>Ga0136644_10000059_pt1 | contig 79011 bp, 77 predicted proteins | sample C_130820_EF_Meta_FD_94780 | JGI IMG/M metagenome (GOLD analysis project Ga0136644, IMG submission 94780) | Freshwater microbial communities from Lake Croche, Canada to study carbon cycling - C_130820_EF_MetaG (v2) (version 2) | ecosystem: Environmental > Aquatic > Freshwater > Lake | place...
CCTTTTCCGGAGTGGACAGGGTGACCCTGGCATATTTTTCGCTCCCGAGGACCTTCCCACCGTCACGCGCGACCGCACGAACGTAATCGGCCAATGCATCCACCATCGACCGCGTGATCGCCAGCCACTGGGATCGCATCCATGGCGCGTCGAAGTTGATTTCGTTCCATTTTTCCTCGACGGCGGCCCACATCTCGTCGCGGGTTCCGTCGGGTGAAATTTCAATCGCACGGTGCACGAGGATTCCGATCGACGCGTTCAGCCCGGCCGACCCGCCTGACACCGTTGACACAAACCAGTCGAGCGCAGAATCCGTAAACGATTGAAGATCGGATGGCGAAATGGGAACGATGCCGTCCCGATAGAGGTTGATGGGAGTTCCACGTTTAGTTCCGATCCATTCGTCGGGGTTTGCGCCGAGAACACCACGACGGGCAAGTTCCTTCAGCGCAGACGCAGCCCGTGCCCGATCGGATTCAGTACTCGCATTCGATATCAGGGTGCGGCGCAGTCGCCCCACCATCTCTCCAATGTTTGCGTCGATGGATTCGGGGACAAAAACAGTCCCGAGCGCGTTTGCTGCGGGTACCGACTTGCCAAGGTTTTCGCCGTCTTCCTTTTCGCCTGCAACCATTCGGAATAGTCCACTCGGTGTTTCGTCTTCGGATTTGATCGCGGTGACGAGAGCGCGGGAACGCGCACGGGACATCGCGACCAGGAACAATCGCACCTCGTCATAGACGAGCGCCTTACGTGGGTCCAACTCGTTCCGGTCAATTCCCGTCTGCACGATTGCGACCTCGTTCGCCTTGAGAAGCGCACTGCGCGGTCGAGTGTTCGGCCATACACCGTCGTTGAGACCTGCCACCACGACTACGTCGAATTCACGGCCGACCGTAGCCGCGGGCGTGCAGACGAGCACCGAGCCCGAAGTGGCTCGTGGCGACAGCGAATCATTGGGGACCGTTTGACCCAAGATCCGATCGAGAAACACCTCGGCGGTTTCCGTCGGAACGTTGTCAAGCGAAGTCGCCGCGACCTGGAACAACGCCATCACCGCGTCCAGGGATTCGTGCGCCTTGACCGCGACGGGTCCGGTGCCGAGCGTGGCTTTTGCCCACTCGACTGAGCGTTCGCTGCGCGACCACACGGTCCACAGCAATTCATCAATCGGACGGCCCTTGAGCGGGGCAATCGCGGCGATGGTGTCGACGATCCATCGAGCACCGCGCGCAGCGAAGTGGACTTCCGTTTCAAACGCACCGGGTTTGGTCAGCGCTTCGAGCATCAATTCGTCGGCAAGTCGGTTCCCACCCGCGGTGATTTCCGCCTTGCGAAGGTTTCGGCGGAAACGTCGAAGATCAAGTGTGGTCATGCGCCCGAAAGGACCGAGCAACAATTCGGTCGCCGTGTCGGCTGTCAATGGTTCACGGCCAATTCCGACGTTGACAAGTGACAACAGTGAGCCGACCGCGGGATGGTCTCGAAGTGGTGACCCTGTCGTCTCGGAATACGTCGGGATTGACATCGCATTCAAATGCGTGACCATGGATTCGGCCATCGAGCCACTGCGAACAATTACGGCGATTTCGGAGGGTTGCGTGCCGCGGGCTATTGCGTCGCGGACATAGCGCGTCACCAGATCCCGTTCGTGCGCAGGTGACGATGCCGTCGCGCTACTCAGATCAAATCCCTGAATTTCACGGGCAAGGGCGGGTGCGATTGGAGTTGGGTAGGCGCGCCGAACAGCGGGCGAGCCACCACCAATCGCCGTGGCAATCGTGCCGAGCAGGTGCGGCATGACACCGGACTGACGGTGAATCGTCGACAGCGCGATTGTTGTGCCCCACCGCACCGACGGGTCGGTGTCAGCAAGGAACGAAACCTTGCCGCCACGGAAACCGGTCGTCGCGACATCGGGGTCACCGACCGCGATGACCTGCCCGCGCGAACGAGCCCATTGCGAAACAAACTCCCACTGTGATGGGGTTAAATCGTGTGCGTCGTCGACGACAAGAGTCATTCGACCTTCCGACGACGGGGAGGCGAGGATTTCCGTCGCACGGCGAACCAATTCGGCCGGATCCACCTGTCCCTGTCGAGAACGTGAGACGAGCCGAAGGTACCCGATGAAAAACTGTGCCGCCGCGACCCATTCGGGGTTTCCAGATTCCGCCCCGAGTTTCGCTAGTGCCGCGAGTGGCTCCTTGGCGGACTTGTCAACCAAATCGAGGTCGCGACATCGCGAGAGCAGGTCGCGTAATTGTGTTCGAAATTCGCGCAAGCGCCGAACGTCAGCGGTGAGCGACGCGGGCCAGTATCCGTCGGAACCGTCGGCGATTTCGCCGTCGAGAATTGCCTTGATGTCGGAATCTTGTTCACCTCCCGAAATGAGCCGAGCGGGGAATCCTTGACCTTGCTCGGCGCTGACCAATTCGAATGCGAGCGACGAGATACTTCGAGCGAGCGGTCCGCGGGTTGCCACCCCCACACGTAACGCGACAAGGTCCCGGAGACGGGTCGCAGCTTGGCGAGACGGCGTCAGGATGCGAACAGCGGATTCTCCGTCGCGATCAATGAGCGCCGCGACGATTTCTGTCACAACGGTTGTCTTGCCGGCACCCGGCGCACCGACGATTCGGAAATGGGAACCTGTCAGCGCCGCCGCGACGGCAGATCGTTGAGTGTCGTCCAGGTCAATCGATGTCATTGGTTCGACTGTACAAGTCACCTCCGACTCCTATTAGCCTTGACACATGGACATTCGCATTGGAATTCAACAGGCCCCTCGCGAGCTCGCGTTCGACACGGACGCGAGCGTCGCCGACATCGAGCAGAAATTCTCGAGCGCACTCGCCGCAAACGGAGTGTTACGCATTGGTGACTCCAAGGGGCAGGAGTACCTCATCGCGGCGGCCACCGTCGCGTACATCGAATTCGGCAAGGCGCAATCGCGTCCGGTCGGCTTCGTCTCTTAGGCCGTTAAGCCCAGCGCGTCCATGCGAATAGCGTGGGCCGCGATGAGCTCGGTAAACACCGGTTCAATCCCGTCGGCTTCGGCGACGGGGTTGTCCCGGTGAACCAACGCGCTTTCCGCCATGAGCATCGTGTCCCCAACGAGTCGGCGCGCCCACAACGCGAGCGCCGGTCGAAGCGTTGGCTCTAGTGCAATCCGGCGTTCAAGTTCCGCTCGAAGCACATCAATCATCGTGTCCCCTTCGAGGGCCTTCATCACGTCGCCTCGAATCACCTTGGGTAAGCCGTCGGCCAATCGACGCCAGAAATCTTGCAGAAAGGCCATCGTCACCCACGTGCACGCGACGCGCTCCACCCAGTTGCGGCCGCGTGTTCGCCTCTCGAATTCTCGAGTCGGACCGATGAACGGGCTCATTGCCTCGACACGATCGACCTTCATCGTGTCGAGGGTTTTCGCCAACGCGGAAAATCGTGCGAAACATTCCTCGGCGACGATCGCGAGAGTTGATTCGGTTTCGAGGTCGGCGGCATCGTGCGCGTGGCGTGCAGCGGATTCCGCAAAGCGAAGAAAAAGATAGGAACTTTGCCCGAGAAAGCCCTCTAGGGACGGTCCGAGGTCAGTGAACTCGACCCGTACACCCGCATCACTGTCCCGACCGCGATGGGGGGAAGCGTCGGTCGACAAGGGTCGACGCTTACGAAACAGGCTGGCCACGACTCCAGCATAGGCAGTTCCGGACGACGAGTAGACTGGTATTTACCAACCGATTGGGTGTTTTGTGACTTTTCGTGATCTCGGCATCGATGATGATATCTCCGATGCTCTCGCCGCTCGTGGCATCCACGAGCCTTTTCCTATCCAAGAGCAGACGATTCCGCTCGCTCTGACCGGCCAAGACATCATTGGTCAGGCCAAGACGGGTACCGGTAAGACGTTCGGTTTCGGGCTTCCGCTGGTGCAAAAGCTCGGCCTCGACCCGGCTCCTGGTGTGAAAGCACTCATCGTCGTTCCGACCCGTGAGCTTGCCGTTCAAGTGACCGAAGACATGGAAATCGCCACGAGCAACCGCTCGACGACGGTCGCCGCGATTTACGGTGGCAAGGCCTACGACGAACAGGTCGACAAGATTAAGGCCGGAGCACAAATCATCGTCGGGACACCCGGCCGTTTGCTTGACCTCGCTAGCCAGAAATTGTTGTCCTTCGCCAACGTCGAGATCATGGTGCTCGACGAAGCCGACCGCATGCTTGACCTCGGATTTCTGCCTGACGTTGAGAAACTGTTCGCCCAGACTCCCGCAAAGCGACACACCATGTTGTTCTCGGCGACGATGCCCGGTCCGATCGTCGCGCTGGCGCGTCGATTCATGTCGAAGCCCATCCACATTCGCGCGAGTGACCCCGACGAAGGGCTCACCCAGGCGAACATCAAGCACGTCATCTACCGCGCGCACAATCTCGACAAGGACGAAGTCGTTGGCCGCATCCTGATGGCAACGGGACGGGGAAAGACCGTCATCTTCACGCGCACCAAGCGAAGCGCCTCCAAGGTGACCGAGGAACTCGTTGATCGTGGTTTCAACGCCGTCGCCGTCCACGGTGACATGAGCCAAGAGGCCCGCGAGCGAGGAATGGCCGCGTTCAAGGCGGGCAAGAAAGACGTTCTCATCGCGACGGACGTCGCGGCACGCGGAATCGACGTCGATGACGTCACCCATGTCATCAACTACACGATCCCCGAAGACGACAAAGCGTATCTTCACCGCGTCGGTCGAACCGGACGAGCCGGCCGCACCGGCATCGCGGTCACCTTTGTTGACTGGGCTGACCTGCACAAGTGGGCGCTCATTTCGCGCGCACTTGACCTTCCACTCGAGCCGACGGAAACGTATTCGTCGTCACCGCATCTATTCACCGACCTCGACATCCCGGAAGGGTCAAAGGGTCGCCTCAAGGCTGCGTCGGCAACAGCACCTCGGGCCGACAAGCCCGCGGGCCGCCCCGCACGCCAAGGCTCACCGTCGAACTCAAGCACCTCGTCGGCAGACAAACCGGCCGGAGCGCCGCGTCAACGAAACCGTCGACGCACTCCGTCGTCCTAGCCGACTCGGGCGGTTACGCCCAGACGACGGGCGAACCGGTTCCCGCCGCAGCGATTCGGTCAAACATCGCCGGCGACGTTGTGTGTTGCCCCGGCAGCACGGGTTTCATTCCGTCACCGTGGTAGTCACTCGAACCGGTGATGATGAGGTCGTAGTGAGCGGCAATCTCGGCGAGTCGCTGTTGCCCGAACGGAGTGTTCTCTTCGTGGTGAACTTCGAGGCCAGCCAAACCGCGGTCGACCAGTGCACCAAACTTGGCATCGATTTCGCTGTCAGTGAGGTCGGGGCGAGCGAGTGATGCTCGATCCGCCGTCCACGGATGCGCGAACACCGGTACGCCGCCCGCCGCGACCACGACCTCGATTGCTCGTTCGATCGAGGGGGCGTAGTGCCCAACAAAGTACTTGTCGTTGTCGGGGGCCAAAATCTCCTCGAATGCTTCGCTGACGGATGCGACCATACCGAGCTCGACGAGTGCACGGGCAATAGTCGGTCGGCCGAGTGTGCCGCCCTCCGTGTGAAAGGTATACACGAAGTCGAGAGTGAGTCCCTCAAAGTCGGCGCCAATTTTGGACACCATCGATTCAAATCGCCAGATTCGATCGTCTTTTGTTTTGCCCGCCTCCTCGAGGAGGTCGGGATTGGTCGGATCGACGAGGTACCCCAAGAGGTGGACGGAGTCCCCGTCAAGCGACGCCGAGAATTCGATACCCGGCACAAAGGTCATCCCCAAGCGCGCACACGCTTCTCGTGCTTCGTCCCAACCCGCTGTCGTGTCGTGATCCGTCAGCGCGACGATGTCCAGCCCTTGAGCCTTGGCCACCTCCATTACGCGGGTGGGAGTTTCGACACCGTCCGAAAAGGTCGAGTGCAAGTGAAGGTCAATCCGTGGCGATGTCATCTCACCAGCATAGTTTCGTGGCGTGGCAGACTGTCGGCATGACTGACGACGCCGTGACCCGCAACGCCAACCGTTCGACAACCCCGCACAATTCTGCGTTCCACGCTCATGTCTCGGGGAATTGGGCAGAAAACCCGAAGCCCGCCCCGACGCAACGAGCGCAGGTTTCCTGGTGCGTGCGGCGGCGTGACGCGCTGTCCGCTGAATTTCGCGGAAACACCGTCGTCCTCCCGGCTGGTCCGATGATTTCTCGGTCGTACGACACGTTTCACCCGTATCGCGCGCACTCGGCGTTTTCGTATTACACGGGCTGGGGTTCCGACACGGTTCCCGACTCGGTCCTCGTTCTGACCCCGAACGGTGAGGGACACGATGCGACCGTGTATTTCCGTTTCCCCGCCGGTCGCGGTACGGAAGAGTTTTACTCCAACGCCGACATCGGCGAATTCTGGGTCGGCCCTCGCCCAACGCCCGAATCCGTCGCGACCGAGTTGGGTGTGGCGACACGGTCACTTCCCGACTTCGACGAACTCCTCAAACACGCGGATTCGAGTTGGGTCATCCTCCGCGAGGCGGACATCGCCATCACGACCGAACTCGATGGTCGACGTGGCGCGGGTGACACCCGCGACGCCGAACTGGCGCAATTCCAGAGCGAACAGCGACTGATCAAAGACGAGTTCGAGATCGCCGAAATTCGGCGTGCCATCGCCGCCACCGCCCAAGGGTTCGATGATGTCGTGTCATCGATGGCCGAGGTCACGGCTCATGCTCGTGGCGAGCGATTGATCGAGGGCACCTTCAATCGTCGCGCTCGCGCGGACGGCAACTTCGTCGGGTACGAGACCATCGCCGCCGCCGGCTCGAACGCGTGTTACCTTCACTGGACCAGAAACGACGGTCCGGTTCGCGACGGGGATCTGGTTCTCATGGACGCCGGTGTGGAAGTCGAAAGCCTGTACACGGCGGACATCACCCGAACGTTCCCCGTCAATGGGCGCTTTACCGAAACCCAACGACTCGTGTACGAGGCGGTTCGCGAAGCGGCCGACGCCGCGCTTGCCATCGTCACGCCCGGAATCATCTTCCGCGAAGTTCATGCCGCCGCGATGGCCGTCATCGCACGCCACGTTTCGGAATGGGGTTTCCTTCCCGTCACGCTTGCGGAATCGATGGCCGACGAAGGGCAACACCACCGTCGCTACATGATTCACGGCACGTCCCACCACCTCGGGTTGGACGTGCACGATTGCCCGCAGGCGCGTCGCGAGTTTTACAAAGACGGTGTCGTCCGCGAGGGCATGGTTTTCACGATCGAGCCGGGTCTTTATTTCCAGAAAGACGATCTCACGGTCCCCGACCATTTCCGTGGAATCGGAGTGCGGATTGAGGACAACATTCTCGTGACGGCGAACGGTGCGGAAAACCTATCGACCGCAATTCCCCGAGTTGCCGACGACGTCGAAGAATGGGTGCAGCGACTGTCCTAAACGGACAACGGGATCGAGGTCTTCCCGCGGGCCGGTGCGCACGCAATGACCGCGTCAACCACGCCGTCGAGCGCACTGACCGCGGGGTCGGATTTGTCCCCCAACACGACAGGAACGCCATGGTTCCCTGCGGAGATGACCGACGCGGTCAGAGGGATCGTTCCCAAGAGCGGGACTCCGAGGCGCGACGCGACGTCGGCACCGCCCCCTGTCCCAAACATCGAGTGCTGTGCCCCTTCGGCGTCAACCCAATCGGACATGTTCTCAACGACTCCAATCACTCGTTGACCGAGTTGCCGCGCGACAAGACCGGACCGTTCGGCGATGTCGCTCGCACTGGATTGTGGGGTCGTGACGACGATTACGTCGGCAGTCGGAACCAGTTGACCGAGGGAAATCGCCACATCTCCCGTTCCTGGCGGAAGGTCGCACACGAGAGTGTCGATGTCTCCGAAATAAACATCGGCAAGAAACTGATTGATAGTTCGGTGCATCATCGGTCCTCGCCACGACACCGGAGTGTGTGGGTCGACAAACATTCCGATGGAAATAACACCAACGTCAAAGGCCCTCGGCGGAAGAATCATGTCCTCCACTTTCGTGGGCTTTTCGTCCGCGATTCCCAGCAGTCCCGGAATGGAAAACCCGTGCACGTCCGCATCGAGAAGTCCGACCTTCTGTCCTCGGCGCGCGAGAGCGACAGCCAGATTTGCAGCGACCGTCGATTTGCCGACTCCACCTTTGCCGCTCGACACGGCGATGACGCGAATCAGTGACTTCGGTCCGAATCGGTCCTCCGCTGTGCGCCCACCGTGCAGACTTGCCGACAGCGCCTTTCGCGCCTCAGTAGTCATGACCCCCATCGTCAACTCAACCGAATCGATGCCGTCGACGGCGAGCGCCGCGGCGCGCACATCCGCATCAATTTCGGTTCGCTTGGGGCACCCTTCGATGGTCAGCAGGATCGTGACGTGAGCAATCGTCCCGTCGACGTCAACCGTGTCAACCATTCCGAGTTCACCGAGCGAACGACGCAACTCGGGGTCAATCACCGCACCGACGGCGGTTCTGACGGCCTCAGGACTTGTCATTATTGGTCGAGTTGTCGAGTTCCTCGAGCAGGGCACGCAATTCAGAGCGAATGAAGTCCTTCGTCGCGACATCCTTAATCGCGAGTCGCAGCGCAACCACCTCGCGCGCGAGGTATTCGGTATCGGCAAGGTTTCGCTCGGCTCGCTGCCGGTCTTGTTCCATTCCAACCCGGTCGCGATCGTCCTGCCGGTTCTGTGCCAACAGGATGAGTGGCGCAGCGTATGACGCTTGGAGCGACAGGATGAGAGTGAGTGCGGTGAAACCAATATCCGCCGAGTCGAAACGGAACGCAATCGGCATCAACGAGTTGTAGGTCATCCACAAAACGACGAAAACCGACAGCCCAATGAGGAACCACGGGGTTCCCATTGCGCGGGCAACGTCTTCGGTGAATCGGCCAAACCGATCGCTTGATCGACGCGTCAGCGTCGGGCGAAGTCCCTTGGGCGCGTTGAGTTGTTCGTCAACCGTGACGGAACGACGACGGACGCGCGCGGTCGTCGACTTGGGTGTCTGCTTGTCCATGGCTCACGCTCCGTTCGTCCGTTCATTCTCGTAATAGGGGTTTCGCCAGTCCTCCGGCAACATGTGGTCAAGGACGTCGTCAACGGTGACAACGCCCAACAGTCTTTGTTGGTCATCCACTACGGGCAGCGAGACCAGGTTGTAGCTCGCAAACGTTCGCGCGACTTCACCGAGAGGTGTGACATCGAGCAACGGGTCAGCACCCGTGTCGAGAATCGTGCCGAGTTGTGTCTGCGGAGGGTGCCGCAACATCCTCTGAAAATGAACGATACCGAGAAAACGGCCGGTCGGCGACTCGAACGGCGGCAGGGTCACACACACCGAAGCTGCCATGGCCGGCGTGATCTCGGTTCGTCGAATCATGGCAAGACCCTCGGCGACCGTCGTTTCCGCGGAAACAATGATCGGTTCCGTGGACATGAGCCCACCCGCAGTGTCGGGTTCATAGGACAACAGGAATCGCACATCGTCGGCCTCTTCGGGGTCCATGAGGTCCAGGATTTGTTCCGATCGGTCCGACGGCAGTTGCGCGAGCAGGTCGGCCGCGTCATCGGGTTCCATGTTGTCGAGGACGTCGGCAACGCGCTCATCGTCCATCCCCGCGAGAAGCTCGATCTGTTCCGTTTCCGGCATCTCTTCGAGAGCGTCCGCGAGGCGTTCGTCGGACAACTCTTCGGCCACCTCGATTCGTCGGTCATCCGGAAGATCCAGAATCGACGCCGCAAGGTCAACGGGGTGCAGTTCGGAATAGGCCGCGATGAGGTGCTCGGCGCTCTGGGACTCTCCGGTCGCGCCGGACGGTGTGACGTCTTCCCAGCGGGCAAAGACGGTCTGGCCCTTCCCAAAAAGAGAACCCGCCTTGGCGCGACGCAGGTACAACTGCGAAACACTCCATTCGCTGTTCGCATCGCTTTCAATCGCGATGTCTTCGATGATGCTCGAACCGGTTCCATCCCGGAAGTCCATAGAGCGGCCGATCAATTCGGCAAACACTCGAACTTCACCACCGCGTTGCTCGAACCGGCGCATGTTGATGATTCCGGTGGTCAAAATCTGTCCGGGTCGGATGCTCACGACGCGGTTGATGGACAGGAAAACCCGTCGTCGCCCGGGGATTTCGACGGTCAAACCGACGACTACCGGCGCGCCACTCGTGCGGTAGGACACCACCACATCGCGCACGCGACCGACCCGGTCGCCGAGCGGGTCAAAGACCGCACACCCCGCGAGTCGGGCTACATATACGCGCGTCGAGCTCATGTCTCCAGCGTACTCGCGGGGTGAGAGAATGGGGACGTGTCGACTCCGAACCCCTTCCGCCGTCGCGGCCCATCCCCCGAGGTCCCTCGAGGTGACGTTCTCGCGTCAAGTGACTCTTATGCGGAAGCCCAATCGGTCGTCAACCGACTTGCGCATGCGGGGTACAGCGTCACCGACATCGCGATCATCGGCCGCGACCTCATCACCATCGAACGGGTCACCGGCCGGCTTACCTACGCCCGCGTCGCACTCCGCGGCGCGCTAAACGGTGCCTGGTTCGGGCTCTTTTTCAGTCTCATGTTCAGCGTGATCGGGGATTCAACCTCGACTATCGTTCTTCCCGCCGTCGTTGCCATTGGCGCGGGTGTCGGGATGCTCATTTCCCTCGGGATGTACGCTCTTCGCCGCCGCCGTCACGATTTTTCCAGTGTTCAGCAGGTTCTCGCGTCTCGGTACGAGGTCATCGTCCCGTCGGGAACTAAGGAAGCCGCGAAGCGTGCGCTTGCCGAAGCCCCACGCGAAACCAGCTAGGTCGATTCCCCGTCAAAAGGCGTCACGGCCGTGGCTTTTTTCCGCTGCGCAACTGGTGTTTTCGGCGCGACTGACGTTGTCGATGCGACTACTTCTGGTTCACTCGACAAAACGTCTCGCACGATGCGGCGCGGGTCGTATTGGCGCGGGTCGAGTTTTTTCAATTCCTCGATCGACTCGTCACCGAGTTCCTCTTTCAACCGAACTTCGGCGCCCCTCGCCAGATCGCGCAGTCGCGTGATCAATCGGGCAAACTGCGCAGCATAGGTGGGAAGGCGGTCCGGGCCAACGACGAAAAGTGCGACCAGTCCGATGAGGAAAAGTTTCTCGATGGTGAGGCCGAACGACATACGCCTAGAATAACGCCGACAGACCATAGAGTTTAGACAGCACAGGGAAGGGGGCGGAATGCTCGACGCAGCGATGGTCTCGGCGTGGACCGAAAAGTACGTCACCGAGCCCGACCCGATTCGTGCCGCACGTCGCGCCTCCCTCGAACACGGGGTCGAACCAATCACCCCCGCCATGGGATCTTTCCTCGCATCGCTGGTCGCCTTCTCTGGTGCACAATCGATTGTTGAAGTTGGAACGGAACTGGGCGTCGCGAGCCAATGGCTTCTCGTGTCAAACTCCGAATCACACCTCACGAGTATTGAAAAAGACGTCGATCACCAGCAATCGGCAAAAGACCTTTTTTCCCAGGCCGGAATCGCGCCGAGTCGAATTCGACTGATCAGCGGTGATGCAGCGGACATCATGCCGCGCATGAATGAAGGCACATACGATCTCATCGTGATCAACGCGACGGGAAAAGGGATACTCGAACTCACCCGCAGCGCCTTGCATTTGGCCCGCAGCGGTGGGATTGTCGCCGTGATTCACGCGCTCGGCGGGGGCCTCGTGGCGCAGCCCACGAAGCGTGACGCCGTCACGACGGAACTCAGGACGCTTCTCGGCGACTATGCAGTCGACGAAAATGTCCGCGCCACGATGGTGCCCGTCGGTGACGGAATCCTAACGCTTGTGAAACAATAATTTAATCATGAATGTTGAGACACAACAGCCGGTTGGGCTGGAGATGCGAGAACGCATCATTCTCGAAACAATTGACCGCGTTGCCGTCGTTGGGCCAACGTCCTTCAACGTCAAAGACGTGTGTGAAAAACTGGGAATTTCCAACAGCCTGATTAACCACCACTTCGGCAATCGCGACAATATGCTCGCGGAAATCACCGAACGGATTTATCGGGAATATGTCACCAAAATTTGGGCCATTTCCGATGCAGCCGGGCCGGTTGGTACCGACCGATTGCGCGCATGGATGAACGCGTCCATCGATTGGAACGAGAAATACAGCGGGTGGGCATTACTCCTCAACTACCCTCTTGCCTCAATCGCCATCACCGAGGCAATCGACACCAATCACCGCGACTCGATGCGGCAGTGGGCGGAATTCAACCTGTCGAGATTGGCAATTTTGATTCGTGATATTCGCACGAATACCACTACCGACTTCGTGTGGCTGCCTGGCGAAATTCCCTCCGCCGAAATTCTTCGCGATCCGATGTCAACCTCTATCGCGGGAACAGTTGGCTGGTCGACTCACGGCCTCGCGGTGTGGCAATCCGGTCGCCACCTACCTTCTGGTAACGGAATCCCCGAATTGACGGCAATTGAAGGTCAGCTCAAGGTGCAGCACATCGACCGAGTCATTCGACTGGTCACCGCGACACCGTAACAACTCCGGCACAACCGGGTCGACCGTGTTTAAGAGGTAACGCCCTTGAGGGCGTCGCGAAGGGCGACAGCTTCCTCGTCTTTGAGCGAGAACACGAGGCGCCCGCCGCCTTCGGCGGGGACCTTCACGATGATGAGGTCGCGCTTTTCACGAATTGCTTCCATGGGGCCATCCCCCGTGCGTGGTTTCATGGCGGCCATGGTGGTACTCCTTCGGATAAGACGTTCTCTTTATTTTAGCCCCATTCCGAGGGGTCGCGGTCACGGCGGGGTCCAATCGGAACCCTCAACCGACCAACACCACTGGACCCAGAAAAATTGCCCGACGATCCCCGCCGCAATCGCGATTACGGTCGCGAATCGCTTGCGTGCGATCACGCCGGCAATGGGAAACATCGGAAGAAATAGACGGAAAATGCTCGATTGAGGGAAGAGCACCATAACGAGGTAGAACAGATATGCCCCGCTCCACGACAGCGAAACGGCGCCAAGCAGGCGGGTGCTGGGGAGGACTGCGATAACAATCACGACGAGGGCGAGTCCACCGATAACCCACGGTGCTGCATCGTGAAACCACCACACCGCTGAATCCCACCACCCACTTCCCCAACCATGAGCCTTTTCACCGACATAGGGGCGGCGCCACGCCAATTCGGTCTCGAGGTAGGCGGTCGGACGCCCGGTGGTGAACCACGCGATTCCCGGCCACGCGAGCGCAGAAATGCCGGCGAGGACTGTCAGCCACATGAGGGGCCGTCGGTCCCTACCCGAACGCCACGACAACAGGGCAAGGATTCCGATCGCGAGGGCAAGCGGTACACCGACAGGTCGGGTCAACGCCGCCAGGGGAACCGCCAGTGCGACGAGCCACCAGCGCTTCTCCGACACGCCCACCAACACAAGTCCGAGAAAGAGCATCCCGAGCGACTCCGCGTATCCGACTTGAAAGATTGGCGCAACAACACCGAAGGCGATTATGGCGACCGCGGCCAGAGCGACCGAGTCACCGACGATTCGACGAAAAAACCGGTCGGCGACGAACACAAAACACGCGAACGAGACCGTCGACACGACAACGGACACGACCGAGAACGGAAGGCTCGTCAACACCATCACCGCCCGCACCAGCAGCGGGAAGACGGGCAGGAATGCCCACGCGTTTTCGCCAATACGCCCGTCGTCACCAATCGGAAGTTCGCTGGGGTAGCTCGTCTCGGCGATGATCCGATACCAGTGAGAATCCCACATTCGGGAGAATTCAAAAAGATCCGGATGTGCACTCGTCCACGGGTTCTCGGCTTGTGCCTGAGCAAACCACAGCATGATGGCGGTGGACACGAGTCGGGAAAGAAGGATGATCCCGACGAGAGCAAGCCAACGGGGAACGTTCCCTCGACCGGCGACAACGCGAGATGTATCGCGCACCGTTTGTCCTAACGGTTGGGAAATGGTCGGGCTGCGGGGCCGGTGTAGACCTGCTGTGGGCGGCCTATCTTCGTCGCCGGATCCTGGCGCGCTTCACGCCAGTGAGCGATCCAGCCGGGCAGTCGGCCAATGGCGAACAAGACGGTGAACATTCTGGTGGGGAAGCCCATCGCCTTGTAAATAACCCCGCTGTAAAAGTCGACGTTCGGGTACAGGCGGCGTTCCTGAAAATACGGGTCCGCGAGGGCGATTTGTTCGAGTTCCTTGGCGATGTCAAGCAACGGATCCGTCACGCCCAACTGGTCAAGAATTTCGTCGGCACTCTCTTTGACGAGTCGTGCGCGCGGGTCGTAGTTCTTGTAGACACGGTGACCGAAGCCCATGAGTTTGATGTGCTCGTCTTTGTTCTTGACTCGCTCGACAAACTTCGCGACGCCCTCACCGGAGTCACGGATTTTTCCGAGCATGGACAGAACGGCCTCATTCGCGCCACCGTGGAGCGGGCCCGAGAGCGCACTGATACCGGCGGAAATCGACGAGAAAATCGTGGCGTCGGTCGAACCGACGAGACGGACCGTCGAGGTTGACGCGTTTTGTTCGTGGTCCGCGTGCAAAATGAGCAACCGGTCGAGCGCTTTCGCAATCAGCGGGTTGACCTCATACGGTTCGGCCATCAGCCCGAAGTTGAGTCGAAGGAAGTTGTCAACGAAAGACTGCGTATTGTCCGGGTAGAGGAATGCCTGACCGATCGACTTTTTGTGCGCATACGCGGCGATGACCGGAAGCTTCCCGAGAAGTCGAATTGTTGAGAGCTCAATCTGTTCCGGGTCGTGAACGTTGAGCGAATCCCCGTAGTACGTGCCGAGGGCCCCAACAGCACTCGACAAGACGCTCATCGGGTGAGCGTTGTGCGGAAGTGCATCGAAGAACCGTTTCAAGTCTTCGTGCAAAAGTGTGTGGTGGCGGATTTCGTCGTCAAACGTGGCGAGCTCGGCCGGTGTCGGCAGCTCGCCGTAAATGAGAAGGTAGGCGACCTCGATGAACGTCGAATTCTTCGCGACGTCTTCGATGTCGTAACCGCGGTAGCGCAAGATCCCCTTGTCGCCATCGATGAAGGTGATGGCGCTTTGGGTCGCCGCGGTGTTGACGAACCCGGGATCAAGCGTGTTGAGTCCGGCCTGCTTGTGCAAGGTCGAGATATCGATGGCACTCGGACCGTCAACGGAAGCGATAATCGGGAAATCAGCCGAACCGCCGGGGAACTCCAGGCGTGCGGTGGACGAATTCTCGTTGGTCACGGACTCTCCTCAAGCGAAACGGTTGCTGAACTCCAGCCTAGAACACACGAACGGATGCTAGGACCTCGCGCGATCCTCGACGGTGGACTCGCCGGCTGCTGTGACCGCCAGCATTAGCCCTGCGGAGGAAGCGCAACGATGACCTCGTGGTCCCCTGGGATGTTTCCAATTTTCGAAGCTCCACCCGGGCTGCCGATTTCTTTGAAGAATTCGACGTTGGCGCGATAGTAATCGCTCCACTTTTCCGGGAGGTCGTCTTCGTAATAAATCGCTTCGACCGGGCACACCGGCTCGCAGGCACCACAATCGACGCACTCGTCCGGGTGAATGTAGAGCATGCGGTCGCCCTCGTAAATGCAATCGACAGGGCATTCGTCGATGCACGCGCGATCCTTCAGATCGACACACGGAAGTGCGATTACATACGTCATGCGGTACCTCCCACCACTGCTCTCAAGTCTAACCAGCGGTGTCGCGTCGAATGGACGGCCACGCACTGGCGAGTCCGCAGATCGCCGCCGCGCCGATGACCCAGACGTTACCCGCGTCGTTTGCGGCGATGAGAACGCTGCCGCCTTCGGATCGTTGCGCGAGAACCAAGACCGTACCGATAACTCCGATTGCACCGGCAACGGTCACGAGTCGATCGTCGGACAACAACCGAAGAGACGTCAGAAAGAGCGCGACAACGACGAGCCCCGCGCCGAGAATCCAGGGGAAGGCCTCACCGTGAACAACGGTGACCACGATGGCAATTAACGCACCACCAACAAACGCTTCAACAACCTGAATGATTCGTCTAGCCATCGAGGCGGTACATCCAGCCATGGGTATCGGGGCGACGGCCGTATTGAATGTCGGTGAGTTCCTCGCGAAGCGACATCGTCAACTCCCCGGGACCCGTGTCCGTCGACCCAATCGTGAAGTCTTTCGCCTTGAGTTCTCCAATCGGAGTAATGACGGCGGCGGTACCGCAAGCGAACACCTCAACGATGTCCCCGCTCTCCACACCATCACGCCATTCCTGAATCGTGACGGGGCGTCGTTGCACGGTGTGGCCGCGTTCTTCCGCCAAGGTCAACACCGAATCCCGGGTGATTCCGGGAAGAATCGAATCCGATAGCGGCGTGACCAGCGTTCCGTCCTTGTACACGAATACGACATTCATGCCGCCCAACTCTTCGATGTACGAGTTGGTGGTCGAATCAAGGAACAGGACCTGTTGGCACCCGTTCGCGTAGGCCTCGTTTTGTGCGACGAGTGATGCCGCGTAATTTCCACCCGTTTTGGCTGCACCCGTTCCACCCTTGCCAGCGCGCGAGTAATTTTCGGAAAGCCAGATGCTGACCGGAGCCGCACCGCTCGTGAAATAGGCGCCGGCCGGTCCCGCAATCAGGTAGTACGCGACCTTCTTGGCGGGGCGAACCCCAAGGAATGCCTCTTTACCGAACATGAAGGGACGAAGATACAGGCTGGTTTCCGGTGCCGACGGAACCCAATCTGCGTCGACAGAGATCAGGGCCTTGAGGCTTTCGTGGAAATATTCGACGGGAAGTTCGGGAAGCGCCATCCGAGCCGCACTCGACTGGAAGCGCCTGGCGTTGGCGTCGGGGCGGAAAGTCCAAATGGACCCATCCGCATGCCGATAGGCCTTGAGTCCTTCAAAAATTTCCTGACCGTAGTGCAAGACGGCCGCGGCCGGCTCGATTTCGATCGGCCCATAGGGTTGAATTCGCGGGCGGTGCCATCCGCCTGTTTCGCTCCAACAAATGTCCACCATGTGGTCGGTCATAAAGTTGCAGAAACCGGGATTGGCGAAGATTGCCTCGCGCTCTGCCGGTGACTTTGCCTGCAGATTGAGACGACGGTTGAATTCCAGCGCGGTCATGTCCCCAAGACTACCAAGCGCACCGTTGCTGGTCGACGGCTACAGACGACCGGCGATGGAATCGCCCACGGTCACCGTGGAACGCGGTGCGTCACCCCGCTCGGCAAGGTCAGCGATCACCGCGGCGTGAATTGCAGCAGCCTGTTCGGGAAAGTCGTTGTGCTCAAGGAGCAGCGCGGCCGAGAGAATCGCGGCGGTCGGATCGGCAGTGCCCGTCCCAGCGATGTCCGGTGCCGAACCGTGGACCGGTTCAAACATCGAGGGGAACGTTTTGTCCGGGTTGAGGTTTCCGCTCGCCGCAAGCCCGATGCCCCCACCGATTGCACCAGCGAGGTCAGTGAGAATGTCGCCAAAGAGGTTGTCCGTCACGATGACATCGAACCGAGAAGGATTCGTCACGAGGAAAATTGTCGCGGCGTCCACGTGGAGGTAATCCACCGTCACCTGAGTGAAGTCCGCCGACACGGCGTCAACCGTGCGCTGCCACAACGAGCCCGCGAACGTCAGCACGTTTGTTTTGTGGACGAGAGTGAGCCGCTTGCCCCGACGCATCGCGGCCGCGAATGCGAAACGCACGACCCGCTCGACACCGTGAGCGGTGTTCACCGACGACTCCGTCGCAATTTCAAACGGCGTACCCTGACGAATCACACCGCCGTTTCCGACGTAAGGACCTTCCGTGCCCTCTCGCACGATGACGAAGTCGACAGCTCCAGGATGTGCAAGTGGACTTTCAACACCGGGGAACAACGTGGTCGGTCGATAGTTCGCATAGTGGTCGAAGGCGAATCGGAGTTTGAGGAGAAGACCACGTTCGATAATTCCACCGGCAAGACGCTCGTCGCGTGGATCGCCACCGACGGCACCGAACAAGATCGCATCATGTTTCGCTAGTGACTCCAGGGTGGCGTCCGACAGGATCTCACCCGTCGCGAGATAGTGATTCGCACCGAGCGTGTATTCGGTGGCCCGAACTTCCGCAGCGTCGCCGATGGCGGCGCGAAGCACCTTGAGCGCTTCCGTCGTTACTTCGGGCCCGATTCCGTCACCCGGAATCACGGCGAGGTTCAATACGCGTGCCATTGTTCGACCCTACAGTTCTAAGACTTCGATCGACTTCATCAGCGTCGCATCGATTTCCTTGGCGACCGTGGCGAGGACGGCCTCGTCAACGCGTGAGTCAACGGTGAGGATGCTCAGCGCGGTTCCACCACGCTTCTGGCGCGCGATTTGCATCCCCGCAATGTTCACATTGGCAGCCCCAAATTCGCGGCCATACACGGCGACGATTCCGGGTCGATCGGTGTACAACATCACCACGAAGTGATCGGCCATCGGCACCTCGACATCAAAATCATTGATGCCGACGATTTTCTGAATCTGGCGTTGCCCTGTCAAGGTTCCCGCAACCGAGATCTGAGACCCGTCCACCAGTGTGCCGCGAATGGTCAACAGGTTTCGGTATTCGTCGCTTGACGTCTCGGTAACGAGACGAACAGTGACGCCTCGCTGTTCGGCAAGTAAGGGAGCGTTGACATAACTCACCAGTTCGGACGAAATAGCGCTGAAGATTCCCTTGAGTGCAGCGAGTTTGAGGGCCGACACATCGAACTGAGCAATTTCGCCCCGAATCTCGACGTCGATCGCAGAGATTGCGTGGTTTGCGAGCCCGGCGAAAACCTGCCCCAACTTTTCCATGAGACCAAGTCCCGGTCGCACACTCTCGTCGATTGCACCTCCGGCGACGTTGACCGCGTCGGGAACCAGTTCACCCTCAAGGGCGAGTTTGACGGACTTCGCGACGGAAATCCCCGCCTTCTCTTGAGCTTCATCGGTCGACGCGCCGAGGTGCGGAGTCAGTTGAATATTGGCGAGTCCCAACAACGGCGACCCCGTCGGTGGTTCAGACACGAAAACATCGAGCGCAGCACCGGCGATTCGATTCGACGAGAGCGCGTCAACCAACGCCTCTTCGTCAATGATTCCACCGCGGCTTGCGTTGACGATTCGAAGCGACGGCTTCGCCTTGGCAAACTGTGCGGTTCCAATCAGACCGGTCGTTTCCGGTGTCTTGGGGATGTGAATCGTGATGAAGTCGGCGCGTTCCATCAACTCGTCGAGATCCACCATCTGCACCCCGAGTTGTTGTGCGCGGGCCGGCGGAACAAACGGGTCATAGGCGACGAGCGTTACACCGAAGCCCGACAAACGTTCGGCGACGAGCGCACCGATCCGCCCCAGACCGACGATTCCCACCGTCTTATCATAAAATTCGACTCCCGTGAACGCCGAGCGTTTCCATTCACCGGCTTTCATGGACGAGTTTGCATCGGGGATGAACCGCGCGAGCGACAAGAGATGACCGATGGCGAGCTCGGCGGCCGAGATGACGTTTGAGGTCGGAGCGTTGACGACCATGATGCCCGCGGCCGTCGCCGCCTTGATGTCGACATTGTCGAGCCCGACGCCCGCGCGCGCAACAACAACCAAGTCGTGTCCGGCGGCGATGGCCTCAGCATCGACTTTCGTTGCACTTCGCACGAGTAACGCCTTCGCCCCCGGCAACGCCTCGAGAAGAGCGGATCGATCGGTTCCGTCTACCTGGCGAATATCGAAATCTGGCCCGAGAGCCTCCACGGTTGCGGGCGACAGTTCTTCGGCAATCAAAACGATGGGCTTAGCCACGGTTGTCCTTGTCGGTGCCGGGCGGTCCCGTGTGAGCGACCGCGAGTAATTGGGGTCCACCACGCACGCGGGGGCAGTGCCCCAAGTCTAGTGCGACCCGAGGATCAGCCGTTGGTGAGAAAGTCGATGACGAGTCGCAATTCGATCTCTTTTTCGAACGCCAGCGTCGTCAGCGCGGCGGCGTTCACCGCAGCAAATCCCGCGGTCAACATGAGGGCCATCGCACCGGCACCGCGGCGCCACGTCACGGCAACAGCACCGATGAAGACAATCGCGGGCAAAGCAACGGCACTAATCAATAACGCCCATGGCACAGAGTCGGCCGACACCCCGAACTGGGACTGATAATAGCCCGGCAGATTGATGAGGTTACCCAGCGCGGTCCAGAACGGATACGCGAACAGCAGTGCGGCGGCGAACGCAACCGTCAATCGGCTTGTCACGTTCACTGAGCCGGCACCCCGAAAAAGAGCGGGAAGGGGAACAAAATCGCAAGGCCGACTGCGAGCGCTACGAATCGCCAACGGGTTGAGGTAACTTGCGAGAACACCGTAAAGAACCACAGGGCGGGAGCAACGATTGCAAAGAATTCGCCGAACTTGGACATCGCTTGTTGAAACTTATCGTCAATGCCAATTAACTGATTGGCCTGTACCGAGAACAGCCACGCGACGACGTAACCGAGGTACACCGCGCCGATTGTCGCGAACGCTCCGCGCAGTCGCGGTGGCATCGGTGTCGGTTGGGCTACGGTCACTCCCCCAGCGTAAATGACGGAACCCCGGGCCAACGCCCAGGGTTCCGAACCAAACCGATGACTTAGCGCGCGGCGCTTCCGTCGGTGTAATCGGCATCCTGCTGCTTCCACGCGAACAGCGCGCGAAGCTTTCGGCCGGTGGCCTCGATCGGGTGGTCCTCACCCTTTGCTCGCAACGCCTTGAACTCGGGTGCGCCCGCGTCCTGGTCGTTGATGAAGCGGGTCGCAAAGGCGCCGGACTGGATGTCCTTGAGGACTGCCTTCATGTTCTCTTTGACCGAGGGGTCGATGACGCGGGGTCCCGATACATAGTCGCCGTACTCGGCCGTGTCGGAAACTGACCAACGCTGTTTGGCGATGCCACCCTCCCACATCAGGTCGACAATCAGTTTGAGTTCGTGGAGCACCTCAAAGTACGCAATTTCCGGCTGGTACCCGGCTTCGGTCAAGACCTCGAAGCCGTACTGGACGAGCTGCGAGGTTCCACCACAGAGGACGGCCTGCTCGCCAAAGAGATCGGTCTCGGTCTCTTCCGTAAAGGTTGTCTTGATTCCGCCGGCGCGAAGTCCACCAATTGCGGCGGCGTAAGACCATGCCGTGTCCCACGCGTGGCCCGAGGCGTCGACCTCGACGGCGGCAATCACGGGAACACCGCGACCGGCAACGAATTCACGGCGAACAGTGTGACCCGGTCCCTTGGGGGCGACGAGGACAACATCCACACCCTCGGGGGCCTCGATGTAGCCGAATCGGATGTTGAATCCATGGCTGAACAGAAGAGTCTTACCCGCCGTGAGGTTCGGCAGAACGTCAGCCTTGTAGAGGTGGCGCTGGAACTGGTCGGGGGCGAGGATGACGATGACATCAGCCCACTTCGCTGCTTCGGCGGTCGGAAGGACAGTAAAGCCCGCTTCCTGAGCCTTGTCGATGGACGTCGAGTCGGGCTTCAGTCCGACAACGACCTCGACACCGGAGTCGCGAAGGTTTTGTGCGTGAGCGTGTCCCTGCGAACCGTAGCCAATGACGGCAACCTTCTTGCCCTTAATGATCGAAAGGTCTGCGTCCTTTTCATAGACGACATCGGTCATGTGTTTTCTCCTTGTTGTGGGTGTCCTCAGGGGCTGGTGCGCCCCAAGTTTATTAGTTCTTAAAAATGCGTTCCGAAATCGACTTCGAACCGCGGCCCATCGCGAGCAATCCACTCTGGGCGATTTCCTTGATTCCGAATGGCTCGAGCACCTTCAACAGCGCCTCGATTTTCTGGGTGTCACCCGTGACCTCGATGACGAGCGAATCCGGAGCGACGTCAACCACCCGGGCCCGGAAAAGGTTGACCGCTTCCAGGATTTGGCTGCGGGTGTTCTGATCAATTCGAACCTTGACGAGCATGTGCTCGCGCTGAACGGACGCGTCCGGTTCGAGTTCGACAATCTTGAGCACATTGATGAGCTTGTTGAGCTGCTTCGTCACTTGTTCGAGTGGCGAATCGGCAACGTCGACAACGAGCGTGATGCGGGACAGTCCTTCAACTTCCGTTGTCCCCACCGCGAGCGAGTGGATGTTGTATCCGCGACGTGCAAAAAGCCCCGCAACGCGCGTGAGCAAACCCGGCTTGTCTTCGACGAGGAGTGAGAGAACGTGGTGGCTCATGGCTTACTCCTCATCCCAGCTCGGCGCGTGATCACGCGCGTACTGCACATTCGAGTTTCCGACACCCTGTGGGACCATCGGCCACACCATTGCCTCGCGCGACACGATGAAGTCGATCACAACGGGACGGTCGTTAGTCTCCAGTGCGAGTTTGATCGCTGGTTCAACTTCTTCTTCCGTTCGGACACGAATCCCCAGACATCCGTATGCCTCGGCCAGTTTGACGAAGTCGGGGATGAACTCGGGTCCCTCCAGGGGTTGCAGGTCGGTGAAGGAATGACGACCGTCATAAAACAGTGTCTGCCACTGTCGAACCATCCCGAGCGACGAATTGTTGATGATTGCGACCTTGATGGGAATGTCGTTGATGACACAGGTTGCGAGTTCTTGGTTCGTCATTTGGAAACAACCGTCGCCATCGATTGCCCACACGACTCGATCGGGTTGAGCCACTTTCGCGCCCATCGCCGCGGGCACGGCGAAGCCCATGGTACCGGCTCCTCCAGAGTTGAGCCACGCGCCGGGGCGTTCGTACTCGATGAACTGTGCCGCCCACATCTGGTGCTGTCCGACTCCCGACGCGTAGATCGCCTCCGGTCCTGACATTCGGCCGATTTTTTGGATAACGCCCTGCGGCGCCAGAAGTCCATCGTCTAGATCGTCGAAACCGAGGGGGAAATTCGTGCGAAGCGATTCGAGTCGTTCCCACCACGCCGTGAGAGGCTTCGCGGTTTTCTTCACGGCCTTCCATTCGGGCAGCAGGTCGATGATGACGTCGCGGACATCGCCCACGATGGGGACGTCTGCTTCGCGAATCTTTCCGATTTCCGCAGGGTCAATGTCAACGTGGATGACTTTGGCGCCCGGAGCGAACTCGCTCACTTTCCCGGTCACTCGGTCATCGAAGCGTGCACCAAGCACGATGAGCAGATCGCTTTCCTGCAACCCAAGCACCGCGGGGACGGAGCCGTGCATGCCCGGCATCCCCAGGTTCTGCGGGTGCTTATCCGACAACACACCACGGGCCGTCAGGGTTGTGATCGCGGGTGCGCCAACCGCTTCAACCAGTTCACGCAACTCTTTTTGCGAATTCGCACGAATCGCACCGCCGCCGATGTAAAAGATGGGTCGCTCTGCTTGGGCAATCAGTTCCGCCGCGGCCTGTACCTGCTTGCCGTGTGCTTTTTGAACAGGCTTGTAACCCGGGAGCTCAACCTTGTCGGGCCAAATGAATGGCGCCGATCCTTGTTGGCAATCCTTGGTGATATCAATCAGCACGGGGCCCGGTCGACCGGTGGTCGCAATTTGGTATGCGGCCGCGACCGTTGCGGGGATGTCTTCGGGTTTCGTCACGAGGAACGAGTGCTTCGTGATCGGCATTGTAATTCCGACGATGTCGACCTCCTGGAACGCATCGGTCCCCATGAGCGTCGAGAACACTTGGCCGGTGATGGCAATCATCGGAATCGAGTCCATGTGTGCGTCAGCAATGGCGGTGACAAGGTTCGTCGCACCGGGGCCACTCGTCGCAATGCACACGCCGACCTGGCCCTTAGCCAGGGCATAACCTTCTGCGGCGTGCCCGGCACCCTGTTCGTGACGAACGAGAATGTGTCGAATCGCGGTTTGAGTCATGAGTTCGTCGTAGAACGGCATGATTGCGCCGCCGGGAAGCCCGAAGACATCCGTGATTCCGAGGATTTCGAGAGACTTGAGCAGCGCACCGCTTCCGGTGAGGATGGGCGGTTCGCCGGACTTCTGAGTTGCGGTCGGGGTGACCATCGATTTCTCCTTATTAAGCGACGGTGGTGTTAGCCCGTAACGGCCCCGAGGGCGGCCGACTGAACGAGCTTCGAATACTTCGCGAGAACACCACGGGTATAACGCGGGGGAAGGGGCGACCAGCCAGTGCGGCGCGCCTCCATCTCGGATTCATCGACGAGTAAGTCGATGCTCCGAGCTGCGATATCGACCCGTATGAGATCACCATCGCGCACGAATGCAATGGGACCTGCGTCCACTGCTTCGGGAGCTATGTGGCCGATACACAGTCCGGTTGTGCCGCCTGAGAATCGTCCGTCCGTCAAGAGTAATACATCTTTGCCAAGTCCTGCACCCTTGATGGCTGCAGTAATGGCGAGCATTTCACGCATACCGGGCCCACCCTTCGGGCCTTCGTAGCGAATGACGACGACGTCGCCAGCGGCAATCTCGCCGTTCGTGAGTGCATCCATCGCCGCTCGTTCGCGCTCAAAAACCCGTGCCGGTCCTTCGAACGTCGCAGCGTCAAAGCCAGCGGTCTTAACCACAGCGCCTTCCGGCGCGAACGACCCGTTGAGAATCGTGAGGCCACCGGTCGCGTGGATTGGGTTGTCCAGTGTTCGCAACACCTCCCCGTCGAGGTCATCGATGTCCATCTCGGCGAGGTTTTCCGCCATCGTTTTTCCCGTTACCGTCAGTGCGTCACCGTGAAGGAGTCCGGCCCCGAGCAGGGCTTTGAGCAAAACGGGCAGCCCACCGTGGCGATCGACGTCGTTCATGACGTACTTACCAAAGGGCTTGAGGTCACCGAGGTGGGGAACCTTTGCGCCGATGCGGTTGAAGTCGTCGAGTGTGAGCGGAACCTCTGCTTCATTCGCAATCGCGAGAAGGTGAAGGACAACGTTGGTCGAGCCTCCAAGAGCCATCGCTACGGCGATGGCGTTTTCGAACGCTTCGATTGTCAGGATGTCGCGGACGGTCTGACCGCGCTCGAGCATTCCAACTACTGCTTCGCCCGATCGATGCGCGAAATAGTCGCGGCGACGGTCGTACGACGCGGGCGATGCTGACCCGGGAAGGCTCATTCCCAACGCTTCGGCAACCGACGCCATCGTGTTAGCGGTGTACATGCCACCGCACGCTCCCTCACCGGGAGCAAACGCGCACTCGATGCGGTGAGCGTCTTCTACGCTCATCTTGCCCGCCTTGACCGCTCCCACTGCTTCGAACGAATCAATGATCGTGATGTCTTTTTCGGTGCCATCGGACAACTTCACCCAGCCGGGGGCGATAGATCCGGCGTACAGGAAGCAGCTGGCGAGGTCGAGGCGTGCGGCGGCCATCAGCATTCCGGGGATGGACTTGTCACATCCCGCGAGCAGCACCGTTCCGTCGAGGCGCTCCGCCTGGACAACCGTTTCTACCGAGTCGGCGATGACCTCGCGGGACACCAGCGAGAAGTGCATTCCCTCATGCCCCATTGAAATTCCGTCGGAGACGGAGATGGTTCCGAACTGCAGCGGGTAGCCTCCTCCGGCATGAACGCCCTCTTTTGCGGCCTGCGCAAGTCGACCGAGAGACAGGTTGCACGGCGTAATCTCGTTCCACGAACTGGCAACGCCAATCTGGGGCTTGTCCCAGTCGGCGTCTCCCATTCCCACGGCGCGGAGCATCCCGCGCGACGTCGTCGCTTCGATTCCGTCGGTGACGACCCGCGAGCGTGGTTTACGGTCTATCTCAGTCATTCACTCAGTCTACAAACCATTGGCTCGCGAGGGTACGGCGGACGAGGGTATCGTTGTGCTCGGAGGTTTGGTGATGAAAAAGTTCCTGCTCAATGGCAGTTTCCTCAGTGCGATCTTTTCCGTGTTCGGACTCATCAAGTCGACCGTGTCGGGAAAGCGCGACTGGAAGCTTGCGCTGTTGTGGGTGTCCTGGATTCTGAGTCTCATCGCCATCATCGCCGCGATCAACGACCCCGAGGAATTCGAGGACTAAGTCCTTAACGACGAAAGCCGACCCGAGGGTCGGCTTTCGCATACAACAGTGTGATTAGCGAAGTGCCTTGAGAAGCTGAGGCTTCGACATCGTCGAGTAGCCCGCGATTCCCTTCAACTTGGCTGCGGCACGAAGTTGTGCGACCGACCACGATGCATCGGGCTTACCGGCCAGAGCGGACTTCACGTCCGCAGCTGCCTTCGCAGCGCTCGACTTGACCGTCTTGGACACGACCTTCGCTTCGGCCTTGACCGACTTGACAGCCTTGGTTGCGCGTGCTTCGGCGGTCTTCGCCGCTGCTGACGCGGTGCGCTTGACGTCCTTCGAGACGGCCTTCGCCTTCTTGGTTGCGGTCTTCACAACCTTGGTGCCCTCACGCTTTGCGTCTTCGGCGATTTCGGTGGCACGCTTTGCTGCGTCGGCAGCCATGTCACGTGCAGTGTCAGCCAGTTCGTCGGCTTTCTTGCCGGCGCGTGCGACTATCTTGGACAGGTTTTTCAGGAAACTCATGGAAAGGACATCCTCTACTGGGTTGTTGGGTCTTGTGTCCGCGTAGAACGGGACTCCCACAGTTTACAACGAACCGCCCCGATTTGCCGAAAGGCGCATCGTCAACTGGGCAAAAGTGCCGTGATCAACCCGAGTGTCGTCATCGCGATGCCACCAATCGTCCGCATCGTGACGACTCGTGACGGCGACTGCGCGAACCAGTCTCGCGCCGCACCGGCCGATAGAGCATAGATTGCGTCGCCGGAAATGCCGAAGACGACAAAGATGATGCTGAGTTCGATCATTTGCCACACGATTGGTGAGCCCCCCGAGACAACAAACTGTGGAAACGCAGCCGAAAAGAACACGATGGTTTTCGGATTCGAGAGTCCGACGACGATGGATTCGCGGAGAATGTGCGAACTTGTCGGAACGGTCGCTGGAGCACTCAGGTCTAAGCCATCCCGGCGATGGCGAATCGCGGTGATTCCCAGATACATCAGAAATGCAGCCCCGGCTAATCGGATGACGTGCATCAGAACGTCGTTGCTCTGGATGAGAACTCCGAGACCAATTGACACGGCGAGCGCCTGGCCAAACACACCGATCCCGTTTCCCACGACGGTCAACACCGCACCGCGCTTCCCGAGAACCAACGCACGGGAAATGGCGAACATGACCGACGGGCCCGGGATCGCGATAATCACGAGCGCAAACGCAATGAACGTCACGATATTTTGCAGGGGGACCACACGCCGAGTTTATCGAGCGCGGTGCACGCGGTGGTCAAGACGGGTCAGGGCGATTGGCGGTAATCAGTCGCGTTGACGATTCGCACGCGGAAGGTGGTCCTCGGACAGTGGCAATGGTGGAGAGATCACCCAGAGAACCTGACTCTCCGATTGCAGCGGATTGTGCCAGTTGTGGGGGGTCCGCGCCGAAAAGGTCGTCGAGTCACCGGTCTCAAGGATTCGTTCGTCTCCGCCCACATCCAATGACAACTGTCCCTGAAGAACGACGACAAAAATCGATTCGGCGTCAAGCGTGTACGCGCCAGCCGAGCCACCACCCGGCTGCATCGTTGTGCGCATCACTTGCACCCACTTCTCGTCGTGGGGAGTCAAGAGATATTCCTGAAGGTCGACGCCACCCATATACAGAGGAATGCCTCCGTGCACGATGGGTTCATCGGGATAGGTAAACAACGAGCCAATCGTGATTCCCAAGACTTCACAAATTCGCAGGAGCACGGGAACCGAAACCCGAGTTTTCCCACGTTCCGCGAGGCTCACGAAACCCTTAGTGACACCAGCCTGTTGCGCGACGTGGGTTACCGAAAGACCCTTGGCCAAGCGGGTGGCGCGAAGTTTCGGACCGATATCTTCCATCCCTGCTCGGCTCTCGTCCTTGAGTGACATGCCACCATTGTGTCGTACGCCACACCCCGCGAGACGGGTTGTATAAAAACCCAAAGCCTGACACGATAAGTTGAGCCGCACTAAACGGCGTTGCACAACACCACGGACAACGGAGTCACGATGAAGGCAGTCACATTCGACGGAACGAGCGTCGCGGTCACCGACGTAGATCTCGACGAACCGCATCACGGTGAAGTCCGCGTTCGGGTGAGCGCCGCCGGTGTCTGCCACTCGGACCTTCACGTCATTCGCAGCGAGTGGGCTGTCCCGTTGCCACTCGTCATGGGCCACGAGGGATCGGGGATCGTCGACGCGGTGGGCGAAGGAGTCACCACTCTTTCCGTTGGTGATCACGTTGTCTTGTCATGGGTTCCCAATTGCGGAAAATGTCGCTATTGCCTGCTCGGCCGTCCCGCTCAGTGTGAACTCGTTGCCAGTGTCGTTGCACCAAACGGTGTTCTCTACGACGGGACAAGCCGCCTGTCCAAAGATGGCAAGCCAATCCACCACTACCTGGGTGTGTCGTCCTTCGCCGAGATGGTCGTCGTGCCCGAATCGGGCGCAATCAAGGTTCGAAGCGACGCACCACTCGACGTCATCGCACTCGTTGGGTGCGCCGTCGCGACCGGCGTCGGTGCGGTTCGAAACACGGCACACTTTGTACCCGGTTCGACGGCCGCGGTCATCGGTTGCGGTGGAGTTGGACTTTCCGTGATTCAAGGCGCGCGCCTCGAAAAGGCCAGCGCGATCCTCGCGGTGGATGTCGCTGAAGACAAGCTCGAACTCGCCCGAAAGCTCGGAGCGACCCACACGCTTCTTGTCACTCCGGGAATGAACGTGCCCGAGGCGATGAAGGACATCATCCCGGAGGGTCTCGACTACGTGTTCGATGCCATCGGCAAAATCATCACCACCGAGCAATCCATTCAGGCACTCGGTCTTGGTGGAAGCGCGGTCGTCGTCGGACTACCTCCCACAGGCCAGACCGCACAGTTCGACCCGCTCGTTTTGGCCGAGGCCGATCAGCGCATTCTCGGTTGCAATTACGGCTCAACCGTTCCCCAGCGGGACATCCCGCGTCTCGTCGACGAGCTCATGTCTGGTGATCTCGACCTCGAATCCATGATTTCGGCCCGTCGACCTCTCGACGAAGCCGAATCGGCACTCGCAGACCTCAACTCGGGTGCCGCCCTGCGCCAGCTCTTGCTGCCGTAGCCACAACAAACGGAGGACACAATCACATGAGTACACCAAAGGATCACTCTGGCGGTTTGGCGCGACGCAGCGTCACCCCGTTCGAAGTACTGGCACAGAGTGTCGCGAACATCGCGCCGAGTGCCGTTATCGCGTTTACCCCCATGTTCATGGCTGGCTCCGCCGGAAATGGTGCATGGTTTTCCTTCGCGATCGGGATGGTCATCATCCTCATCATCGCGAGGTCTGTCACCTCAATCGCACGCCGTCGCGCGGGTGCAGGGTCGCTGTATTCGCTGATCCGACCCGCTATCGGCGCAACGGGAAGCTTCATCACCGGGTGGGGTCTGTTCGTCGGAGCAATCTGTATCGCGGCGGGTTCGCTCGCTGGGGCAGGATTCTTCGCCTCTGAATTCCTCAAGGGCTTCGGGATCACGACGTTCGACAGCATCACGGGTCAAATCATCCTCGACGCACTGTTGCTCGCCGTTGCGATCTGGGTCACCATCTCGAGTGTGCGCATTGCCGCACGCGTCTCCGCGACTCTCGAGGTGCTGTCCATCATCGTGATCGTCATCGTGCTCGTGATTGTCCTGGTCCAGAGCGGCAACATCGTCGACATGAACCAGCTGACCCTCAGTGGCGCAGCGGTCGACGGTATGGTGTTCGCGGTTGTGCTCGCCATCCTCGGCTTCGTCGGATTCGAGAGCGCCGCCTCACTCGGTGAAGAAGCAGAAGACCCCTATAACGCGATTCCTCGCGCAATCCGCGGTGGAGCGATTTTCGCTGGTGTTCTCTACATCTTCGCCACCTACGTCCAGATCGCGGCAATCGACGGCGGTGCCGCCGGACTCGCAGCTTCGGGATCGCCGATGGATGCACTGGCAGCGCAGTACGGCCTCCAGGGCTTCGTGCCGTTGCTCAACCTCGGCTTCACCGCGTCATTCGTCGCCGTGGTCATGGCCTGCATCACCGTCGCCGGTCGCCTCATGTTCTCGTGGGGTAACGAGGGCATCATCGGAAAGTCGTTCGGAAAGGCCCACGCGAAATACCGCACGCCCGCAACGGCAATCCTGTGGACCGTCCCGATGATCTTCATCCCGACTGCCTACGAGCTGTCGATTGGCGAAGTACCGCTCAACATCACGACGTACATCGACACCATCGGTGTATTCGGATACATGATCGCGTACATGCTCGTCTGCTTGTTCGCGCCCGTCTTCCTGAAGAAGGCCGGCGTCAAGCAGGTTGTGTTGACCCAGGTACTCGGAATCATCGGTGCCGCGGCGCTGGTCTACGTCTACTGGGTAAACATCGTGGGAACCGTAGAGCCCTTCAACCAGCTTCCGGTTTGGTTCGCGGCTTCGATGATCGTCGGTATCGGGTTCTTCCTCGTTGTTCGCGCGCGCAACCCCAAGGCTGCGGCACTCGCGGGAACCTTCGCGGACGATAACGCCGAAAAAATCAGCTAGCGCTGTAGTGCACTAAGGGGTGTGCCCGGGCCATGACGGTCCGGGCACATCTTTGTATTGCGACAAAGTTTCTGAAAGATTGTGCCGTGTCGTGACATAGTCAAGGTAAGTCGCAAAGGAGCCCCGTTGTCCCCCGAGGAATTCACGCAGCGTTTCGGTGAAATGCGCACGCCTATCGCCAAGTTCCTCTACCGGCGCGTTGAGCCAAATGATGTTGACGATTTGTCCGCGCAGGTTTTCGATATCGCCTGGCGAAAAGGTGGCTCGGTCAACGTGGGCGAAGAATTGCCGTGGCTATATCGAGTCGCAACCAATCTGGTGGCTAACCACCGCCGCAAAAACGCACGTGCTCAAAGTTTCGTGGCAGGAATTGTCGCGCCCGACACATCACCGTCGGCGGAATCCATCGCCGTCGCCGACATCGCCCTCGCCGATGCGTGGCGACTCTTGCCGGCAACGTCGCGAGAGATCCTGGCGCTGACCGCATTCGATGGGTTGAGTGTTTCGGAGGCAGCACTTGCGTTGGACATCACCGCAAACGCCGTTTCCGTCAGACTCAATCGAGCTCGCACACAATTGCGAGCGGCATTAACGGAAACCGCGTGAAAGATATGCCACCCAAAGGACATAAACACAGTATGAACACTCCGACGGATGATTCCCTTGACGACCGCCTTCGTAAATCCGACCCTGCCGGTCGGGGGGTAAAGGTTCCCCCTGCCCAACGGTCACACTCACCACGAAACGCCAGCAACCCTTTGCGTGACTGGTGGTTGACTACGTCCCGTCGGGCACGTCGCTCTCTCGTCGGCGGAGTCGGTGTAACCGCCGCGGCTCTTGTGGTTGTGGCGGGAACGCTGTCGCCCGCCAACGGGCCGTTGATTGTTCTTGCGGACAGTCCCAATCCGCAGCCCGCAGCCGCTGGGTCCGCTGCTGTCAGCGATTCCAAAATGGTGATGATGCCGTATGTGCAATACCAATACGTTGCGGGCGGCAACCTCTCGACGTCATCTGGCCGAGGACACGTCTATCGACTCCAGCTGGTGGGAACACCCGAATCGGTTCTGGGAAATGCCGCGTCGTACTTTGGGGTATCCGGCGCGCCCCAGAAGTCTCAATATTTTGATCCCAACTGGCCGACCTATGTCGTCGGTCCCGAGGACGGAACGTCACCTAGCGTGACCGTCAGTTGGACGGGGACGGGATCGTGGTGGTATTCGAACCCGGCCGCCTACCCCGAACAGGCCTGCCTGAACGAACACCGTGTCGGAAAGGGCAAGGACTTCTATGTCGAGTGCACCGAATACGAACCGGCAATCACGGGACTGAACCCGAACGAGTCCGACACCCGCCGATTGGCCAGCGAATTCTTCAGGGCGATGGGGGTCTCGTTCGACGAAGCCGACATCACCGTGATGGTGGACGAATGGTCGTCGTTCGCAAGTATCGCGATCAAGGTAGCGGGTCAACCGACGGCCATCGAATGGTCGATCTCATGGTCTGGTAACGGCGAAATCTCATGGGCGCAAGGAAACTCGGTGTCGATTGTGGACGCCGGTGAGTTCGGCACGGTTTCGGATGCCGCTGCAGTCGACCGTCTCGCGGATTGGCGCTGGTTCGGTTCCGGTCCAACCAACTATCAGGGCGGGATGCGTCTGATGAAGTCATCGGTTGATGCGGGATTCGGGGTCTCCGAGGGGGATGTCGCACCAGGCGATACGTCCGAATCAACCGACCCCGCCGAGCCGGCCACGGACCCAACCGCGGAGCCCACCAGTGAACCGACCGAAGCCCCCGCGCCGGTAGACACCGCCGAACCCGAACCCACGGACACGGCCGCCCCGGCGGTTGAGCCGTCCGATTCGCCGACCGCGGAGCCGACGGAACCCGAGATTCCGGTCCAGACGATCACGATTGATAAAGCAGAATCCACGTTGTTGCTCGTCTGGGATGCCTCTGGTGACGCGTGGCTCGTGCCCGGCGTTGCGTTGACAGGTGCCGACTCGTGGTGGCAGACCGTCATCACGCTGGTCGACGGTGTCATCGAGCTGCCACCAGCAAGCGAGCCAATCCCCGTCGACTGATGGTGTTTCGGTCAGCGGCAGAAACTCGCTGCTGATTCAGTCCCAACACCTCGATAGGATTTCGAAATGGCGCGCCCGCGGCTCGATGCACCGGTGCCGGATCTCAAACTCCCGGCAGCACTCGACGGTGTTCGCAGGCTGATGCCCAGCGACATCGGCACGCGCGAACGCCTGACTCTTCTGGCGATCGACGAAATCATGCGCAACGGGCCGTCGGATTTCAACGCCCGCGTCGTGTGCGAACGGCTCGAGGTTAAGCAGTCGATGATTCCGTATCACTTTGAAAGTCGCGATGGACTGATCGTCGAAGCGACAATTTGGGCCTATCGCGATTGGTCCAATCACGCTCTCGAAGTCCTTCGTCGAACCAAAGGGCGAGGCGAAAAACGCCTGCGCGCCTACCTCAAAGCGGAAATCGAATGGGCAGCAAAAATGGGACCCGTGACGTTGCTCACGCAGTACCCACTGCTGTCCGAGCCAGTCCGGGCACAACTCGAACAGAAATATGGCGCCGAAATGCGTCGCAAGCTCGAATACCATCTCGTCGTTCTGACGTACCTGGTCGTCGATATTCGGAAAGGGACAAACACGCCGCTTGCCTTCGACGAGAGTGATTATCCCGGACCAGAAATCATGTTGAAGTACCCCGCCGAGTTCCTCGCCGCGACAAGTGTTTCCTGGTCAAGTCACGGAGTAGGAATGTGGTCGAGCGGAAGTCACCTTCCCTCCAACACCTTCGGCGCGGTCACAATCGGAAGCATCTCGACGAAAGTCGCCATCGAAAATCACATCAGCCAAATCGTCAAAGTCGCCGAAGGGCGTTAGCGGGACGAACGGGCGCGACGCAAGGCAAACCTGTTTGAGTAGCGTCGCGAAAAGACAATCGGTCTAGTGAATTGTTTGGTTACGCTGGTGAAATGGCGAAACAACGAGACATCGGACGTCGCGTCGACATCCAGATTCTGCGGGCGGTCGCCGTTCTCTCGGTCATCGTCGGGCACTTCTGGTCCACCAAACTCGAGGGCGGCTTCGCCGGGGTCGATGTCTTTTTCGTCATCTCGGGTTTCCTCATCACCTCGCTTCTCGTCCGCGAGATTGAATCCGATGGGCAATTAAACTTCGCGCGTTTTTGGGTTCGCCGAATCAGGCGAATATTCCCTGCCGCGATGACGGTCATCATTGCGGTGATCGTCGCCGTCGAACTCATTGGCGCGCCGGATCAGACCAGCATTTTGACACGACACGTCATCGCGTCGTCTTTTAGCGGCGAGAACCTACTCTTGGGATGGGACTCCGTCGATTATCAACGGAGTACCGACTCAACGTCCCCCCTTCAGCACTATTGGTCACTGGCTGTTGAAGAGCAGTTCTATCTCGTGTGGCCCCTTGTGCTGGGGCTTGTCGTCATCATCGCACGACGTCTCAGGCTTGAGTTCCGAACCATCGCCGGCTGGGCCGTCGGGGCAATCAGCGTCGCATCACTCGCTTATGCCATTTTTATCGGCCCCGAAACGCCGTCGGATTATTTTGACCCGTTTGCCCGCGCGTGGGAACTCGGTGTCGGTGCGCTTGTCGCGATCGCGTTTACCCGTCGCACCCTGCGCCGGACCGCACTCACTCAAATCGCTCTTTTGGTGGCGTGGATTGGGTTGGTCGCGTCATTCTTTGTTCCCGCCCTCGCGCATCGCGTCCCCGGTCTCGGAGTTATCCCCGCTGTCATGCTGACGGCCGTCATCATCGTCCTGTCCACCGGATCGGCCGATCGGCCTCCGAGCAGGGCGGGCTCCGCTCTTCAGGGCATCGGCGAATGGATCGGGGATCGGTCGTATTCGATGTACCTGTGGCATTGGCCGTTCGTCGTACTCGGCCCGCTCGTGATCGAAGGCAACCTGAAGGACTGGATGAAAGTCGCGTGTATCGCGGTCGTTTTCGTGATCTCTGACCTTTCCTACCGATTTATCGAGAACCCCGTTCGCCGGTCGACACGGGCGTGGTCAAACACACCACTTGCTGTTGGCGCAATTGCCGTCTCACTGTCGTTGACCGTTGCAGTTGTGACACCGGCACTCCCCAACACGTCGGTCACCGTTGGGCTGACGGCCGAGCCAACCGAATCGATGGTGGACACTCCGCTGGATCCATCCACGCCGGACTATTCCGCCAAGTATCCCTACGTGAGCCCGCACTGCGACGGAGCGGCCAGTGCGGTGTTCGATTGTCCGGCAACCACTGCCATCACCGTGAAGGCGAGCCTGTACCCGATTGATCCTCCCGCATCCGACACCTGCGTGTATTACAACGAGGCCAAGACCCGGGATTGTGTCCTCGGAGACCTCAACGGCGCCCGATCGATCGCATTGGTCGGAGACTCCCACGGTCGTGCGATGTGGCGTGCGTTCGATCTCATTGGTCAGCACGCGCATGCCCGGGTGGCCACATTCCTTCACAACGGTTGCCCCTACGCGGCATCTCTCAACGCGGAATGCAACGATTACAACTCGCATGTACGCGAGAGCATCACGTCGGGTCAATACGATCTCGTGGTCTTTGTTCAACGATCGACGCCACTCGAGGTACCGGCCGATTTCCGTCAAGTGCCGGACGGATACCGCGCTGGATACCAGGAACTCGTTGACCGTGGAATCCCGGCCGTCGTCCTCAAGGACAGCCCGCTGTTATCCATCGCCCAGTTGAAGTGCATCCACCAAAAATTCCGCGACCCCGGCCCCTGCACCATCCCGATCGCCACCGCGTTCGAGACGGTCGACGAGGCCTACAACACCGCGATCGACTTGGGAATCCCGACCATCGACCTCAACCCACTGTTTTGTCCGACCGATACCTGCCCTGCGGCAATCGGCGGCGTTGGCGTTTACCGCGACGAACATCACCCGAGTACGGTCTTCGCCGCGACCCTCGCACCGTTCATCTGGAGTGACCTTCGTCAGCTCGGGTTTTTAGGCGCCAAGTAACTCCGACCACTTCCACCCCAAAGTGTCGCTCTCCCGCCCGCGCCTAGCGGCTAAAATGGTTTACCTCCGGACTTATGGATAAATGATTTTTCGCTCAATTAAATGCGCTAAAGTATCGTCCAGCTAGAGGGGGTATCACCATGATGATCCGGAGTCGAACGCTATCTCTTGCACTGTTTTCGTTGATGATGGTTGTTTCGGTGCCTGCCCCGGTAGTGGCAACCCCCAGTGAGACCGCCACAATTACCGTTGGTGAGGCCCCGTTGTCAGTGGCATTCACGCCTGACGGCGAAAAGGCGTACATCGTAAACTGGTTGGACGACAGCGTGTCCGTGATAGGGGTTGCAACGGTCGAGGTTGTGGACTCTATTCACGTTGGCCGTGGCCCCAATTCAGTGGCGTTCAGCCCCAAAGGCAAAAAAGCGTACGTCACAAACTATTGGACCGGCACCGTGTCCGTAATCACCACGGCAACAGGTAAAGAGACGGACACAATCGACGTTGGTAACGGCCCGGGGTCGGTGGCGTTCAGCCCCAAAGGCAAAAAAGCATTTGTCGTAAACGGAGACGATAGCACCGTGTCCAGGATCACCGTGGCAACAGGTGACGTGAGAGACACAATCCACGTTGGTAATGGCCCAGTGTCGGTGGCGTTCAGCCCCAAAGGCAAAATGGCGTATACCGCAAACTACGACGACGCCACCGTGTCCGTCATCACCGTGGCAAGAGGCAAAGTGACAGACACAATCCACGTTGGTAATGGCTCGACATTTGTGGCGCTCAGCCCTAACGGCGAAAAAGCATATGTGGCAAACGCCTTAGACGACACCGTGTCCGTCATTGCCGTGGCAACAGGTGACGTGACCGACACAATTATTGTCGGCGATTACCCGCGTTCGGTGGCGTTCAGCCCCGACGGCGAAAAAGCGTACGTCGCAAACGCCTTAGACGACACCGTGTCCGTCATTGCCGTGGCAACAGGTGACGTGACCGACACAATTACTGTCGGCGATTACCCGATCTCGGTGGCGTTCAGCCCCGACGGCGAAAAAGCATACGTCGCAAACTATTCAGGCGATACCGTGTCCGTCATCACACCGGGTTAGCGCGTCAATAATAAACGCTCAATCCCGGTAGAACATAGGCATCTAGGGGAGTTCCAGTCCACGCGTGGACGCTACGTGAACTACGGCATCACACTCGAGCACGATCTACGCCCGTTTTTTTGGCCGCCATTGTTACACCCCGCGCCGCTCCCCCGCCAGCATGAAACTGCGAAAAAGGTATTCCCCAGTCTGGGCGCCCATATATAAGTTGACTTTCGGGCAGTAATGTTGGTGTCACCACTATGGGAAACCAGTTAGGCCAATCATGACCATAGCTATTCGGCGCACAGCACTATCACTTGCCGCACTAACGTTGATGCTTGTTGTCCCGGTGACGACTCCGGTGTTCGCTGCCCCGAGAGTGACGGACACAATTAACGTTGGCCATAACGCGAGTTCGGTGGCGTTCAGTCCCAACGGCAAAAAAGCGTACGTTACAAACGGCTACAACACCGTGTCCGTCATTAAGGTGAGAACCGGCAAGGTGGCGCGGGAAATTACAGTTGGTAGTCTTCCGAATTCAGTAGCGTTCAGCCCCGATGGGAAAAAAGCTTACGTCGTATGCTACGACGACGACACCGTGTATGTGATTACCGTGGCAACGGGAACTGTGACGGACTCAATTTCCGTTGGCACTGAACCCGGGTTGGTGGCATTCACCCCCAACGGTGAAAAAGCATACGTCGCAAACTATTCAGACGACACCGTGTCCGTAATCAACGTGGCAACAGGCGCGGTGGCGGACACAATTGCTGTTGGTGATGGCCCGTGGGCGGTGGCATTCAACCCCAGCGGGACGCGAGCGTATGTTACAAATTACAACACCGGCACCGTCTCCGTAATCACCGTGGCAACAGGCGACATAACCGACACAATTACCGTTGGCAATTTCCCGTATTCGGTGGCGTTCAGCCCCAACGGGACACAAGCGTACGTCGTAAACAACCAAGACGACACCGTGTCCGTAATTGCCGATGGTGGCATCGTCACGAACACTATCCGCGTCGGCGATTCCCCGTTTTCAGTGGCGTTCAGCCCCAACGGCAAAAAAGCGTACGTTACAAATAGCAACGACGGCACCGTGTCCGAGATCACCGTGGCAACAGGTGCCGTAACCGACATAATTACCGTTGGTGATTCCCCGGCTTCGGTGGCGTTCAGCCCCAACGGCAAAAAAGCGTACGTTCCAAACGGCAACAACACTGTGTCGGTAATCAAAACACGTTGATACAGCAGCAATAGCCCGTCTTTACGTGGTACACCCCCCGGGACTTGAACCCGGAACCCACTGATTAAGAGTCAGTTGCTCTGCCAATTGAGCTAGAGGTGCATTGCGCTTGCACGCAGGTACCAACGATATCAAACCCGTGGCACTCGACCAAACCGTGCCCAATACGTGCCCAATAAGGTTTCCCGTCCATACACTGGCGATATGACCGTCGCTGGCTTTGCGCACCCACCGTTCGAACACGTGGCTGAGACTTTCGGTGAGATTATGCGAACACAACCCGCGGGTGGTGCGGCGTTTTCCGTTTTCGTCGGCGGCGAGTGCGTCATCGATCTCCACGGCGGTGAATCCAAACCCGACGTCCCGTGGTCATCCGACACGGTCTCGCTCATGTTCTCGAACACGAAAGGGCTGGTGTCGATACTGGTCGGGACCCTAATCGAGTCGGGCGTGCTCGACCCCGATGCCCCAGTGACGAAGTATTGGCCGGAGTTCGCCTCGGTTAGCAGGACGCTGACGGTTCGCGGTTTGCTCGAACATCGCGCCGGACTTTCCGCGGTTCGCCAGGACATGACGGTCGATGAGGTTCTCGACCACGATGCGGTACTGCACGAACTGTTGACGCAGGAACCCCTATGGGAACCGGGAACTGGGTATGAGTATCACGCGATGACATTCGGCACCCTCGTCGACGAGCTGGTGCGACGCGTCGATGGCCGCATGCTCAGTGCGATGCTGCAGGACGTCCTTGCGAGACCACTTGGCATCGACGCATGGATCGGAATCCCCGACGAACACGAGCATCGTGGGGCGGAGTTCGTCGAGACGGATTGGCGAGATTCCGATCCGGTCGTCCCCGGTTCGCCGGCGGATTTGCAATCGCGGGCGATGTCGTTCGGCACCGCCTTCCCCGCTGGCGCGGGAATTCATCCGAATGTCGGGTTCAACGACCCGCGCGTCCACCAGGGGCAGCTTCCCGGAGCGAACGGAATTTCGACCGCTCGCGGGCTCGCCGCCATGTGGTCGTCAGTTGTCGTCCCCACCAACGGGGTTCGAGCGTTGTCCGATTCGACTGTTGAGCTCATGCGTGATCGCCGGGTCACCGGGCCGTCGGTCTGGGACGAACCTGGTCCATGGCCAGAGCGAGGCCTCGGCGTCATGCTCGAGTGCGAGGCGCGATCGCCCCTTCTCAGTCCGACGTCGTTCGGTCACGACGGTTTCGGCGGGCAAGCAGGGTTTGCTGACCCGACACATCGCGCGAGTTTCGGTTTTCTGACCAACTACCTCATCGTGGGCAGCCGTGAACATGCGCGATGGAAGAAGCTCGTCGGCGAGGTTCGCGCCGTTCTCGAAAAGGATTGACGTCAAAACGTACAAAACGTACAATTTATACATGAACTCCGTCACCTCCTCACACGCCCGTCAAAACTGGGCGGAAACCGTCGAAGCCGCCCGGAACGAACCGCTCATCATCACCGATCACGGTCGCCCAACCGTCGCCGTCATGGATGCCGAACTGGCCCGCCTCGCGTTGCAGGTCCTCGAGGATTCGAGGGATATTGAGTCAGCTCTCGCCAGCCTGGACAAGGTCGACAGTGGCGAACCGACCTATACGTTGGATGAGGTCGCTGCCGAACTTGGCATCATTCGTGACTGAGCGGTATGACGTTCAGTGGTCCCGCGATGCGCTCAAAAACGTGAAAAGCTATGACCAAAAGACGCGCGAACGAATTTTCAGAGCGACCGAACTCTTGGCCACCAACGTTCACCCGCCCGCAAGCAAGAGAATTAAGGGGTTTACGGACCTTTTCCGGGTGCGAGTCAGTGATTACAGAATCGTGTATCGAGTCAAGGATGACGAGCTGCTGATCGTTGTGGTCGCAGCACGACACCGACGAGACGTTTATCGCCGACTAATCGACTAGACGATTGCGGCAATTCGCTCGAGCGCCGTGGTGATTGTCTCGTGACTCGTGGCGAAATTGATGCGAACGTGATTGACATAGGCGGGGCCACACTGCGTGCCAGCGACCAGGGCAACCTTCGCATCAGTCAGGATGCGCTCGTGCGGGTTGTCCCCCAGTCCGAGTTCGGACACGTCAATCCACGCCAGGTAACCGGCGTCCGGAACCCATTCCAGTCGCGCAGCGGGAAGAAGGCGGGCCAGTTCGGCCACGAGATGATCGCGCGCAACGATGATCGTATCGATTGTCGCATCGAGCCAGGGTGTTCCCTCGGAATACGCCGTCGCCATCGAAAAAGCGCCGAGTATTGACGAGCGGTAGTGCATTGATTTCGGAAGTTTGTCGAACGTGTCGGCCTTATCCCCCGAAGCGAGGAGGAAGGCGGCCTTGAGTCCCGCCAAATTCCAGGACTTCGATGTCGACGTGATGAGGACACCGGTTCGCTCCGCAACAGGACCGAGTGAGAGGTACGGGACGAAATCGGTTCCGGGGAAGGTCAAGGGCGCGTGAATCTCGTCGGCGATGATCGTTACACCGTGAGCGTCGGCGAGTTCCGCAAGTCGAAGAAGTTCATTCCGCCCAAAGACTCGACCGAGAGGATTGTGAGGGTTGCACAGGAGGAAAAACTTCACACCGCTAGCGAACGCTCGTTCGATGCCGTCGAAATCGAAGGTTTCGGTCAACGGGACGTCAACAATGTCGATCGCGAGCTCGTTCAGCCAACTCCAAAATCCCGAATACACAGGGGACGTGACGATAACTGACTCGGCCTTGTTGGCTCGAAGATATTCAACCGTTGCAACGCCAACGTCGGCGGCGAGCCGGATGTTCGTGACGTCCGGAGTCCACCCCCAACGGGCCGTCGCAAACTCGACGAACGCGGGACCAATCTCGGGAACGGCACCCAGATAACCAAGGTCATTGTTCGCAATCAGGTCCGTGAGCGCACGCTTTATCGGCTCGGCGATGGGGTAATCCATCTCGGCGACAAACATCGGAAGAACGTCATCAGGGAAATGCCGCCACTTTTCCGAGTGCCGACGCTGAAGGACGGCCAAGGGTTCCGCGTCGATGCGAATTTCGCTCATTGCGTCAGTTTATTGCGTGAACAACCCATTACCTATGGGGTGTAATCTGACGATATGACTCTCACCGCTGGCGACAAAGCCCCCGCATTTACCCTTCCCGACGCATCGGGAACTCACCACTCGCTCGCGGATTTCGCGGGCAAGAACGTCATCGTCTACTTCTACCCGAAGGCGATGACCCCCGGTTGCACCACACAGGCGTGTGACTTCCGCGACAACATGGCCGCCTTCACGGGCAAGAACTACGTCGTCATCGGAATCTCACCCGACAAGGGCGCGGCCCTTCAAGAATTCACGGACCAGGAAAGTCTTCCGTTCCTGTTGCTCGGCGACGAGGACAAGTCGACGCTCAACGCCTACGGTGCATTCGGCACCAAGAACATGTATGGCAAAGAGGTTCAGGGGGTCATTCGCTCGACATTCGTCATCGACGAATCCGGCACGATTACCCACGCGCTCTACAATGTCAATGCGACCGGTCACGTCGCGAAGCTTCGCGAGACTCTGGGCGTCTAAGCCACCGAGGTGTGGAAGAGCGATCCGATTGCGAACGTAATCGCGAGCGCTGCAGCGCCTCCGATGACAACGCGCATCACTGACTTCCAGATGGCGCTTCCACCAAGGTAAGCGCCCGCTGCCCCGGTTGCACCAAGCGCAATGATCGACGCGGCAATCGTTGCGGGGATCCGGAATGATTCCGCAGCAAAGAGAACCGTGAGGAACGGTAGCAGTGCGCCCGCGAGAAACGATGAAGTCGATGAAAACGCCGCATGCCACGGGTTCACGATGTGCGCTTCGAGGATGTTGAGTTCCGCTTCGAGGTGAGCACGAATCGGGTCAAAGGCCGTCAGCTCTTTCGCGACCTGCTTGGCGGTCTTAGGCTGCAGGCCCTTGTGTTCATAAATCGCCTGCAGTTCGGCGAGTTCAACGTCGGGTTGCTCGATGAGTTCCCGCTTTTCTTTGTCGATAAGCGCGAGTTCGCTATCGCGCTGGCTACTCACCGATACGTATTCGCCCAGGCCCATCGAAATCGCGCCGGCGGCAAGCCCGGCGACGCCCGCAACCATGATTGCTCCGATGTCGGTCGTAGCGGCAGCAACTCCGACGACCAGGGCGGCGATGGAGACGATTCCGTCGTTAGCGCCCAACACCCCGGCGCGTAGCCAGTTCAATTTGGCCAAATGCGAAACGCGGTGGGGTTCATACGTAGAGGTCGTCATGTGACCATCCAATCAAGTGCGGTGTGTTTCGTCCAGAAAGGTGAACCTTACCTAGCGAACCACCCGGTAGCGATCCGCGCTCGGAGTGATGGCACCACGAACGTACCCGTTGGATTGTGCAGCGGTGTGTTGCAGGAACTCGACCGTTTCCCTCGTGATGATTTCACCGGGGATGACGTTGGGAATTCCGGGCGGATAGGCCGCGAGAGTGTCAGCGGAAATCCGACCAATCGCCGCATCCGCATCGACAACTTCGGAAGCAGCGAAATAAGCGTCGCGCGGAAGCATTCGCGCCTCGCCCGCAGCGGGAAGGTCAAGAGGAGTTCGCTCTCCAACAGGCGAATCGTCGACGGCGAGTGCGTCGAGCGCCGCCATGACGCGATCGACGTCAACGGGATGCCCGGGTCCGATGATGGCCACGATGCAATTGTCCGTCGAGATCTCGGTTTCGATGTGAAATTCGGTCAAGAGCAATGTGCGCACCTCGTGCCCCGACCGCCCGAGTCCGCTGACGTCGATCGACACGTGCAGCGGGTCATGACCCGCGATGTCGGGGAATTGCGCGAAATCGTCGCTCAAGACAGACAGGCGCGGATGCTGACGCAGGCGCTCGCGAACCTGATCCCCCGAACGAATTGCCGTCGTTATGAGGTCTTTCCCCGTCGCCAAAGCCGAGCGCGCAATATCAAGAGACGCCAACAGCAATGCGCTGTTGCTCGTTGACTGGGTCAAGACAAAGGTTCGGTCAATGATTGCCACGAATTGTTCGGCGAATGGCCCGCGCGCAACGTGCAACATGGCCGATTGCGTGAGGCTGCCGCCCAGTTTGTGCGTCGACGACACCAGTAGGTCGGCCCCGAGTCGAAGCGGGTTTTCAGGGACGTCGGGATGGAATCCGAAGTGCGTTCCCCATGCTCCGTCGACAATCAACGGAATTCCGTGACGATGCGCAATCGTTGCGATGGCTTCCACGTCGGCGACCGCACCGAAATACGACGGGCTGATGATGTACGCACCGCGCGCCGTCGGGTTGGCACGCAGTGCCGCCTCGAAAGATTCGGGGGTGACGCCATGATTGATTCCGTGGTGGTGGTCGATCGTGGGAACGATCCACTCCGGCAACAACCCCGAGAGAATGATTCCGTCAATGAAACTCGAGTGAGCGCTGCGCTGCGCGAGAACGGGGTGCGCGGGGTCACCAAACTGTGCCAACGCAAGGGCGGCAATTCGATTTGCCTGTGATGCTCCGTTCGTCAGGAACCAGGTCTTCTCAGCGTCCCACGCAGCGGCGGCTAGTTCGCGCGCTTGGGCGAGGGGATTGCCGTCACCACTGTCGATTCCGGGAAGCAGCGGAGTCAGGTCGAGTTCGAGAATGTGTTGCCCGAAGTATTCCGAGAGCCGCGTCGCGCCGTCGGCTCGGGCATTGTGTCCTGGAACGTTCAGTCGAAGCGCGTCGAGATCTGCGTGTTGCGCGAGAACATCCGCGTAGGGAGTCTTCGACTGGTCAACGGTGGCCATGAGACCATTGTCGACTACCCAACGGTGTTTCGACGGGTGTTGGACCGTTACGTGCAGATGTTATGCGTCACGGGACAGATGACGCGAAACTTCGCGGTTGAAAAGCATAAAAATTGTGACGGCAGCAGCCGGAATGATGAGTGCCGCGGCGATATCCCAGCGTCCGCCCTCTCCTTGGGCCGACGCGATTCCAATTCCGATCACAGTCATCTGCCACACAACAATTGCACTGCGAGTAGCGGGAGCGCGCCGAAGGAAAAATACAATGACCAAAGTCATCGCTACGGCAGCGAGAGCGATCATCGCATCGAGGAATATCGCGCCACCGACGGAATTGGCAGGCTGCGTCACGGTATCCAGGATAAAAAGGGCCGCAATGACCCACATTCCGATGGCGTGAAGTGACAGCACAACCGCAACACCCCAGACAGGAACAGGCAAACGGTTAAGGGCCACTAAACAATTCTCTCAAAAACCCTTGACCTTCAGGACCAATCGTGAGAACCTGTTAGAGGTTGATGTTCGCACCCGATGATGCGTGCGGTTCCCAACACTTCCGTCCCAACACCCAACACCGAGTTTGTCGGTGTTCGTCGGTCCAAGTGCGTGCCGACACAAAATTAGGAGATCACCATGGATTGGCGCGATAAGTCCGCTTGTCTCACGGTCGACCCGGAACTCTTTTTCCCCGTCGGCAACACTGGCCCCGCCCTCGACCAGATCGAAAAGGCGAAGCAGGTCTGTGCTCAGTGCCCCGTCATCGAAAACTGCCTTCAGTACGCAATGGAATCGAACCAGGATTCGGGCGTTTGGGGCGGACTCAGCGAAGACGAACGCCGTGCGCTCAAGCGCCGTGCGGCACGTGCACGTCGCGCGTCCTAACCGTCGTCACGCGAAACGCCCCCGCCGCGGGCGTTTCGTCATTTAATCTGTCGTGCCGCCGCGATGTAGCGAAGCGGAATGTCAATCGACACTACGGTTCCGCCTGACTCGCCTCGCGCCCAGTCGATCGTGGCGGACAATTCGTTTTCCACAAGTGTCCGAATGATTTGCGTTCCCAACCCCTTGCCCACGGTTGATGCGACGATTCCCGGGCCGTTATCCACGACCGAAACATGCAAATGCCCGTCGACACGGGCGGCGTGAACGGTGACCGTACCGTTCACCTGGTCTTTGAGGCCGTGCTCGACCGCGTTGGTGATGAGTTCGGTCAACACCACGGCGAGGGGTGTCGCGAATTCGCTCGGAAGGTCTCCGAACTTTCCCTCGATGACCGGGCGGACCGTCGGGCCACCGGTTCCCGCAACCTCGGCGGCGAGTGGTGCGACGCGGGCCGCCACCTCGTCGAAATCGACGGTTTGAGCGAGCCCCGAAGCCAACGCGTCGTGCACAACCGCGATCGCCTCAACACGTCTCATTGCTTGAGAAATCGCGTCCTTCACTTCGGGCGACTTCGTGCGGCGACTTTGGATTCGCAGCAGCGACGCGACCGTCTGCAGGTTGTTCTTGACCCGGTGATGAATCTCGCGAATCGTCGCGTTCTTGCTCGACAGTTCGCGTTCCTGTCGACGCAGTTCGGTGACGTCGCGCAACATGACAATCGCGCCGATCCGCTCGCCGTGTTGTGACAACGGGATTCCTCGGACCGCGGTCGTCATCTGCCCGGAATGGAAGTCCGCCTGCCACGGTGTCCGGCCACTGATGACCATCGGCAGCATCTCGTCCGCCGCAATTTCTTGGGTGTTGCCGACCTCCCGAGCAATCTCGGTAAGGACGCTCCCTTCCATCGGCGCCGAGTACCCCATTCGGTTGAAAGCGGACAGGGCGTTGGGGCTCGCGTAAACAACAATGCCCTCGCGGTCAAGTTTGATGAGCCCGTCCGACGCTCGCGGCGCTCCGAGTTTTGGCATGTCGCGTTGAGTGGGGTCCGGGAAATGTCCCTCGGCAATCATCGAATAAATCTGTTCGGCCGATTCGATAAACGTTTGCGCTTGCCTGTTGGTCAGTGTGTCCGACACAAGAGCGTGTCGGGTGAGAATCGCGATCGGGCTCGCGCCCCCTCGACGACGAATGGGGATGGCCCGAACGAGTGTCGCGGTCTCTTCAAACCAAATCGGCTCGGTCGGCTCGACCATCGTTCCGCGGCGCTGGCATTCGTCAACGAGCTTTTCCCACGACTCCCCGATCCGCGTTCCGACAATGTCGCGATAGAACACTGTGCTCGCGGTGCTCGCACGGAACAGTGCGACCGCAACCCACGAACCGTCGGTCGTTCGAACCCACATCGCGATGTCGGCGAGGGACAGGTCGGCGACGAGTTGCCCTTCGCGGACGAGGTCGAGCAGCCACTCGACGTCATCGGCGGACAGCGACGCCTGTTCGGCGACGATCTCCGAGAGAGTCAACATGCCTAACAGGCTACCGCCGCCATCGGGACACACGAGCGACGGGCACGATCACGCCCGCTTCAGTCAAGATTTTCCTCCAGATATTTGGACTTTGTCGCGCCCGGGGCATCGCGTCCTCGAGACCTCCGCGTGAATCCTTGGGAACGATCGCACGTACCTCGTGACCTGAAAACCTTCTGAGTGCATCGGTCGCATCACCTCCCGAGGTGGACGGAACCGCGTTGAGGACCACCAACGGGGCTGGGCACAAATCGCGAATCTCGTCAAGACCTCGAATGAGTCGCGACAATCCAACCGCGTCGGAGTGTCCGACCGCAACAACCGAGTCAACCGAGCGGACGATGTCACGCGCACACCCATCTCGCTGAGGGGCGTCGTCAATCCATTCGTTCTCCTCCATTCCAAATCCCACGTCAACGATTACCGTGTCAAAAAGCGAGCGAGCCATCGCCACGACAATTCGAGCTTTTTCTGGCGAGATCTCTGCCCACCGCGTTGCCCGCGGAATTCCGGTCAACACGTCGAATGAGACATCCTTGCGCGCGAACCGCGACATCACGCGGCGGAGTTCACTCGCCGTCAGTTCGTTCCGCGCGGCTAAGCGACAGGCGGAGGCGAATCCCGGCGCCTCGTCTACAAGCCCGAGTGCAATGGCAACCGAAGATCCCCGCGTGTCGACATCGCACAACAGTGTTGACAAACCAGCGCTGGCCGAAACAGTCGCTAAGGAGATCGCGGTGGTGGTGACCCCAGGAGAACCGATTGGTCCCCACACCGCAATAACCCGCGCTGTGCGCACAATCTGCGGTACCTGGTTGCCCGTGAGTGAATCGTCAGATCCGGCGGAGATTTCTGGTTGCGGTCGGACTGAGTTGGCGATGTCGGAAAAGTTCCGTACCGCTGAAACACCGTCCAATTGGGCCGCCCACTCAAAGACGCCGTCCGATTCCGCAACCGCGACAATCTGTTTCACAGCGTGAGGCACAAGGTGAAGGATTTCGTCAGTCAAAAACATGATGCTCGCCTCAGTGACCAACAGGTCAATTGGGTGAACCGCAACCCGATCGAGAACGTCTGCCACTGAGTCGACGCCCCATGACACCTCGGCCCAATTGCCAAAAACGGATAAAAAATCTGACCGAGACGGTGGACCGAGAATGCCGATGTTCATCACGGGACCACGTCTCCCGTTGCGACTAAAAGTCGGGAGGTCCCCATCATGGAAAGCACGTGGTCGATGTCCATCGCATTCACAAGGATGGTGGCAATGGTGTCCCCGCCGAACGAACTCTGGCTCATTGACAACACGGTGGCGTGAGCAGCGACCTCGACAGGCGGCAGAATCCCCTCGGCGTCTATGGCCCATAGGTCAATGTTCGAGCCACGCGTAAGCGACTCCGGAGGCACTACCCCGAGCGGAATCGATACTTCTACTCGATTCATCGATGTTGGCTCGAGGTCATCCACCATCACAAGGTCGCCCTTGTTGATATCAGCACCGGCTATTCGCCCAACGATGTCTGTCCGGACGGGCCCAGAATCCGAAACCGTCGAGGCCACCCGTCCGTCGGTGATCATGTCATCGGTCACGGTGGTTCCAGCGGGAATGAATGTTGTCGCAAGGACAACGGGAACGCCCGGTGCAGAAAACCTAACTACCAGCGTCACACCGACGACACTGAAGACGATCAAGGTCAATCCAACGAGAGTGCGCGATTGGGTGATGGCCCGTCGGATGAGAGTAAATACAGATTTCATAGCGGTTCCTTTCCGAGGTCATGTTTGTCTAGTGCGCCGGACACCGTCGGACGTTATGCACAATCGGGTCCCGTGAAAGTCCGTCAAAACTTTTTTGTGGCACTCTCGCCCTATGACCGACGATTGGATGCTTACTCTCACCGATGTCGCCGAAGTGCTTGGTTGCACTCGCGATGATGTTCTCGCTGCGATTACAGAAGGACACATTCGTGTCATCCCAGGGCGAAAGGTGCGTGTGGCACACCGTGACCTGCTGGAATTCGTCGCCGCTACACAACGTGCGGCCCTAAGCCTGGGTTCGACTCCACCTTTTGAGGCCAACCTGATTGCATCGCGACCCATCGAATCATCCGACGTGAATGGTTCTAATCGCAGTTAGCGGGATGAGCGATTCTCCCGCAGGGGTTCGAACCGTGATGGCGTCGCGCCACACTCCGGAAATCCTCCCTCGGATACCGTAACGGTCGCCAGTCACGCTGACGGGAGTCATGTGACGTTCGAGCTCGCGGGCAACCGCGCCAAAGGTCACCAGTTCGAAACACGCGACGCTGTGTGGTTCGCATCCGCAAAGGGAATCAGAGACGACGCAGATGACACCGCTCAGGGGAACAATTACTCTGTCCGTGGTGCCGCAGAGGTTGCCGTCCAACCAGAACATTCCAATTCGTCTAATGTGAATCCCCGTGTGAAAGCCGCTCACGGTCACCAGCGAATTTCCACCCTTCGATATTTCGACAATCGCGTCCCGAAAATACACTTGGGCTTTTCGACCGCGCTCGAACTCGCGGGCCTCATCGAGGTCCGCGTTGCTCTGTTCCGCATCCCATAGCGATCCGAGACCCAAAAGGTTTTCATTTCCGGTCATTTGTCGAATGATAGAGAGCGTCAATTCCGCCTCCGAGTTATCCACAGATTCACACAACCTGGCTCACGCTCTCACGAATTGCGACAAGGTTGTGGCGTTATGAGGCTGAGCCTCTGTCACTAATCCACCCTCCGGAACGGAGAAAACAATGGTGTCAACCGTATCCTCATCAGATAAGCCGCGCCACAACAGGGCGCACGCGATCGAATTTTTCGATCCTCAACCCACGCCACGTGCAGAATTACCCGACCCGAAAGAAACAATCGAACGACTAGCCCTCGTCGGTTGTGAAATTCTCGCGGGGATGCGGGCGGTCGAGCAAATCAGTCGTTGGGTGACCGACGATGTGTACCGCCATTTGGCAGAACGCTCAATTGCTGCTCGTCGAGCGCGTGCACTCGCACCCGACAATGCTCGCCCGGGTGTTCACATCACAGTCGGGTTGACCGTTGTCAGTGAACCGCGGGACGGAATCGTTGAAGGCGTCAGCCTCGTTCGAATCGGTCGCCGAACCCGCGCCCTGTGCGTGCGGTTAGAAGGACTCGATCGACGTTGGCGCGCCAGCGCATTCGCCTTGCTCTAGCTATTCGAGCGACTGGCCGAACGCACCACGAGCGCCGCCGCCCTGTGCCGGGGGTGTTTGGTTCCCTCGGCGTGGCCGCATGCGCTCTTGAGGTGCTGTCGCGCCGCCAGGAGTGTCAAATATCACGCTGTCGCCATCCTCGTTCGGTGCGGAATAGGACAGTCCTTCGACGGGACCGGGAGTCCGAGAGATACCCGGCGCCTCGACCTGCGCGACTCCACCGGCCGGAACGACCTGCACGTCAAGGTTGAAGATAAAGCCGACCGATTCCTCGCGAATCATGCCCATCATCGACTGGAACATCGTGAAGCCCTCGCGCTGGTATTCAATCAAGGGGTCACGCTGGGCCATCGCACGAAGACCAATGCCGTCCTTGAGGTAATCCATCTCGTAGAGGTGGTCGCGCCAACGACGGTCGATGACCGACAACACGACGCGACGTTCGAGCTCGCGAATTGCGCTCTCACCGAGAGAACCCTCGCGAATACCGTATTGAACCATCGCATCCGAAATGAGTTCGCGGGTCACATCCGCTGCGGAAACCTTTGCTCCGTATTCGGCGAGAACTTCGTGAACCGAAATCGTGACGGGGAAAATCTGGCGGGCCTCAACCCAGAGGTGTTCGAGGTCCCAGTCGTCCGAGTTACGGGCGTTCCCGGTGTTCTGATTCACCACTTCGGTGATCGAACGTTCGATGAACGACGTGACCTTGTCCTTGATCGAAGCGCCCTCTAGGATCTGGCGGCGGTCACCATAAATGGCCTCGCGCTGCCGGTTGAGCACGTCGTCGTATTTCAGAACATTCTTGCGGATCTCGGCATTGCGGGCCTCAACCTGCGATTGGGCCGACTGGATGGCGCGCGAAACGAGTTTCGATTCGATCGCCATGTCGTCGTCACCAGCGCGGCCCATGATTGCCGCGGCAGCGCCCGAATTGAACAAACGCATGAGATCGTCCTGCAACGACAGATAGAAACGGCTCTCGCCGGGGTCGCCCTGTCGACCGGAACGACCACGCAATTGGTTGTCGATTCGACGTGATTCGTGTCGCTCGGTTCCCAACACATACAGACCACCAACTGCAACAACGGTCTGGGCCTCGGCCGCGACCTCAGCCTTAGTTGTGGCGAAGACTTCGTCCCAACGCTCTTCAAATTCTTCGGGGTTGTCGTTGGGGTTGAGTCCCATGCTGTGAAGTCGGGCAACTGCGATAAATTCCGCGTTTCCACCAAACATGATGTCCGTGCCTCGACCGGCCATGTTGGTCGCAACGGTGACCGCCCCGAATCGCCCGGCCTCAGCCACAATGGATGCTTCACGAGCGTGGTTCTTGGCGTTGAGAACTTCGTGCTTGATGCCGCGCTTCGCGAGAAGCTTCGACAGCATTTCGCTCTTTTCGACAGAAACAGTACCGACAAGAACGGGTTGACCCTTTGCGTGACGTGCAGCGATGTCATCAACGACGTGACGGTACTTCGCTTCTTCCGTGGCAAAGATGAGGTCGGGCTTGTCGAGGCGAATCATCGGACGGTTCGTCGGGATGGGGACAACACCGAGTTTGTATGTCGACCCGAATTCCGCGGCTTCCGTTTCCGCCGTTCCCGTCATTCCCGAGAGTTTTTCGTAGAGACGGAAATAGTTCTGCAACGTCACGGTCGCAAGGGTCTGGTTTTCTGCCTTGACCTCGACGCCCTCTTTGGCCTCGATGGCCTGGTGGATTCCCTCGTTGTAACGGCGACCGGACAGAATACGTCCGGTGTGCTCGTCAACGATGGACACCTCGCCGTTCATCACGACGTAGTCCTTGTCGCGGCGGAACAGTTCCTTCGCCTTGATCGAGTTGTTGAGGAACGAAATAAGCGGGGTGTTCGCCGATTCATAGAGGTTATCGATTCCGAGATAGTCCTCGACCTTGGTGATCCCCTCTTCAAGGACTCCGACAGTTCGCTTTTTCTCGTCAAATTCATAATCGACGTCGCGAACCAGCTTCTCGGCAATCTTGGCAAATTCTCCGAACCACCGGTTTGCTTCGTCCGAGGCAGGACCAGAGATGATGAGCGGGGTTCGCGCCTCATCAATCAGGATCGAGTCGACCTCGTCGACAATCACGAAATAATGTCCGCGCTGCACCATGTCCGGCCGTTGCCAGGCCATGTTGTCCCGCAAGTAGTCGAACCCGAATTCGTTGTTCGTACCGTAGGTGATGTCAGCGTTGTATTGCTGGCGCCGTTCCTCGGGCGATTGATTCGCGATGATGCAACCGACGGTCATACCGAGCGCGCGGAAGATTCGACCCATGAGTTCGGATTGGTACGAGGCAAGGTAATCGTTGGTGGTGACGATATGAACGCCGCGAGCAGGAATTGCATTGAGGAATGCGGCCAGGGTGGCGACGAGAGTCTTACCTTCACCCGTCTTCATTTCGGCGATATTCCCAAGGTGGAGGGCGGCTCCACCCATGATCTGGACGTCGTAGTGACGGAAACCGAGGGTTCGCTTCGATGCCTCCCGAACGGCGGCGAACGCTTCCGGCAACAAGTCATCGAGTGATTCGCCCGACGCGTAACGCTCGCGGAAATCGGCTGTTTCTTGACGTAATTCGTCGTTGGACAACTTCGAAAACGCGTCTTCCAGTGTGTTGACGACCTCGGCGTAGTGCGTGAGTTTGCGAAGAATCGCACCTTCACCAACGCGCAGGACTTTTTCCAGCAGATTCGCCACTCGTCACTCCGTTTCCTGAGTCGATACGACGTCATGAATCCCGTATCGGCGTGAGTTCCATTCTACGGCGAAACGATTTGACCCATCACGAACGCTCTCGATACCCTGGGTGACCGCGGTGAACGGAGCCCGTCGCATCGGCGATGGCAATTGCGCCGACGACCCTCAAGCCGGCGGCATGACAGGCATCTGCCGCAGCATTAATCGAGGCACCGGTGGTTACCACGTCGTCAACAATGACGACTCGAGTGCCGACGGGAGGTCGGTGCGCACCGATGGACATCCGCCGAACGTGTCGCTCCTCTCGTCGTCGACCGCGCTGGGAACCCTCATCGACCAGTCGAAGGCAGTCGACAACGGGAAGGTCGCACATGTTTGCGACGATCGCCCCAAGTCCATATCCACGTGCACGGAATCCTGGAGCGGACGATGGGATGGGGATCGCGACCGCCGGCGCGAAACGGAGCGCGATGTGACGCAGTTCTCCGCCCAGCCGTCGGACGACCGCGCGTGCGCCACGATGCTTCGCGGCGAGCACGAGGGACCTCAGCACACCACGATATTCACCGAGTGCCGTCGTCGGGATTCCTCGAGACGATATTCCATTAACAGGCGAATCGCCGCACTGGGACAGACACGAACTGCAGACGATTTCTCCCCACCGCGAACATCCAACACACCGCGAATCAAGAAGTTGTTCCAAGAGGTTCACCGAAGTGATGGTGTCCAAAATTCGCACTCCACGCGGGCGTCAACTCTGTTTCGGTGGAAAACCAGATCTAGTGCTGGGTTGCGAGTACATCCGCCGGAATGCCCGTCGATTGCCAACCCGCTCCTCGAGGCGTCCATAATTGCCCGTTCTGGGCGAGGACGACCAACCCCGCGACCCCGGTATTCCCGCCCGAAATGCGCGTCGGGTTTTGAGGTTGGCCCAAGAGCGTTGCGCGACCGCCAACCGTGACTATTTCGGCATGCACCACCGAGTTATGTATTCCGAGGAGCGCCACGTGCGTAGCGTCAGACCAAGCGAGGTCGATGACGTTGTCAACAATGACCGGGAGCGACCTGAAACCAGAAACACCGTCCGGGCGTCCCGCGTCATCCATCGAGATCGCGCCTACGTAGACATTGCCGTTCCGTTTATCGTTGACCGCAACGGCTATTCGCGCGTCCTCCCGAGAGACCTCGAGGCCAACGATATGGTCATTTCTTGACCATGGGCCGTTGATAGTGATTTGGCGTCCGCCCACCGAGAGAATTATGACGTTCGGCGAATTGCGGCTGACCCACCACACCGATTTCGATCCGTCAATTTGAGGGTCAACCAATGACGCCTGATCCGAAATGCGCTCGGTGCGATCACCCACGAGATAGACGCCAAGCCGTGTTCCCACCGCGGCAGCACCCGTCGCCGAATCATAGGAAATCGATGTCGGGTTGAGGTTGGCGATTCGATCCGAATTCTGCGGCAGACGGTCGATTTCGACGCCCGCGGAATAGCCCACATCGCCCTTGTACATGATCAGCGGTCGATCATCCACGCGAGGATTGGAATCTATTCCGGGAATGGCCGAAATGGAGAGTGGCACCCGGTTGATCGAGAGTGCGGTGGACGTCACCTCGGGAAGTGCACCTAGGCTCACGCCCATTTCGGACAGCATTTCTTGTTGATTCGTCATCGATTCCTGCGCGACATCCGCCGACACGTCCACAATTGCTCGCCCGGAAACCACCTCGACAGGAGCAACGGCGAGAGTCGATTCCGGTGGGAACGCCGTTGACGCGTTGGGCAGATATCGTGACGGTCCTGCGATTACGGCCCGGGCCACCGACGTGACCGGATCTGCTTGGCGGGCAAACACTCGAACATCGGGGACGAACGCGGTGCGATCAGAGTTATAGAAATAGACGGTGTATTCGTCGTACGCTGACGCAAACGCAACCTCGGTGACCAGCGTGACGTCGGGCACAGAGCTCAGCCGCCATTCCCCATTCACCCGAGTGAACGTGAAACTCCATGAGGCGGGTTTGACCGAAACACTGGGTTGAAAAACCCCCGACTCGTCGACGCGGGCGATCACTGATGTCGTGTAGGTGAGTTCGGTGCTCGAGTTTGTCTCCACCTTCGCGTACACGCCACGAACAATCGTCTCTCGACCCGGATTCCAGGTCAGCGCGATAGCGTCCGTGAGGAAACTACGGGCAATTCGAAAATTGTTTTGTGGCGCGGAACCAGCCGCGATAAAACCGTCGAGAATTTCCCGCGGCGTTGCGCCTTCGGCCGGCCCCGCCGGCAGATATTCGACCGCGGTGTTTCCTTCGACAGTGATCGGGCCTCCCACGAGAACAGGACCGTCAGAGGGCAGGGAGGTGCACCCCGCTAAGGCGAGCACAACGAGGGTGGTCCAAAACCTACGCATCGGCGATCACCTCCGGGGGAAGCCCTAACGGCGAGACGGGGTCTGTCGCGCCATCACGCGGAATTGTGAGCCGGAAACACGCGCCGTTGCCGGGTTCAGCCCATACATCGATCGTGCCACCGTGAAGTTTGGCGTACCCCAGTGCGATGGCAAGACCCAACCCTGTACCGCCGGACTGCCGCTGGCGGGACGGATCCGCACGCCAAAACCGGTCAAAGACACGGGCGGACTCGGTCGCCGTCATTCCAATACCGTGGTCGACGACGGCGAACGACACCGCTGCAGAAGTGGAGTCGACCCACACCTCGATGGGCTTGCCCTCGCCGTGATCGATCGCGTTACTGAGAAAGTTCTGCAGGATTCTGCGAACTCGGCGTGTGTCAAGGTCCACCATCGAATGCCCACCCGGTGCATGAAGAGTGATCGTGGAACCGTGAGCTGCCGCCAGGTCCGCAACCTGGTCAATGCACCCTTGAGCCAGCGTCGCCGGCGCAACCGGCTCGAGTTCCAATTCGGCGGCACCCGCGTCATAGCGGGACAATTCGATGAGTTCCGACAGGAGTTCCTCAAACGTCACAATCTGTCGATTGAGAAGTTCGGCCGCCCGAGCGGAATCCTTGTCAAACGTCTTGCGTTGTTTGAACAACATGCTGCCCGCAAGTTTGATGGTGGTCAGTGGCGTCCGAAGCTCGTGTGACACGTCCGAAACGAACTGTTGTTGCAAAGTCGAGAGCGTCGCTAGTCGATTGATCTGGCCAGAGATGGACTCGGCCATTCTGTTGAACGACATCGCGAGTTTGGCAGACACATCATTTCCTTCAACACCGATTCGTTCCTCGAGGTGGCCGTCGGCAAACCGTTCCGCGGTTGCCGCCGTTGTCATAATCGGCTTAATCGAACGAGTCGTCACGATCCAGACGATGACACCGGTCGTTACGACCAGGAACAGCCCTCCCAACGCGAGGGCGCTCTGGACGAATGCGAGGTTCGCCTGCACATCGGCAAGGTTGTAAATCAAGACGAGGTCGTATCGCCCAGACGTCGGGACGTCAATGTTTGTTCCCGTGACGATTCCTGGTGATTGCGAATCCACAAACACGGATTGATAGTGAACGTTTGAGCGGTCATCGTGAATTGCCGTTCGAAGTGATTCGCTGACAACGGCCATCGGGAATCCGATGGACGATGTGCTCGTCATGACCTGATCAGTCACTTGGCCCGGGGCACGCAAAATGGCAAAACCGACAAGTCCCGGTGAGTTTGTTGTTGCCCGAATTGTCGTTTGCGCCGTGGAGTTGGCGGATTCGACATCGATAAATCCCTGCGCATCGATTGCACCGTCAAACTGTGCCTGCACACTTCCCGAAACGGACTGCGTTTCCGAGATGATTTCGTTGCGCCGTGATTCGAAAAGGTTTCGTTCAATCGTGAAGGACAAAAACCCACCGATGACCGCAGCAGCAACGAGGGACAGACCGCCCGACACCATGACCATGCGAAGTCGAAGCGAACCGACCCATGCTTCCCGCGCCTGTCGGACGATTCGGGTGACGAAATTCATGCGGAACGAGTTTCACCCGCGCGGTAACCGACACCGCGCACAGTGAGCACAATCTTCGGGTCGTCCACATCGCGCTCAATTTTGGAGCGAAGTCGCTGGACGTGGACGTTCACAAGCCTGGTGTCCGCTTTGTACTGGTAACCCCAGACTTGCTCGAGCAGGGCCTCGCGGGAAAACACCTCGGTTGGCCGAGATGCGAGCGTGTGCAGGAGTTCGAATTCGAGTGGCGTCAGCGAAATCGGTTGTCCGTCGCGTGTAACAGTGTGACCGCGAAGATCAATTTCAATGTCACCAACAAGGAGCGAATTCGAGGCGGTCGGGAGTGGACGGCGCATGCAGGCGCGAATACGGGCACTCAAAATCTGCTCATTGAACGGTTTTTCGACGTAATCGTCGGCGCCCGCCTCGAGCCCATGAATAATGTCCTGTGGGTCGGTGCGTGCGGTCAACATGATGATGGGTGTCCCAGAGAACTCCCGAATCGAACGACATACCGAGATTCCGTCCATCCCCGGCAAGTTGAGGTCAAGCAGGACGAGGTGCGGCTGGTATTCGTCGAAAACCACGAGTGCATCCGATCCATCGACCGCGATTCGCGTGTCGTACCCGTCGGCGCGAAGGAAGAGTTCGAGCACTTCGCCAATACTCGGGTCGTCGTCGACGATCAAAATGCGTGCGTGCATGGAACCTCCTTCCTTGCGGACCTGTCTATTGTCCTAATTCTGTCGAATGATTGCGAGGGCCTCATCACGCATGGACTCCATGAGCGCGCGCGATCCACCTTCGACATTGAGTCGCAGCAAGGGTTCGGTGTTGGACGGACGCACATTGAACCACCAAAACTCACGGATCTCGCCATCCGACGGCGGTAACGCCTGCTCGTCGCGCGTGCCACCCGAAACCGTCAGCCCGTCGAGAGTGTCGAACGACCCTCGGTCGGCAAACGCATCGCGCAATCGTTGGAGTGCGGCGGGTACGTCTGACACCGTCGAGTTCATTTCCCCACTCTGCAGGTATGGAGAGTATCGGGCCGAAATCGCCGAGAGTTGCCCGCTCTGCGCACCGAATTCGGCAAGGACGTGCATTGCGGCCAACATGCCATTGTCCGCACCCCAAAAATCGCGGAAGTAATAGTGCGCCGAATGTTCTCCGCCGAAAACGGCACCCGTTTCGCGCATGATGTCTTTGATCAGCGAGTGCCCGACGTTGGTTCGGACGGGGTGCGCACCCGCGCCACGAATCACTTCCGGCACAATCACCGAGGTGATGAGATTGTGCAGGACCGTCGGAGACTGTTCACCAGCGGCGCGAACGCGCGCAATTTCACGCAGAGCAACGATTGCCGCGACCGCGCTGGGCGAGACGGGGTCACCCGCTTCGTCGACGACAAAACAACGGTCGGCATCTCCGTCAAACGCGAGCCCCATGTCCGCCGAATGCTCGACAACGGCCCGTTGCAGGTCGACCAGATTCGCGGGCTCAAGCGGATTCGCCTCGTGGTTGGGAAAAGTTCCATCGAGTTCGAAGTAGAGCGGAATGATTTCGATCGGCAACGGCGAAAGTCCGGCACTGGTTCCAAGGACGGCGGGTACCGTCAGTCCGCCCATTCCGTTTCCCGCATCGACGACCACCCTGAGAGGTCGAATTGAGGTGAGATCAACCAGGGTGCGCAAATATTTTGCGTATTCCGCCAGCACATCGTGAGTTGTCGATGAACCTGGATTGTCGACAACAGGAATTCCGCTGTCGAGGTAGGCGGTGGCCCGATCGCGAATGGCCGCGAGTCCGGTGTCGAGGCTAATTCCTTGAGCGCCGGCACGAGAGAACTTGATTCCGTTGTACGCGGCTGGGTTATGAGAAGCCGTGAACATCGCTGCCGGCGCATTCCAGGCACCGGAGGCGTAATACGATTCGTCCGTCGAACACAGACCGAGGTTTGTCACGTTCGCGCCCCGGGCCGTTGCCCCGCGAATAAACGCCGCCGCAAATCCGGGCGAGGAATCGCGCATGTCGTGGCCAACTACGACCGTGTGGCCGGCGGCGCCGACCTCGTCAACAAAACCTGCCGCGAGGGCTTCAACCACGTCATCGGTCAGTTCTGTTCCCACGAGTCCGCGAACGTCATAGGTCTTGACGAAACGGGTCAAATCGACAGTCATGCGGCACCTTCCATCAGTCCGTTCACGATACCGCACGAGGTTCCACCACCGCCAAGCCCGCAATAGGCTGAACCCATGGTCGTCTCACCTCGAACCCGAAATCGGCACGGTCGAAGCCCGCGCTCTGAGATTCGCGGTGTCGCCGCGGTGGGCATAGGTGGCCGGAACGCCGCCTTCGCCGATATTGCCAAAGACGTCGTCAACTATTTATGTGACGTGCAACCCACGCTCATGCATGACATCCAGGTGGAAATGACCCTCTTGCCCAGCGGCGAGTATGCCGACGGGATCCCACGTCGCTGGACCGCACTTCGCCCCGAGCGCCGCGTCATCTTGTATCGCCTCCCAATCGAGCGAGGTTCGAAGCTCCATCGTGACGACGAGTGGCACCGCCGAAACAACATTGAGACGATCGTCATCGAAGCGATTGCCGATGTGATTGATATGGACCCTTACGAACTAGCGCCCAATCGCTATTTCCCGCACGCCTAGCCACTGACAACGAGGACACTGCCCGCGTCAATCGGCGCGACCAATCCTCGGAGTGTCGCAATCCCGCTCGAGGTGGACACAAACAACGAGGTCGAAATGTCCGTCGTCGACGTCACCGAGACGAGCCCGGCCTCGACTGTCGTGAGGTAGCTCCCGTGGCCGGGAACCGTGACTTCGGTATCGACGCCACCAATCTGCAGCGTAACGACGACGTCGGTGTCGCCCGGATTTGCAAGACCAAGGGACGCGTGGGAGGGGGCAACGACGGACGCGATTCCAATTTGTGCAGGTGCCGCACTCGACCACGCAACATCCGTGATTCCGGATGCCACGTCGTGAAACCCGACTCGGGCGGCGGCAAGAATCGGCTGGTCGGACGTCACCGAGATGGCCCAATCACCGGGAACGAGATCCGCCAGTGGTATGTCCAGCGTGGCACCAGCGGGGATGGTCGCGGAAACGACCTGCGGCTCACCTTCCGCAAAGGGGTCAATGGTGATGGTGACGGACGCGTCGTTTTCGCCCGGCACGAGAAAGCGAAGCGCAGTGACGATGTCGGAATAAGACGGATCACTGAGCACCGCGCCAATCGATTCCTCCGACGGAATATGAAGGACGGGAAAGTTCACAGTTGTGGTTGGTTCGGTCACGGGTCCGATTCGATCGAGACCTCCGGCGACCAGCCCGCGAACAACCGTCATCTGCAGTGTCGCCCACACGGCAGCACCGCTACTGACGAGGTGAATCGCCGGCGACTCTTCGTCCGGCGCAAAGCCCGCAACGGAATAGGAGCGTTGCGATTTCGCGGGGATAACAATTCCTTTCGAACCGGGTGCGTCGACAAGACCGGTTGATCCCCAAATATCGAGGTCGATCCGTGCCTCAACGTCGCTGCCGTTTGAGATCGTCAGAATGGTGTCTCGACCCGTCGTTGTGCTTCCACCGACAAGCCATTGTTCATTGAGCGGGTCGCCGCATTCGGTCGCGAGATATCCCGTCGCAATCTCGGAATGTACGGCGTCGGATTCGGTGGCAGCAACCAAAAGCGTGTCGCCGTTCCGCGTGATGACGGATCCGTTTTCGCCCGTCGCCGCTGCGAGATTGGCCGTCACGTCCCCGCCCGCAATGGATCGCGCGACAGAATTAACTCGTGAAATCGTGGCCGAATCACCCTCGTAACCGACGACATCACCGGCACACACGATGTTTCGCGTAACCGATTCCGGGGAAACCACGGTCGAAAGTGGCGCTATTCCGGTCGACAATGGGGTGGGGATAAACGCCACCGCGTAACCGCCTACGCCAAGCAACGCGAGCCCGGCGACGCCCGTGGTGATCTTGCTAAGAATGCTCATCGTCGTCTTCCTCTACGAGTGGAATGAGATCATCCGCGACCACGCGACGTCGGGGTAACGACGTGGGAACGGCCGCGATCAGAGCGACAAGTCCGACCAGACCGAGAATCCATCGATACACGGGTTCCGGTGCCCGATTCGTTGAGGTGACGTCACTCGTGGAATTGACTCTCCAGAGAATGCCGCGGTCGGTCACGCCGACGGACGTGAGCCCCGCGTGCGATGCGATGGCGGAAACCTCGGGCGCGGTGGTCTTGGCCTCGAGGAGGATGAATCGCACCCCCAACTGAGAAAGCGATGCGTCGAAGTCGAAGCCACTTTGGGCGACGAGATTGGCGACTAGCTCGGCGATTGCCGGTTCGTTCGTCGCGAGAGCCGTTCGCGTCGCGGCCGCGGCCGTCCAATCCACGAGAGTGATCCCCGCGTCCCGTTGCAGTTCGGCCCGTAAACCTTGGGGTGATGGGGTCACGATGAGTGTCGATTCGCCCGGTTGAGCCACCGTTTCCGCTTCAACGTAAGCCGGCAAGGTACGGACGGTCGATGGACGCACGAGACCCGCGTCGGTTGCGATCATCGTCAGCGGACCGATTCCAACAATGGCGATGACACCGACCGTCAGTGGAGCGAGAATCCCCGACAACGACCGAAGCGAACAGAGTGTGATGGCCGTCCCCACCAGGAGTCCAAACCACACGACGTCATACAGGGGCCCGGGGAATAGTCCGATTGCCTGACCGCCCACCGTTGCGAGCGGAACAGTGCCGATTGCGGCCCAGATTATGAGCGCAGCGCCTCCCACGATGAGGACACTGCCAACTCGAGGATTGTCGGCGACGATGACCGAAAAAACAGTCAGTACGACTCCCGTAACAACAACCACAAATGCGACCAACGTCGAAATTTCCGGACCAACAAAAGGAAGCGAAGGATTGCCCGGCCATAGTGTCAATGACGCGAGGCCGTGCGGTGCGTCAGTCGGAAACGGGAGCCCGCGATCCGCGAAATACGCCACGGGATTGCTCGCCGCAGCGATGAGTCGTGGCCACTCGAACGCGATGGCCGGAACTAACGTGACGAGGACGGTCGGGCTTCCCGTGACAGCGCGAACGATGACCGCCAGGAGGATGACCGGCGCGAGAGCGGGCACCGCGGTCCACACGATGGCCGCGGTAATGGACGCCCAACCGAGGGACACGATGCTTTTCCCCGATACCGCTCGCGCAAAAAAGGGCAACGCGATGTGCGCCAGCACCGCGGTGATTCGGCCTTCCGCTATCGCAATGTGAAGGGTGGGCAACAATGCCCAGCCAGCGCCGACAACGAACGCCGCCCGCGAATTCGAGGTGAGAGCCCCCGCACCAACAAATCCCGCCACGAACGAGAGGGGTACGGCGAGCACAAACAGCGAAACAACGACAAGATTGGGATTCCACCAGGTCAGCGACCCCAACAAACCCATGAGTGCCGCAAAACCGTCCGGTGCACCCGAAATACCGCCTGCAACATCGCTCCACGTCGCCCCGATCGCCGATGTCGTTTCCGACAACGTTGCGGGCATGGGCAACAGGGCTCCGCCCAACAGCGCGGTTGCTCCGACGAACTTCGCATAAAGACCGAGGCCAACCACCGCAGCCAAGCCAGTAAGCCACAGCCCAATTGATCCAAAAGTTGCTCGAGGTGTGTCGTCGCGTGATTCGATAATCGCGCGGCGGGCATCGCGTTCGATTCCTTGCCTGTGACGGTATTCGGAAATCGAGATGAACAAGCGCGATCCGTCGAACTGGTTGGTCCGAATGGAACGAAGTGCGCGATGCGCCTTGCCCACCGCTCCGATATCGAACACGCCCGCCACTGTTCCGCGCCACTCGGCGAATGGGTTTGTTCGCTTTTGAATAAAACGGCCGAGTCCGCGAACGAACGCCCCGGTGGCGAGCGCAAGCGCAACGAAGGGTCGTGCGACGGGGGTTCCATAGACCAACACGCGGTGCGCCCGCGAACGAGCTTCCTCAACAACGATGCGGGCATCAGTCACGTTTCCGGCCAACGCCTCGAATGAGGTGACCGCCGTTTCGATCACCGCACTGGGAACGATTTCCACGAGCCACCCCGCGCATCGGGCCCGATAGCAAAAGTCGAGTGCTCCGTCGACCGCAGGAAGCGCCGGGTCAAAGCCACCCAACGCCGTCCACACGACTCGGCGAACGAGCATCCCCGCTTCACCGACAGCGAGAACATCGCTCGTCCGGTCATATTGAGCTTGGTCGAGTTCACGCTCCGCGAGATGAATCGCGAATCCACTTCGCGTCATCGACTCACCAATTTCGCGAATCGTTGCGGGGTTTGCCGCGTCCATTTGTTTCGGTCCGACAACGCCGACAGAAGGGGAGGTGTCGAGAAGAGATGCCAAAGATGCGAATGCACCCGGGCGGACGCGCGTGTCGTCCCGCAAAATCCACACCGTCTCGGCTGAGGATTCAGCAAGTGCACGATCGACGGCGTGTGACAACGACAGCGTCGGTGACGCATCTGCGACCGCAATTCCCTTGAGGCTTAATGTGTCACCCGTCAGGTTGACGACGGTCACCGCGTCAGAAAGATTGTCAGCCGCCAGCGCCGCGAGTGTGTCCGAGAGTCGTTCGGGGTGCCGTCGAGCAACGACGACAATCGCGAGGGAGTCGCGAATCACCGAATCGGCTCTCTAATCCCTTAGGCGCGGCGACGATACTTGCGACGCTCGCGCTCGGACAGGCCACCCCAAATACCAAATCGCTCGTCGTTGGCGAGCGCGTATTCGAGGCATTCCGTCTTAACCGGGCACTCAGCGCAGATTCGTTTGGCGTCGCGAGTCGAGCCACCCTTTTCGGGGAAAAATGCTTCCGGGTCAGTCTGGGTGCAGAGTGAATCGGCTTGCCATGCGAGCGGGTTGTCGTCACCGACGGCGTTGCCGGTTCCGACCACTCCGAGACGGAGAGGATCGATTGACCAGTCCCCGGGGACGTCATTGCGGTATTCAGTCATGACGAGAATTCCTCCAGTTGTGTCAGTGTTCACCTAATTACACCGTTGTTATTCCGAATAGTCAAGTCGCAGTTTTGTCACTGCCCATCCGGGCGGTAGGCGATGAAGACGTGACCATCACCAGCGAGTTCCGCAAGACGCTCGCCCGCTTCAATAAAGACGGCGGAACCGCGATGAACAACCAGATCTGTGCCCGCTCGAAGAGTCACTGAGCCTTCTGCCACAACGGCTATCGCTGGACCGGAAATGGAAACCAGTGCTTCCCCATCCACTGCGGCCTCGACCACCGCAAACTCCGAACCTCGCGGTTCAAATGTCCGAACGGGACCAACAACGGTCGGTGCCAGTCGTGGTTCGAGCAATTCGGAGTCATCCAGAACGGTCAGAAATTCCGGAATGTCAATGTGTTTCGCGGTCAAACCACCCCGAAGGACATTGTCGCTCGTTGCCATCACTTCGATTCCCAACCCCGAGAGGTAGGCATGGACGTTGCCCGCCGGCAGAAACAGTGCGTCACCTGGTTGAAGAGTGACGTGATTGAGCAGCAATGACACGGCGATGCCGGGGTCCCGCGGGAAATGCTCCGAAAGTTCGCGCGCGACGACAATTGCATCGTCCAGATAATCAACACCGGTTGCGTCGATACCCGCGGTCAGCGCCGAAACAAGGGCGTCAACCTCCGTGTCTTTCGTCAACAACCAATCGACGGTGGCGCGGATACCGTTCGCTACTCGTTCCTCAAACATTGCCGAACCGGGAACCTCGGCGCGAACAAGAGCTGAGACAATTGCCTCTCGTTCGGAAGCCGGTCTGAACCCGCACAGTGCCGAAAACTCCGACAGGGCGATGATGAGTTCCGGTTTGTGATTCGCGTCGCGATAGTTGCGTTCGGGCGAATCGAGGGGAATGCCCGCCTGGTTTTCGAGGTCGAACCCGTGGCGTGCCTGTTCAACGGTGGGATGGGCCTGAATAGACAACGGCGACTCGGCCGCCAAAATTTTGACAAGAAACGGCAACGACGTTCCGCCAAACCGATCCCGATGACTGGTGCCCCATTTGTCGAGGGCCTCCCCGGTTGACAGCAAACGCGCTGGATTTGACGGGTGATCACCGAACCACAATTCGGCCTCCGGTTGACCGGATGGCGTCGTTCCGAGGAAGTTCGCAATGGCGGTCGTCGAACCCCACGAATAGTCGCGCGGAGTATTGACAATTTCAAACACTGTGACACCTCCACGTCGCTCACTAGGCTAGTCTCTCGTGCCCGCAATTCTTGGAAGCAAGACCGTCATGGTCGTGATTTTGACCGTGCTGTTTGCGGGCGACCTCGTTCGATATTCACTCTCGGTGCCCGTGTGGGTGGCCATCGTCCTCACAGGAACGGTGTGGGCAATTGCGGTCCTGTGGACGAACCACGTCAATTGGCGCCAGCTCCCCGTTCCGTTCATCGCTGTGCTCGCCTGGTGGGTGGTGTCACCGTTGTGGTCACCGTATGCGGCGAATTCTGCGCTGATGCTTGTCCCCGCCGTCATCACGGTTCTCATTGGTTGGGCCCTCGTCGTCGCGGCACCGATCGACGAGCTGGTGCGTCGGATCGCACTTACTCTTCGCATCGTGCTCGCTGGCTCGGTACTGTTCGAGATCGCGGTTGCCATTTACGGGCACCCCGTCTACCCCGTGGGAACCGACGTGACCGCGAGCACCCCCATCGAGGTGGCATGGAGTCGGGCACTGTTCTTCACCCCCGGTGCGCGAATTCAAGGTTTAGTCGGCAATGCCAACATCCTCGGAATGCTCGCTCTCATCCTCGGCATCATCGCGGTCTGGAGACTGTACGTCGCTCGAAACTGGCGAAATCTTTCGGCTGTCGACGTTGTGCTCTCTATTGCACTCATCAGCCGAACAAATTCAGCGACGGTGACTGTGGCAATACTGGGGATTGCTGTCGTGGTCACCATCACCGCACTCGCGCGTCGGTCTGGTCTGTGGTGGCGAATCGGAATGTGGGGAGCCGTTCTTGCCGTCCTCGGCGCAATCGTCCTCACCGTCGCTCGGTGGTCGGACGTCTCCGCACTCCTCGGAAAATCACCGGACCTGACCCATCGATTCGATATTTGGGCGGCCGTCGTCACTCGTATCGCCGACCAACCCGTCATTGGTCACGGATTTGTCGGGTGGTGGCCAAGCTGGGACCCGTGGTTCGCCATCCATTCCATCGACGGCGTCCCCATGCTGGAGGCTCACAACGTCTGGCTCGATCTCATGATGCAGACCGGAATCGTCGGCGTAATGCTGTTCGCGATAGCGATCGGCTACCTGTTGTGGTTCCTCTGGCGCGAGTCTTATCGCTCGCCCCGATCGGATGCCACCGTCCCGTTTGTCGTGCTCGTCGCGTTGGCGATTCAAAGTTTGACCGAAAGCAGAATTCTGATCGAATGGGGACTCGCGGTCCTCGTGATTTGCGCTGTCGAGGTTACCCGAATTCGAAAAGGTTCTATTTCGCGACGGTAATTGACCCACGCTGGAAGGATTGCGACCAGCGTGACGACGATGACTTTGCCTTACCGTCCGGCCAGCCGTGAACTCCTCGCGCGCCTTTTCGAGCACGGTACTGATCCCAGACTGGATTGGGCAACGCAAACGCACCCGCGCTGCCCCGGATGATGACGCCACCGGTGAAGGCCTGTTTGGAACCATCGAAACCGTCTTTGCCCGCGTAGGCGGTCACGTCCTCGACCGGTGCCCCGAGGTATCCGGCCAAACCTCCGGCATCTTTGAGCGCCTTGAGTGTGTTTGTCGGAATCAGGATTCCCCTCGCCGTTCCGACCTTCACAACGCGACCAGCGGAATATAGTTGCGATACCGTTGCGCCATTTCGATCCGGTTCGGCGAGTGGCCACCCAACAGTGGAGACTCCTCCGACGTCGGCGAGCGCCGCTGCGAGCGTGTCGGAAACCATGTAAGCGGTTCCGTTCTTTTCGTACACCGTTCCGTTTTCGAACTCCTGAATGCGGCCACTCCCGAATGAACCGAAGGTTTGCGTTTCGGCGTCACTCAGCGGCAATCCCCACGGACTGTTGATGCCTCCGTTCGCCTGAAGGTACTCGGCGATCGCGCCGTCCAGAACTCGGAAGGCCCCCGTCGGGTCGGAAATGACATATCCGCCCTCGAAGTTTTGTGCACAGACGCCGCTGTGGCAGGACGCGTCACTGGTTGGCCATCCGAGAGCTCCCGCGGGTCCTCCGGCGACACTGTAATAGGTCGACACATCGTTCAGGACGATAAACGTGGCGCCGTCCGGGTTTCGATAGACATAACCGTTATCGAACTTTTGCCGCGCACCGTCTCCGTTGGAACCACCGTCTACGTTCTCGGCACTTCGGTTGATGGGGCCGAGGATGCCATCCACGGAACCGGCAGATTTATACTCAGCCGCAATCGCTCCCGTGGCATATTTGGTTCCCGCGATGATGTTCCACGTTGCAATTGCGCTGTCGTATTCGGCGTAACACGAGTTAGCGGTCGAGGTGCAACTCGAATCGTCGACGAGTGCGCCCCACGAGTCCGTCACACTGTTGTCGAGGTCTGCGACGTCGGACTCAAGATTTGCGGCCGCATTGAACCAGTACTGGTAGTACTCCCAGAAGTTACTGTTTCCGTAACTCGAGCAACTGTTTCCCGAACCCCCAAGATTCGCGAGCGCCGCGTCGTTGGGGGTATAGGGAGTGTAAATATACAAAGCATGAGTCCCGAGGCTCCTAATTTTGACGCTTCGCGTGCCACAGTCGACGTTGGGGTGGTACAAGACGGCCGACTTTTGCCCGACGGGCTTCGAGTTATAGAAGCTACTGGCGGGTTCGGTGTAGCGCACGAGTTGTGACCCAGCCGAATACACCTGATTGTAAAAACCAAAATATTTCGCCGAGCACGGTGCGGTGTCGGGGCAGGCGTAACCCATGGCAATTTTCAGTTTGTCGGTGGTGGGGTTCGAGTTCGTGATGAGTCCCTGCTCTTTTTGGAGGGTGACGAGAAGTACTTTCGCACTGATGTGGCAAGACTTTTGGACCTTGTAAATGATTTCGGCCGCCGTTTCGTTGTCAGCACCTGAATATCGATCGCAGAGCGGGTCTGCGCCGTTCCCGAGAACGGAGGTCGCCTCACGAGTGAAGGTGTCCTGGGTAAACACTGACAAACACTTATTGAGATCGCCACACCGTGGAACTTTTTTTGTCAAGAATGCCTGGATTTCGTCAACGGACATGGCGCTGTCGTCGAAAAACTGAGAGTCGGTAATGATGTTGCCCGGCTCAAAATCATCGCCAGAGAGCGTGAGGGCCTGGGCGGAAACGGGGACGACAAGTGCCGCGACGACCGTAACGGTCGCAACAATCACCGCGCTCATCCGTTTCCACAATGCGGGCACGCCTCAAACCCCCTTACAAAGGTGTAATTCAAGTGTAAAGGAGTGTTTCACGTTCTATCGGGAAGCAGCGAAACCTTCGACGAAATTTGTCCGTTGGCTAGCATGGAGTCCGTGAGCGCATCAAAGAACTCCAATCGCGTCGGAATCGTGACCGTATCGTTTCGGTCTCGCGACGCGGTCCTCGAGCTTCTTGCCTCGATCCCCGGAGCGGCGACCTGCCCCGTAGAGGTCATTGTCGTAGACAACGTTCCCGGTGGCGATGCCGAATTGGCCGTATCTCTTGCGGGAACCGACGCCCGAATCGTCTCGCGTCCAGACAATCCTGGTTACGGTGGCGGCGTTAATGCGGGCGTTTCCGCCCTGCGGGCGGACACTAATTGGGTCTTCGTCGTCAACCCCGATGTCACGCTCGATGCCGGCGCACTGGACGAACTAATCCGCGTCGGGTTGACCGACCCAGCAATTGGGTCTCTCGGTCCGCGGATTCGCGACAATGGCGGTGAGGTCTACCCCTCGGCTCGCGCGATTCCCTCGCTCAGACTCGGCGTTGGGCACGCACTGTTAGGCGACCTGGCGCCGACCAACCCGTGGACGCGCCGGTACCACCAGTTCTCGGACTACGACACGCAACGCGATGCGGGCTGGTTGAGCGGCGCATGTGTGCTTATTCGTCGCGATGCGTTTGATTCAATCGGCGGTTTCGACGATGACTTCTTCATGTATTTCGAGGATGTCGACCTCGGTTATCGATTAGCGCGCAACGGATGGCGAAATGTTTTCGTGCCGTCGGCAACGGTCGAGCACGAGGGTGGGCACTCGACTCGAAACCACTCCACCGCGATGATTCAGGCTCACCACGCCAGCGCGCGTCGGTGGATCGGAAAACGTTATTCCGGCCTGGCGTGGTTGCCCGTGCGCGTCGTCGTGGTCGCCGGACTTTGCTTACGTCAAGTTCTCGTCTCGCGGCGTTAGCGGCCGAGAAGGCTCAACAGGTACGAGCCGTAGCCGCTCTTCTCGAGCGGCGCTGCAATAGCCGCGAGTTGGTCAGAGGTAATCCATCCTTTACGCCACGCGATTTCCTCTGGGCACGCAATCTTTGCGCCAGTACGGCGTTCGACGGCACGCACGTATTCGGACGCGTCCATCATTGAATCAACCGTTCCCGTGTCAAACCACATCGTTCCCGCGTCGAGAACGCTGACGCGGAGTCTGCTCTCGCGCATGTAGTGCTCGCTCACCGAAGTAATTTCCAGTTCACCACGAGCGCTCGGGGTGATTCCCTTGGCGACCTCGACGACATCCGATCCGTAAAAGTAAACGCCAGGGATTGCGAATCGAGATTTGGGCACCGCTGGCTTTTCCTCGATCGAGAGGGCCGTGCCGTTTTCGTCGAACTCGATGACACCGTAGCGCTCGGGATCGGTGACGGGATAGGCAAAGATGTGCCCGCCCTCAAAGTTGGTGATGTCGGGGAGGGCGTTTTCGAAACCCGAACCATGGAAAATGTTGTCACCGAGAGCGAGAGCGACGGAGTCTCCGGCGGTGAAGTTCTCGCCGATAATGAAGGCTTGCGCGAGTCCGTCTGGGCTCGGCTGGACGGCAAATTCATTCCGCATTCCCCACGCCGAGCCGTCCCCCAAAAGCGCGCGGAAAAGATCGGCGTGTTCCGGCGCGGTGATGATGAGGACGTCACGAATTCCCGCCGTCATCAGCGTCGACAGCGGGTAGTACACCATCGGCTTGTCGTAAATCGGAATCAGTTGCTTTGAATTGCCGAGAGTGATCGGCCACAGTCGAGAGCCCGTCCCGCCCGCAAGAATGATGCCTTTCATCAGCCCTCCCAGATTGGCAGCGTTCCCGCCGCGAGTAAGTTCGCGAGGCTCGGGGCCTCGGCGTCTTTTTCGGAAAATGTCAGCTCGAGATTGTCGGGAAACGTCAAACCGATTTCGGGGTCCATCGGATTGATCCCGTGTTCACGGTCGGGACGATAAATGTCCGTGACCAGATACGACACCGCGGTACCGTCCTCGAGTGCGACAAAGGCGTGCCCAAGACCCGGTTCGTGCAGGATCGCGTCGTGCGTGCTGCTGTCAAGAATTACGCTGTCCCACTGCCCGAAGGTCGGCGAACCAACCCGAATGTCGACGACAAAATCGATGATGGACCCGGTCATGGGCGTGACATATTTTGCTTGCCCAGGAGGTACGTCGGCGAAATGAATTCCGCGAACGACGCCACGAGACGACCGCGAAATATTCGATTGAACGGGAACGAATGTGAAGCCCGTTGCCGCCTCGATCTGGTCCGTCCGGAACCATTCGGCGAACGATCCACGAGCGTCGCTGAAGATCGTCGGTTTGATGCGCCACGCGCCGGCGATGCTCAATGGTTTAATGTCCACGTAAGCAATCGTAGCGAGGGGCGGGTGGCCGATGGACAGCGCTACGGTTGTGCTCGATCAGGTTGTTGCCCCCGTACCCGGCGGAATCGGCCGCTACGCCCTCAACCTGGTCAGAGCGTTGTCGTCCCGAGACGATGCCCCCGCTCGTTTACTGGGATATGTTCCAAAGGTTCCACGCGAGAAGATTCGTTACCTCGAGGGTCTCATTCCGTTGTTGGACGGCATTGAGCAATCACCGTTCCCCCGAACCGTCCTTGCGCGCGCATGGGAAAAAGGCATCGCCGTTCCCACGAGAAGTCTCAGTTATTCGCCGAGTCTGTTCGCACCTCTTGCCACCCATGGGCGGCACATCGTCACGATTCACGACACCGTCCCGTGGACTCACCCTGAAACACTCACTGGACACGGCGCCGCGTGGCATCGAGCCATGGGTGAACGCGCCGAGCGCTTCGCGGACATCATTGTGGTCCCGACGGAAGCGGTTGCCGATGCGCTGTCGTCCGTTCTAGCACTGGGCGACCGGGTTCGCGTCATCGGAGGTGCGCCCTCGCTCGATCTGGTCGTCCCGGTGGATTCGGGACTCCGTCGACTGGCGCTCAATGTCCCGGAACACTACATCGCATTCGTCGGGACATTAGAACCCCGAAAAGGACTTGAGCAGCTCTTGACCGCTCTCGCGTCGATTCCCGAACTACCTCTGGTCATCATCGGGCCAACAGGATGGGGCGGGGTCACGGTCGATGCACTGGTGAAGCGAACGGGCATCGCCCCCAATCGCGTTCACGCGCTCGGTCGACTTAATGACGCCGACCTCGCGTCCGTGTTGTCCGCATCGCGTGCGCTCGTTGTCCCGTCGATCGATGAAGGATTTGGTTTGCCGGTCCTCGAGGCGATGTCCCTCGGAGTCCCCGTCATTCACTCAACGGCTGCGGCTCTCGTCGAAGTTGCGGGAGCATCCGGACTCGCAGTCGACGTTCACCGCGTCAACGGCACAATCGACCTCGCCGAAGCCTTGACGGGATTATCCGACGAGAAACTCGTTCGCGATTTGGCCTCTCGAGGCAAGGCGCGCGCAGCTGCATTTTCGTGGGACGACAGCGCGGCGCGTCTCGCTCGCGTGTTCACCGAATTGGCTTAGACGAGCCAGACGGCCCGGTGCGCGTCGAGACACGCTGACCACGTGAATGACGCGGCGCGAATGATTGCGGCGTCGGACAAGGTGCGTCGCCGAGCGGGTTTGGCCAACAGATCAGAGAGCGCCGAACCAATTGCCGTCGACGTCGTGTCGGTGTACTCGACCGCGTCACCGCCGACTTCGGGCAACGACAGGGATCGTGTCGTCAACACTGCGGCCCCACAGGACATCGCTTCCAGGACGGGTAATCCGAAACCTTCACCTTCGCTCGGGTAAGCGACAATTTCCGCGCCACCGAGAAATGCGGAGAGCTGGTCGATGGGCACATACCCGAGGTGACGCACGTCGAATCCGCCTTGGATGGCACGTTCAATTGCGCCCGCGACCGCGTTGTCCCAGCCGGACGCACCGGCAAGGAGGAGGCTGGGCCGTGGCGACAGGGTGCTCGTCGCATGACAAAAGCCCTCAATCAGCGGAACCACGTTTTTGCGCGGTTCGATTGTGCCGAGGAAGGCCACCCACGACTTGACCCCGACGTTCGCTGTGAATTGGGAGACCGCGGCGGCACTTGGCGGCCGAAACGTTTCGCAATCGACTCCATGAGGTGCAACCGCAATGTGTCGTGCATCCGCATGCGCCACCCGCTCAAATTCACGCCCCGTCGCTGCCGATGGCACGATGACCTCGAGTCCCATCCTGGCCGAGGCCAAAATCCAACCCCTGAAAAAGAACCGTTTGAGGGTCGAATGGCGATCGGGGTGCGACCAGAACGTGAGGTCGTGAACCGTCACGACGCGACGTCGGGAAGTCACCAGTGGGAACGTGTAATGCGGAGAATGAATCACCGTCGCGCCCAGTCGTCGCGCGAGCAGGGGTAAACCGATTTGCTCCCACACAAAACGTAAGGGCGTGATGCTCACAATCGAAGGGGCAACGACGAGATCACAATTCATCGCTGCGAAAACGGACTCGTCACGCGGTTGGCATACGACGACAAGCGGAATTCCGGCAAGGACCGACTCGCGTGCCAATTCCTCGACGTACCGACCGACCCCTCCGCGCTGAGCGCTAATGGCGGTCGCGTCTAACAGAACGAGCGGTTCCGCTGACGCTTTCTTCACCCGCTCAGCCTATTGCCGCACTACGCTGGAAGAACGAAAGGGAGTTTCATGCGCATTGTTGTCACCGGCGGAGCGGGTTTTATTGGTTCGAATTTTGTCCGCCACCTCTTGGCCGATCACTATGAAGGGCTCGAAGGATCAACCGTCGTTGTGTTCGATGCGCTTACCTATTCGGGCACGCTGACAAACCTCACGGAATGTCTCGACAACCCCCGATTTTCCTTTGTTCACGGCGATATTCGAGACCGGTCTGCCGTTACCGGTGCGCTGGCGGGCGCCGATTACGTCGTTCACTTCGCGGCAGAATCTCATGTCGACCGTTCGGTGAAAGATTCCGCAATCTTCCTCGACACCAACGTTGTCGGCACGAGTGTGCTGCTCGACGTTTCGCGAGAAATCGGCATTACCCGTTTCCTCCATGTTTCGACCGATGAAGTGTATGGAACGATTTCCAACGGGTCGTGGGATGAACAAGAACCGCTGCTTCCGAACTCGCCGTATGCCGCGAGCAAGGCGGGCAGTGACCTGATTGTGCGGGCCTATCATCAGACCCACCACCTCGACACCGTCACCACTCGATGCTCGAACAACTACGGCTCACACCAGTTTCCCGAGAAGGTTATTCCGCTCTTCGTGACAAACCTGATTGACGGACTCACTGTTCCGCTCTATGGCGACGGATTGAACGTTCGGGACTGGCTCCACGTCGATGACCATTGCCGAGGAATCGCGCTCGCGTTGGTGAAGGGGCGTTCCGGCGAGATTTACAACATCGGCGGCGGAACAGAATTGACGAACAAGGCACTGACGGAACTCTTGCTTGAGGCGACGGGAACAGACTGGTCCCGGGTCACCCACGTCGAGGACCGAAAAGGGCACGATCTTCGCTACAGCGTGGACATTTCCAAGGCGACTGCGGAACTCGGATACGTGCCGCTGGTCGATTTCACCGAAGGACTTCACGACACGGTCGAGTGGTTCCGCACACATCGTGAGTGGTGGGAGCCGCTCAAGGAACGAGCGTCCCTCGCGTGACCGCACCGATTTTGGTGACTGGTGGGGGTGGGATGCTCGCCCACGCCTTGGGGAACCTCTTCGGCGACGAGGTGGAACTGGCTACGCGGGACCAACTGGACATCACGGATTCGGCGGCGGTGGCCGACGCTGTACTAGGGCGAACCGCGGTGATTAATACCGCGGCGCTCACTGCAGTCGATTACGCCGAGGGCGATGAAGAGCGGGCGTGGGTCATAAATGTGGATGGCGCCGCCAATGTCGCGCGGGCCTGCGCTGATGAAGGCGCCCGCATGATTCACCTGTCGACCGACTATGTATTTGACGGACGGGCAACATCCCCGTATGCCGAAGACGCACCTCGAAACCCGCAGTCGGCTTATGGACGAAGCAAAAAGGCGGGCGAAGACGCGGTCCGTACCGCGTCGTCGAATGGCGCAATGATTGTGCGAACCGCGTGGCTCTACGGTGCGCTCGGATCGAGTTTTGTGGCGACCATGTTGGCCAAGGCTCGGGCGGGCGACGCGGTCAACGTTGTCACCGATCAGGTCGGGCAACCGACCTGGACCGCCGATGTCGCTGAGCGGATTCGCCATCTTCTTGACGCTCCTCCTGGGGTGTACCACGCGACGAATTCTGGCTCGTGCTCGTGGTGGGACCTCGCGGTAGCCATCTACGACTCCGTCGGTGCGCCGACAACTCTCGTCGGACAAACGACGTCGGATGAATTTCAGCGGCCCGCGCCGCGGCCCGCGTATTCGGTCCTCGCCGATGGCGCACCGGAATTACTGGGAATTCCCCCGATGCGACCGTGGCGAGACGCACTAGCCGAGGCGCTTCGCGTCGACTTCGACGTTTAGCGAGTTGCTATGGTTGAGGCGTCGGGGACGGAGTCGCCGGCGGCGGGAATACCGCTTCCCGAACGATTTGGTGAGAAAGTTTGAAGTCGGGGTGCAGGAAGTCGAAATCGGGCGGAACCAATTCCGCGCGGCGCATCGGCAACTTTCGGGCCTTCGCCCCAAGGTCGACCATGACACCGACCATTGATTGCGGCAGATCCGTGTAAATGAGCGCCTTACCCGCGGTGGCAAGTTCCTGGAATTTCGACAGGACCGTGGTGGGTTTGACCTGTCGCAAAATTGCCTCTTCTAGCTGACGCTGTCGCCCCATTCGGTCAAAGTCATTGCTATCGCACCGCGTACGCGCATACATGAGCGCACGCCTTCCGTTGAGGTGCGTCGGGCCCGCGGCGAACGTGTAGGTGATGGGTTCGCCAACGACACAGACGTTGACAGGAGCTTTGATATCAATATCAACACCACCGAGCGCGTCGATAAGTTCGAGGAATCCGCGCATGTCAACCAACACGTAAAACTGCACAGTGAGTCCGGTGACCGCTTCAACCGAGTCCCGCATCGCCTCGACACCAGGGGTCGAGCCTTGTGCGACGGCTTCAGGATAGAGCTCTGGGTGTTTTTCCGCGTAGTCGTAGATGTAGGCAAACAGACAGTCGTCACCACAATTGAAGCCGCTCGGCCACGGGGTTTTCATCGGCGAGCCGCTCACAAACGGGGCGTTATACAGGTTCCGCGGAATTCCGACGACGGCGATTTGACCGGACGACGCATCGACGGTCACGAGGCTCACCGAGTCGGGGCGAAGTCCGATGCGGTCTGAGCCAGCATCACCGCCCAGCAACATAAACGTGTACTTACCGTCGATTGGCGCAACGGTCGGGGCATCAGCAAAGATTCCCGAAATCGTTGTGCGCGTTACGCCAGCGAGGTACGAGCCGTAGGCCGCCGCGCCGGCCGGAAAGACCATGGCGATCACCGCGAGCAGCGCCACCCAGACTCGCGTGCGCCCAGGCACGTGGACGAAGCGAACCAGGCGGAAGGTGTCGAACGCCGCGACGAAACTAATGATTGCGAGAATAATGAGGAGCCCCTGAAGCAGGATGAGACCCCAGAACGACACCCAGAAGGACAGCGTTGCGCCGCCGGCGACGAGGTAAGAAACCAGCGTGACAATACCCGTTGAGAAAATGATGAACCACGTGGTGAACAGAATTCGTCCGAGAAAACGATTTCCCGCCAACAGTTGTGCTGAGCCCGGAATGATCAACGAGCAGACGATGAGCCACCACGCTCGGCGTCCCATGACGGCCGGGTCGCGTACGTCAGGGTTTCGAATCGGCGATGTCAGGCTCACGACAGAGATTCTTTGAGTGCGGTGTTCTTGTCGGCCACCGCCGAGGTTAGGGATTCGGCATACTCATCCAGTTTCGCGGCGAGTGCCACATCCGTAATGGCGAGCATTCGAAGCGCCAAAAGCGCCGCATTTGTCGCGTTTCCGATCGCTACGGTTGCAACCGGAATTCCACTGGGCATCTGAACAATGGACAGCAACGAGTCAAGGCCGTCCAACGCGGGAAGAGCGACGGGAACACCGATAACCGGAAGTGTCGTGACCGAGGCGAGCATTCCCGGAAGGTGGGCGGCTCCGCCAGCCCCGGCAATGATGACCGAGACGCCTCCGGAACGAGCATTTTTGCCCCACTCCATCATCGCGTCGGGAGTCCGATGCGCGCTCAGAACCTCAACTTCCGATTCCACCCCAAACTGGTCCAAAACGTCCTTTGCCGCGCTCATCGTTGACCAATCCGAGTCGGATCCCATGACGATGGCGACGAGTGGCGTACTCACTCCTCCATGCTAAATGTCGGCACTAAAGATTCCCGCCACGGCGCGCGCCCGCGACGCGGTGTCCGCCGCATCGTTTCCCGTCGCTGTGACGTGACCCATCTTTCGCCCCTCACGAGCGTCCTTGCCGTAGTTATGAACCTTGACGTCGCTCAAAGGGTCCAGGCGCGCGTATCGCTCCGTATCCATCGCGCCGAAAACGTTCACCATGACCGCCCAGGGGTGTCGCGATTCGGTCGACCCCAAAGGCACATTCGTGATGGCCCGAAGGTGTTGTTCGAATTGTGAGGTGATGCTTCCCTCGATCGTGACGTGACCCGAGTTGTGCGGTCGCATCGCGAGTTCGTTGATAAGCAACCGGCCGTCGCGCGTCTCAAACAGTTCGATCGCGAGTACCCCCGTCACGCCCAGACCGTGAGCGATGGCGTGCCCAAGTTCGGCGGCACGCTCGGAGATCGGTGTGCCGGACACGGGAGCGGGAAGTGTGACCTCGGCGCACACGCCATTCACCTGAGTTGTTTCGACAACGGGCCACGTCGCGATGTCTCCGTTTGGTCGGCGTGCAACGAGCTGCGCGAGCTCGCGGGAAAACTCGACGAGTTCCTCCATTAGAACGGGCCCCGCGTCGAGCCACTCGGCAACCTCGGCGGGGTCCGATATGACGGCGACCCCTTTGCCGTCATAGCCACCGCGCGGGAGTTTGGCGACGGCTCGTCCGCCGTGGGACGACAGAAACTCGGTGACATCGTCGGGGGAAAGCGCGACGGCCCAATTGGGAACGGGATGGCCGAGTTCGGTCAGTCGCTGACGCATGACGATTTTGTCCTGGGCCACAGCGAGTGGAGCGGATCCCGGGTGAACAGCGATTCCAGAATTCTCAAGTTCGCGGATGATGTCGGTTGGGACGTGCTCGTGGTCGAAGGTAATGACATCAACGTCGCGTGCAAATTTCATGACGGTGTCGAGGTCGTGATAATCACCAACCGACGTCGCACGGTCTCGTGCAGAGGAATTGTCGGACTCCGCGAGCACCCGTAATTCGAGCCCCAACTCAACAGCGGGGCCAATCATCATGCGAGCGAGTTGTCCACCGCCAATGACTCCGACGACCGTCACGGCACTCCTTTACTCGGGTTTAGTGGACGGGTTCAGCCTACCGAACGGCCTTCGTCATCCCTCGAGCCGCACGTGAGTGACATCCCCGGCGACCAGCTCGACGTGCCCGGTCGACGTGTCAACGAGAAGCGACCCGGATTCGCCGAGACCTACGGCTCGACCGTTGGTGGTCGTCCCGTCGGGCAGCTCAACGATGACACGTCGACCAATCGTGTCGATGGATTCCGTGAGTGATTCCAGCGTTGCGGGGTCATCGAGTTTCGCGGCCAACATGAGCACCGCATCGGCAATGTGCGCCACGATGTCGATCACTTCCCCCGAGTGGCCTTCGCCGTGGAGCGACGTTGCTGTGCCTTCCGGTAAATCGTCTGGTGCTCGGTGCACATTTATTCCAATTCCGATTCCCAGTCGATCGTCGTCAAAGGACTCAACGAGGATTCCCGCGACCTTGCGCCCGCCGATCAAGACGTCGTTAGGCCATTTAACGCTCGGTGCCGTCAATCCTGGGTTCAGTTCAATGAGAGCACGTACCACTCCCGCAGCGGTGACGAGGGGCAATCGCGTCAGGAACCGTGGCGAACCAAGCCGCGAGCGGGATACCACAATCGTCATTGCAACGCCGTCGCCCGGCGCCATCGACCACGTTCGGTCGCGTCGACCTCGCCCCGAGTGTTGGTTGAGTGTGGCGATGACATCACCGTGCCCGAAGTCATCGGCCCGAGCAGCCCGGTTCGTCGAATCGACTTCGTCGAACCAGTGAATGGTCGCGGTCACTGTCGAAGCGAATTAACCCAGTCGAGACCCGCGATGGGCTTTCGTGGAATCAGAATCGAATTCCGCCAGCCGTCGGCGGGGGGTTGCTCGTCAACAGCACCGCCCTCGCGCAGCATTCCTGCGACCACGGCAATCGCGGAGGCGGCAAGGTCCGGTGACGCGTTCCCACCCTCCACGCAAATCTGCGTGAGTGGGTCGACGTCTGATTCAGGTTCGGCCATTAGAGCGGGATGTTCCCATGCTTCTTGGGAGGCATCGTTGCACGCTTAGTTCCGAGTGCCCGCATCGAGCGAATAATCGCAATTCGGGTCATGTGCGGGTAAATAACGTTGTCGATCTCGCCGCGTTCGGCCGCGAGGAACGGACTCGCGACGTTGATCGTGTAGTCGCTCGCAAGTTTCGCCCGCAGAGCGGCGACGTCCTCGCCCTTTTCCTCAGCCTCTTTGATTTCGGCGCGATACAAAATGTTGACGGCTCCCTGGCCACCCATCACCGCAAGTTCCGCGGTGGGCCATGCCATGTTGATGTCCGCGCCAAGATGCTTGGACCCCATGACGATGTACGCGCCGCCGTAGGCCTTTCGCGTGATCACCGTGATGAGGGGCACGGTCGCCTCAGAATACGCATAGAGCAACTTCGCCCCGCGACGAATGACGCCCTGCCACTCTTGGTCGGTTCCGGGAAGGAATCCGGGAACGTCAACCAGAGTGATGATCGGCAGACTGAAGGCGTCACAGAACCGGACAAAGCGTGCGGCCTTTTCGCTCGCTTCGATGTTGAGCGTTCCCGCCATCTCTTTCGGCTGGTTGGCGATAACACCAACGGGCTTGCCTTCGACACGGGCGAAACCGATGATGATGTTCGGTGCAAACAGGGGTTGAACCTCGAGGAACGAATCGTCATCGACGGACCGGGCGATGACGTCCAACATGTCGTATGGCTGATTGGCGCTGTCCGGAATGATCGAGTCAAGTTCTTTGTCAGCCTCGGTCGGCGTCTCGGACACGACGGCGGCGTACTGCGGGTGTTGAGCGAGGTTGTTCTGGGGAAGGTACGCCAACACGGAACGGACGTAATCGAACGCGTCGGGTTCATCACTCGCAAGGTAGTGCGAGACACCGGTTCGCACCGAGTGGGTCTCTGCGCCACCGAGTTC
>Ga0136644_10000061_pt1 | contig 78378 bp, 70 predicted proteins | sample C_130820_EF_Meta_FD_94780 | JGI IMG/M metagenome (GOLD analysis project Ga0136644, IMG submission 94780) | Freshwater microbial communities from Lake Croche, Canada to study carbon cycling - C_130820_EF_MetaG (v2) (version 2) | ecosystem: Environmental > Aquatic > Freshwater > Lake | place...
CTTCGCTTTTTCCGCCTCTTCCTTGATGCGCTGCACGGCGTCGGCCTGCTTGGAGAGGTCGATACCGGAGTCCGCTTTGAACTCCGAGATGATCCAATCCATGATCTTGTGATCACAGTCGTCACCGCCGAGGTGCGTGTCGCCGTTGGTGCTGATCACGCGGAACACGCCGTCGGCCACCTCCAGCACCGACACGTCGAACGTGCCGCCGCCGAGGTCGAACACCACGATCTTCTCCTGGGCCTTCTTCTCCAGCCCGTAGGCGAGCGCGGCCGCGGTCGGCTCGTTGATGATCCGCATCACCTCGAGGCCCGCGATCTGTCCGGCGTCCTTCGTGGCCTGCCGCTGGGCGTCGTTGAAGTAGGCGGGGACGGTGATCACCGCCTTGTTCACCTTGTGCCCCAGGTAGCTCTCGGCCGCCTCCTTGAGCGCCCGCAGGACCTTCGCCGAGACCTCCGGCGGCGTGAACGTCTGGTCGCCCGCCTTCACCTTCACGTAGTCCTCGGGGCCGCCCACGACCTCGTAGGGCACCATCTTCTCCTCGCCGGCCACCTCGTTGTGGCGGCGGCCCATGAACCGCTTGATCGAGTAGATCGTCCGCTTGGGGTTGGTGACGGCCTGCCGGCGGGCGATGTCGCCCACGAGCGTCTCCCCCTTGTCGTTGAAGGCGACCACGCTCGGCGTGAGCCGGCTGCCCTCCTTGTTGGCGATCACCTTGGGCTCCTTGCCCTCCATGACGGCCACCACCGAGTTGGTGGTGCCGAGGTCGATGCCGATGATCTTTTCGCCCTGCTTGGTTGCCATGTGTTGAGTCCTCCCTCTCCGCCGGTCTTTCCGCCAGAATTGTCTGCCGATCTGGTCGTGGAGGGAAAAGGCAAAGGCCGTGCCAGCAGCCAGCGAAGCGGCCGTCACGCCACCGCGGCGTCATTTTTGGCCGATTTACGCCCGCAGTTTTGAGGGTACAGTTGGCAGGATCCGGGAGCGTGGTCTCCCGGGGAAACCTGCGGCTGCCATTTTGGCCGCCCCATCGATCGCCATGGCAAAGCAGCCCCCGAAATCTTCGCCGGACTCCGCCAAGCCCGCGGGACTCGCCTCCCTGCGTGCCCAGATCGACCGGATCGATCGCGAGCTGGTCGAGCGCATGAACGAACGGGCCCGCCTCGCCGGCCAGATCGGCCACGTCAAGGCGTCGAACGGCCAGCAGACCTACGACCCGTCGCGCGAGGAGATGGTGCTCGAGCGGGTGGCGGCCTCCAACGAGGGTCCGCTCTCGAACGAGAGTCTGAAGTCCGTGTTCCGTGAGCTGATCTCGGGTTCCCGCGCCATCGAGCAGCACCTCCGCGTCGCCCATCTCGGCCCCGCCTGGACCTACAGCCACCTCGCCGCCCTCCATCGGTTCGGCAGCTCGGTGGAGTTCGTGCCCGTGGCGAGCATCTCCGCCGCGTTCGAGGAGGTGCACGCCGGCCACTCGCACTACGGCGTCGTGCCGCTCGAGAACTCGACCGATGGCCGGATCGCCGACACGCTCGACAACTTCTCGCGGCTCCCGGTCAAGATCTGCGCCGAGGTGCCGCTGCGGATCCACCACAACCTGCTCGCGAACTGCGATCGCTCCGCGATCCAGACCGTCTACAGCCGGCCCCAGGCGCTGTCGCAGTGCCGCAACTGGCTCGCCCGCCATCTCCCCGACGCCCGGCTCGTGGAGGTGACGAGCACGAGCGCCGCGGCCGAGACCGCGGCCAAGACACCCCGGGCCGCGGCGATCGCCAGCCGTCAGGCGGGCGTCCATCACGGCCTCGACGTGCTCGCCGAGAACATCGAGGACGTCGCCGGCAACACCACCCGGTTCGCCGTCATCGGCCACGCCGACTCGGGTCGCACCGGCAGGGACAAGACGGCGCTCATGTTCGAGACGGAGCACAAGCCGGGCGGCCTCGCCGACGCCCTCGCGATCCCCAAGAAGCAGAAGCTCAACCTCACCTGGATCGAGTCGTTTCCGCTGCCGGGCGAGGAACGCGGCTACGTCTTCTTCGTGGAGATGGAGGGCCATCGCGACGACCTCCGCGTCCGCCGGGCGATCCAGTCGCTCGAGAAGCGCTGCAAGCGGGTCGTCGTGCTCGGCTCGTACGCGAGCGCCGCGGCCGTCGGCTGACGCGTCCCCGGAGCCCGGGTTCGCCTCGGCGACTGGTGCACCGAAACGCCGCCCGATACGCTGTCGGCCTCCCGAATCACCCCCGGAGCCACCGCGCATGCCCCGCACAAAGATCGTCGCCGGCAATTGGAAGATGAACCTCGACCGCGCCCAGGCCCGCGAACTTTCGGCGGCCGTGGCGGCGCGGCGGGGCGAGGCGGCCGCGGTCGAACTCGTCCTCTGCCCGCCGGCGGTGTACGTCGAGTCGGTCGGAGCGACGCTCGCCGGGGCGAAGAGCGACGTCGGCCTCGGGGCCCAGAACATGCTCGACAAGCCGAGCGGGGCGTTCACCGGCGAGGTGGCCCCCCCGATGCTCGTCGATCTCGGCTGCGGCTACGTGATCCTCGGCCATTCGGAGCGCCGGACGCTGTTCGGCGAGACCGATGCGGCCGTCAACGCCAAAACGAAGGCGGCGCTCGCGGCGGGGCTCGTGCCGATCGTGTGCGTGGGCGAGACGCTCGAGGAGCGGGAGGCTGGCCGGACGTCGGCCGTCGTGACGGGGCAGGTGCAGGGTTCGCTCGCCGGCCTGTCGCCGGCCGAGCTCGAAAAGGTGGTCGTGGCCTACGAGCCGGTGTGGGCGATCGGCACCGGCAAGGTGGCCACGCCCGAGCAGGCCCAGGAGGTGCACGCCCTCATCCGCGGGCTCCTCGCGCGGCTTTCGTCGCCCGACGTGGCCGGCCGCGTCCGGATCCAATACGGCGGCAGCGTGAAGCCCGACAACGCGGCCGACCTGGCCCGTCAGCCCGACATCGACGGGGCCCTCGTGGGCGGCGCGAGCCTCAAGGCTGACGACTTCCTCGGCATCGCCAAGGCGTTCGCCTGACCGGCGTCGGCGCACCGGCTCCGATCGGTTATTCTCTCAGGGCTTCCGCCGTTTCCGGGCTTCCTCCGTTGCTCCGTCCCCAGGATTTCCCATGATCGCGCTCGTGCGTTTTTTCCTCGGACTGCTGCTCGTCCTGACGTCGCTGTTCCTGATCTTCCTCGTGCTCATCCAGCGTGGGCGCGGGGGCGGGCTCGCCGGGGCGTTCGGCGGCATGGGAGGGCAAAGCGCGTTCGGAACGAAGGCCGGCGACGTGTTCACGAAGATCACCGTCGGCGTGGCGACGTTCTGGATCCTGCTCTGCGTGCTGTCGATCAACGTGTTGGGTCGGCAGCAGTCGCTGTTGAGCGGGACGCTCGGCAGCGCCGCTCCCGAGGCGGTCGGACCGTCGGCAGGGGCGCTCCCTGGCGCGCCGCCGGCCGCAGGGGTGCCCGACGGCGGCCCGGCGGCGGCCCCGCCCGCCGAGTCCGCGCCGTCGAAGTAAGACTCCGCGGAGCCCCGTCGTGGCGCTGAGCATGACCGGCTGCGGCTCGGGCGACTCGAGCGACGGCGCGAGCACGTGCCGCGTCGAGGTGCGGTGCGTCAACAATCGCTATCTGAAGTTTTCGCTCCGGTCGCGCGAGGGGTTCGCGGCGCTCGAAGCCCGCATCGAGGCGGCGGTGCGCGGCCGCGTGAGACGCGGGGCCGTGCAGATGACGCTCGACGTGCGGGGAGCGGCGGCCCCGCCCCTCCGCACGATCGACGGCGACCAGTTGGAGGCCTACCTCGGGCAGCTCGGAGCCTTCTGCAGCCGGCACGACCTCGCGCCGCCGGAGTCGGTCGACGCGCTGCTCGGCCTGCCCGGCATCCTGGCCGACAGCCTGCCGGCGGCCGACGCCCTCGAACGGACGTGGCCGCTCGTGTCCCAGGCCCTCGAGCAGGCTCTCGACCGGCTCGATGCCATGCGGCGTGCGGAGGGCGACGCTCTCGCCCGCGACATGCGCGGCACGTGCGGTGCGGTGCGGGGGTGCGTCGCCGCGATCCGGGCGCGGGTTCCGGCGATGCTCGACGACCACCGGCGCAGGCTCGCCGAACGGGTCGGCCGCGTGCTGGCCGGACAGGGAGTGGCCCTCGGTGACGCGGAGGTGGCCCGGGAGATCGCGCTCCTCGCCGACCGGGCCGACATCGCCGAGGAACTCGTCCGGCTCGAGAGCCACATCGACCAGTTCGAGAAGCTCCTCGGCGAGGATTCGCCCGGCAGGTCGCTCGACTTCCTGACCCAGGAACTGGCCCGGGAGGCCAACACGATCGCCTCGAAGTCGCCCGACGTGGAGATCGCCCACGCGGTGGTGGACATGAAGACCCGGATCGAGCGGCTCCGCGAGATGGTGCAGAACGTGGAGTAGGCTTTTCAGCCCCTCGCCGGGTGCGGTACAACGTTCGGATGGCGAACCGACCCGGAAAACTCGTCGTCATCTCCGGCCCCTCGGGAGTGGGCAAGACGTCGATCCTCAGGCGTCTGCTCGGCGACCTCCCCCACCTGGTGCCCAGCGTCTCGGCCACCACCCGCCCGCCGCGCACCGGGGAACGGAACGGCGTCGACTATCACTTCCTCACCGGCGAGGAGTTCGAAAAACGCAGGGCTGCCGGCGAATTCCTCGAATGCTGCCGCGTCTACGGCCGGCAGCACTGGTACGGGACGCTGGTGGCCGAAGTCGCCCCGCGGCTCGCGGCCGGCGACTGGGTGGTGCTCGAGATCGACGTGGAGGGTACACTTTCAGTTTTGGAACGGTATCCTGAGGCGGTCACGATCTTCGTGGAGCCGTCGCGTCCGGAACAGTTGGAGGAGCGGCTCACCGGCCGCGGCACCGAGAGCCCGGAGGCGATGGCCCGCCGGCTGGAGGTCGCCCGCAAGGAGCTGCTCGAGGCCCACCGCTACCGGCATCGCGTCGTCAACGAGAATCTCGATTCAGCCGTCGCCGCCATCGAGCGGATCCTGATCGCAGCCGGCCTCCCCTCCATCCCTCCCGCGCCGACTTCCAACCCCCACTCCCCGACCTCCAACCCCCACCCCCCGACGTCCCGCCCCCAATCAGGAGCCCATGCATGATCGACGACCTGCGCGAAGAGGAGATCGTCAACAAGGTCGGAGGGCGGTTCAAGCTCTCGACCCTCATCCAGAAGCGTCTCGTCGCGCTCAACGCGGGCGGCAGGCCGCTGGTGGACATCGACAGCGACGACAAGATGCAGATCGTGATCGAGGAGATCAAGCAGGACAAGATCTTCCTCGACACCTCGTCGAACCTGCGGATCACCGGCGAGTCGCCCGAGGCGGGCGGTCCGCTCGACTTCGACACCTCCATCCTCTAGCAGGACGGAATGCTCGCGGGCCGTGAGATCGTGGTCGGCGTGTCCGGCGGCATCGCCGCCTACAAGGCCGCCGCGCTCACGAGCATGCTCGTGCAGGAGGGGGCCGCGGTGACGGCCGTTCTCACGCGGAACGCCCGCCGGTTCATCGGCGCGGCAACGTTCGCGGCGCTGACAGGGCGGCCCGTCGCCACCCGGAGTTTCGATCCGGGCACGCATCCGCTGGGGGCGCACATCGAGCTGGCCGCCAGGGCCGACCTCGTCGTCGTCGCCCCGGCATCGGCGGATCTGCTGGCCAAGTCGGCGGCCGGCGCGGCCGACGACCTCCTCTCCACGCTCCTGCTCTGCGCCGAGTGCCCGGTGCTCTATGCCCCGGCGATGAACGCCGCGATGTGGGCGAAGGCCGCCGTGCAGCGCAACGTGAGGCAGGTGGCCGCCGACGGCGGCATCATCGTGCACCCGGGCACCGGGTGGCTCTCCTGCCGCCAGCAGGGCACCGGCCGGATGGCCGAGCCCGACGAGATCGCCACCGTGATCCGTGACGTGCTCGCCGGACGGACGCCGCGAACGGCCGGGGAGTAGCGTCCGAGCGCCGCATGGCCCGCATCCTGATCACCGCCGGTCCGACCCGCGCCGCCATCGACGACGTGCGGTTTCTCACGAACGGTTCGAGCGGCCGGATGGCCCTGTCGCTCGTGCGGGCGGCCCGGGCCGCCGGGCACGATGTCACGGTCGTGAGCGGACCGGTCGCCGTCGCGTATCCGCGCGGCGTGCGCGTCGTCCGCGTGACCACGACCGCCGACATGCTCGCCTCCTGCCTCGACATCCTGCCCGACGTGGACGGGGTGATCGCCGCCGCCGCTCCCTGCGACTTCGAGCCGGAGAAGCCCGTCCGCGGCAAGATTCCCCGCCGCGGCACGACCCTCACGCTCCGGCTCAGGCCCACGGTGGACGTGATCGCCACGCTCGCCCGCCGCGCCCGCGGCGGGCAGTGGATGGTCGCGTTCGCGCTCGAGCCCGAGGCCGATCCCCAGCGGGCCCTGGAGAAGATCACGACGAAACGCTGCGACCTGATCGTCGTCAACGGCCTCACGGCGGTCGACGCGGCCAGGACGGCCGTGACCGTCTACGACCGCAGCCACGCGTGCGTCGGCCGCCGCGCGGGCACGAAACGTGCGGTCGCCGCATGGCTCGTGCGATTGATCGAGCAGCGGCTGACGTTGTAAAACCCTGCCTCCCCCCAAGCCCGGCCCAAGCCCGCCCCATGCCCACCGTCGCCATCCTCGGAGCCACAGGCTACACCGCCCTCGAGGCGATCAGACTGCTGCTGCGTCATCCGGAGGCGAAGATCGTGGCCGTCACGAGCCGCCAGGAGGGCAGCCCGCCGATCTCCACGGTCCACCCGACACTCGTCGGACGGCTCGACCTGCCGCTGGAGGACCTCGCACCGGAGGAGGTCGGGCGTCGCGCCGAGTGCGTGTTTTCCTGCCTGCCCCACTGCGCCAGCGCCGAGATCATCCCGCGGGTGCTGGCAGCCGGGGCGAAGGTCATCGACTTCAGCGCCGACTATCGGCTCGACGACGCCGCCACCTACCTCGAATGGTACGGCCACGAGCACCCCGACGCCGGCCGCCTGGGCGGCACCGTGTACGGCCTGCCGGAACTCTTCCGCGACCGGATCGCCGGCGCCGCCCTCGTCGCCAACCCCGGCTGCTACGCGACGTCGGCCATCGTCCCGCTGGCGCCGCTCCTGAAGAGCGGGCTGTTCGAGACCGACGACATCATCATCGATTCCAAGAGCGGCGTCAGCGGTGCGGGCCGGTCGCCGAAGCTGATGACGCACTTTCCGGAGTGCAACGAGAGCATGTCGGCCTACAACGTGGGCCGCCATCGCCACACGCCGGAGATCGAGCAGGTTGTCGCGCGGTTCGCCGGCATCAGGCCGCAGGTCATCTTCACGCCGCAGCTCGCGCCGATGGACCGCGGCATCCTGTCCACCATCTACGTGCGGCCCCGGCGACCGATCGCCGAGGCCGAGGTCATGAAGCTCCTGCGCGATGCCTACGCCGGCGAGCGGTTCGTGCGGATCGTCGATCACCTGCCGGGCACGAAGGACACCGTCGGGACCAACTTCATCGACGTCACCGCCCGCGTCGTCCGCGGCCGCGTCCTCCTCATCAGCTGCGAGGACAACCTCGTGAAGGGCGCCGCCGGCGCCGCCGTCCAGAACTTCAACTGCGTGTTCGGGCTTCCCGAAACGTCAGGCCTGCCCTGAGGATCGCCCGCCGCCATGAGCATCACCGAAACCCCGGTCCGCCTGCCGATCCCGCCGCTGCCCCGCGGCTACCGGGTCGCCGGCGTCCACGCCGGTCTGAAGCGCAATCCCACCCGCGAGGACATCTCGCTCGTCGTCTCCGACCTGCCCGCGGCCGCCGCCGGCGTCTACACGACGAACCTCGTGTTCGCCGCGCCCGTCGCCTTCGACCGCGCCCGCACGCCGGGCACGGGCTTCCGCGCCATCGCCGTCAATTCGGGCAATGCCAACGCCTGCACGGGCACCCGCGGCCTCGACGACGCCGCCGCGATGGCCGCCGCGGCCGCCGACCTGCTCCGCGTCCCGGCGGAGAGCGTGCTCGTGCTCTCGACCGGCATCATCGGCGAGTTCCTGCCGCTGGAGAAGATCCGGGCCGGGCTCTCGCTCGTCGCCGGCCGACTGGCCGCGGATACCGACACGGTCGTCACGGCGGCCCGCGGCATGATGACGACCGACACGCGGCCCAAGCTCGCCGGGTCGTCGTTCAACACGCGCGGCGGTGCGTGCACGCTCTTCGGCATGGCGAAGGGGGCGGCGATGGTGGGGCCGAGGATGGCGACGATGCTCGGCGTGATCCTCACCGACGCGGCCCTGATTCCGGCCGACGCCCAGCGGCTGCTCGCGGAGGCCACCGAGAAGACGTTCAACTGCGTGAGCGTGGACGGGCACACGAGCACGAACGACACCGTGCTCCTCCTGGCCAACGGCGCGGCGGGCGGCGCGGTGCTGGACGGCGCCGACCTCGACGCCTTCGCCCACGCGCTCACCGACGCCTGCGAGACGCTCGCCCGCGAGATCGCCGACGACGGCGAGGGGGCGACGCATGTCCTGCGGGTGGAGGTGGCCGGCGCCCGCACCCGCGACGACGCCCGGGGGATCGCCAGGGCCGTGGCCGACAGTCCGCTCGTGAAGACGGCGATCCACGGGGCCGATCCCAACTGGGGCCGGATCGTCTCGGCGGCCGGCTATGCGGGGGTGCCCTTCGACCCCGACCATCTCGTCCTGAGGCTGAATGGCACGCTGCTGTTCGAACACGGTCAGCCGGTCGCGTTCGACGCCGACCGGGTCTCCGCGTCGATCAAGGCGGCCCGGGAGACGCTGATCGAGCTCTCCGTCGGGCGGGGGCCCGCGGGGATCCGCTTCTATTCGAGCGATCTGACCGCCGAATACGTCCACCTCAACGCCGACTACCACACCTGACAGGCCTATACTTCCCGGTCTCCGGCGGGCGGCTCCGGTCGCCTTGACTCGGGGAGTTCGAACCTGTTTCCTGTGGGAGCCGATCCCGCCCCCGGAGCCGATTCCGCCGATGCCAACCGCCTGCCTCGTCCGTTCCACGATCGTGGCGGCCGACCCCGACGAAGACGATCTCGAGGAGGATGAAGACCTCGACATCGGGCAGCCCCTGCCCGAGGACGAGTCGAGCTTCGACGACTTCGACGACGATTTCGACGACGACTTCGAGGAGGAGGAGAACGATCCCGACTGGGACCATCCGGAGGAGGCGGACCCCGCCCCGCCGCCGGCCAAGGCCCCGGGCAGAAAGAAGTAGCGACCCGCACGCGGAGGTCCCGATGACTGGCACCCGCACGAGCGACTGGTTCGGCAGACTGAACCAGCTCGACTTCGACATCGACTTCTTCGAGAAACTGCTCGCCCGCAACGGCGACTCGGTGGAGGTGCTGCGGACGCTCGGGGAGCTCGTGGCGAAAAAAGGGGACGTGCACCGGGCGCTCGAACTCGACCGCCGGCTCGTCTCCCTCCTGCCCGACGACTTTCTCGCCCGCTACAATCTCGCCTGCTCGCTGGCCCTGGCGGGGCAGTGCGACGAGGCGATCGACTCGCTCTCGACGGCCATCCTGCTCGGCTACGACGACCTCGCGCACCTGGAGATCGATCCCGACCTCGACTCGCTCCGGGAGCGGCCCGACTTCCGGGCCCTGCTCGGCCACGAGTGACCGCCGGCGCGACGCGACACACCGCGAGGGACCGCATGCTCGACCAGTACGACAAGATCACCGAGGCCTGCGGCTCGATCGCCGCGAAGTGGCCCCGCACGCCGGCGGTGGGCATCATCCTCGGTAGCGGACTGGGGGGCGTCACGGCCGCGATCACCGACAAGGTCACGATCCCGTACGACGCCATCCCGCACTTCGCCCGTTCGACCGCCCACGGCCACTCGGGCCAACTCGTCTGCGGCCTGCTCGAGGGTGTGCCGGTGATCGTGATGGAGGGACGTCAGCACGCCTACGAGGGCTATCCGCTCGCCCAGATCACGTTTCCGGTCCGGGTCCTGAAGCGGCTCGGAGCCGGCCGGCTGATCGTCACCAACGCCTGCGGCGGCCTGAACCCGCAGTTCCGCACCGGCGACCTGATGGTGATCGACGACCACATCAATCTGATGAACGACAATCCGCTCGTCGGAATCAATGACGAGCGGCTCGGGCCGCGGTTTCCCGACATGTCCGCCCCGTACACGCCGCGGCTGATCGATGCGGCACTCGAGGTGGCCCGCCGGGAGAACTTCGTCGCGCACCGGGGCGTCTACGTGGCGGTCACGGGCCCGAATCTGGAGACGCGGGCCGAATACCGCTTTCTCCGCGGGATCGGCGCCGACGTGGTCGGCATGTCCACGGTGCCGGAGGTGATCGTCGCGGTGCACTCCGGGCTCGAGGTGCTGGGGATCTCCGTGATCACCGACATGTGCCTGCCCGACGCCCTGGAAGTGGCGACGGTGGAGAAGATCCTGGCCGTGGCCCGGTCGGCCGAGCCGAAGTTGCGGGCCATCGTGACCGACGCCGTGCGCCGCTGAATGTCGGAACACGCGTCGATCGACCACAGTCGGCTCACCCGCCGCGGCGGCCGCCCGTGGAGAGCCCGAGTTCCTTCCGGCGGGCGTCCATCGCCCGGCGATACTCGGCCTGCTGCGCCCGCGACTCCGGCGACGACTGGTCGAGCCGCCGCTTCGACCTGTCGTTGCGCGCGTCCTCGGAACCGCCGGTCCTCGGGCCACCACCGCCCGGTCCCCTTCCACCGCCGCCGTTCCCCGTGCCGGCCGTCTGCTGGGCCTGCTGATTCGCCTGCCCACCCTGCCCTGCGGCCGCGCGTTCGCCTGCGGCCGCGCGTTCTTGGTTCCGCTTCTCGCGCTCGGCCTGCCAGGCCTTGCGACGCTCCTCGTCGGCCTTGATCCGACGGTCGAGTTCCGCCTGCCGCTGGGCCGGCGGCAGCTTGAAATACGATGCCAGTTCGGCACGCTCACGGGCCTGCCACAGCCGCCCCATCTGCTGACCGACCTGGTCGCGATACTCCTGCGGCATGTCTCGCATTTTCTCCATCATCGGCCCGAAACTCGGTGCCGAAGCGAACGGGATCTCGCCCCGCGCCACCCGGTCGTATGCGGCCACCTGCTGGTCCACGAGTTGCCTGACCTCGGCCACGGCCTTGGGCGCCGAAAAGAAGCCGAACGCCCACAGCGTGGGCATGGCGACGAGCAGCAGGAGCAGCAGGACCGCAAGCGTCCGCTTGAGGATGCGGCTGCCCGCCGTCTGCCGATCGCGTTCCGCCGCCAGTGCCGCCACCTGTCGCCGTTTGTCGGTCATGGATGCCATGTTTCACCTCCGCTGGGTCCTTGAAATGCCTCGTTTCAACGGCCGAGGGGCCCCGCGGTTGCACCAGTCCCCCGGCCGCCGCTGCAGCCTGCGGGGGACTCTTGCGTGCGGCCCATCGGCTGGACGCTCCCGAAAGAGTATGCTCCAGACGCATTTTGCCGGGAAAGGGGTCTGTTTCCATGAAATTCGCGGAAGAAATCACCGGCATTGTCCGGTCTGGCCGGGTGCGTTCCTCGATGACCGTCGGGCTGATCTGGATCGCATCGTGCCTCACGGCGACCGCGGCCGAACTGGTGCCCAACGGTCTGTTCGGGCCGGGCATGGTGCTCCAGCGCGGGATGCCCGTGCCGGTGTGGGGCACGGCCGCCCCGGGCCAGGAGGTGCGAGTCACGTTCGGAACGGCCGTGGCCGCCGCCACGGCCGATGCCGACGGCCGCTGGCAGGCCACGCTGCCTGAACTCCCGGCGTCATCCACGCCGCAGCCGCTCGTCATCGAGGGGAGAACCAGGATCGCGTTCGACGACGTGGTCGTGGGAGACGTCTGGCTGTGCTCCGGCCAGTCGAACATGGCATACACGATGGCCGCGCTCGAAAAGAAGCCGGAGTATGCGAACGATCTCGTGACCGCCACCCTGCCGCTCATCCGCCAGGGCACCGTCGCCCGCGAGCCCGCGCTCGAGCCGGCAGCGAGCGTGCCGGTGAAGTGGACGACGTGCTCGCCGGGAACCGTCAAGGCCTTCACCGCGGCGGGCTTCTACTTCGCACGCGACATCCAGGCGGACCAGAAGGTGCCGGTGGGGCTGATCCTGTCCGCGTGGGGTGGCACGTCGGCCGAGAGCTGGATCAGTCCGGCAGCCCTCGACACGGTGCCCCGGTTCAAGGACCGTGCCGCCGAGCAGCGCGACACCCTGCGGCGTCTCCCCGAACAAATCGCCTCGTTTCCGGGGCGGATCGCGGCGTGGGAGCAGGCGAACGGCCGTGCTGAGGCCGCGGCCGACCCGGCTGCCGGCGAGTGTGCGGCGGGCCGCGGCGAGGGCTGGGCACCCGGCACGATCACGAAGAAGTGGTCCGATCTCGGCCTGCCCGACGGCGGCGTCGCCTGGATCCGCAAGGTGATTCCCGTCGTCGCCGCGAAGTCGGGGGCCGGCTTCCGCCTCGATCTCGGGCAGGTCAACGAGCAGTACGTGGCCGCTTATTGGAACGGCAAAAAACTCGGCGAGTTCGGCCGTCAGCCTCCCTCGTTCTACAAGGCGTACACGCATTTCGACGTGCCGGCCGCCGACGTGAAACCGGGCGACAACGTGCTCGTGCTGCGGTTCACGACGCACCTCGGCGATCGTCCCCCGCTCGTCCGTGCGTTTCGCGACATCGGCCTCAAGGCGATCGCGACGGTCGACGACACCTGCGACGTGCGGATCGAGCGAAAGTTTCCCCCGCTGTCCGCCGCGGCCCGGGCCGCACGGCCGAAGACCCCGGAGGGCGACGCGGCGCACACGTCGGGTGCGCTCTACTGCGGCATGATCCATCCGCTGGCCCCGTTCGCGCTCAAAGGCGTGCTCTGGTACCAGGGCGAGGGGGACGGCAGCCGGGGATACGACTACCGCTCTCTTCTGCCGCTCCTGATCAGGTCGTGGCGCGAGGCGTGGGGCCGCGAGGTGCCGTTCATCGTGCAGCAACTTCCCAACTGGAAGGTGTCCGGTGCCCGTGACACCGGCTGGGCCGAAGTCCGGGAGGCACAGTCCATGACGGCCGCCTCGCTTCCCGGCGTCGGGCTCTCGGTGGCCACGGAGATCGGCGAGTCGGACGACGTCCATCCCGCCAACAAGCGCGACATCGGGAAGCGACTCGCCCTCGTCGCGCTCGACATGGTGTACGGCCGTGACGTGCGGAGCCGGGGCCCGGTGATCCGGGAAGCCGCGCGGAGCGGTGACGCCTACCGGGTCACGTTCAAGACGACCGGCTCGCTGCGCACGCTCGACGGAAAGCCGCCGCGCCTGTTCATGCTGGCTCCGGCGGGCGGCCCGTTCGCGGATGCGGAGGCTCTCATCGAGGGGGATGCCGTCGTGGTGAGGGCGCCGGGCATTTCCATGCCGGACGCCCTGCGTTACGCGTGGATCAACGACACGGCCGGCGCGAACCTGACCGACGACACGGGCCTCCCCACGGAGCCGTTCCGCACCGACGCCCGACCGATCCGCGGCGAGCCCTGACCGCGACGTTCCTCAGGCGCCCTCGGCGCCATCCTCAGGGACCGACGGCCCCGCGCTCGGAGCGCTCGTTCGTCGTGTCGATGTCGAGCTGCGACGAGATCGCCTCGGCGCCGCCGGACAGTCCGTGTCCTGCCTCCAGCCGCACGGCCGGATCAGGCAGCGCCTTGCGGTAGGCATCCTGCTGCAGGCCGATCGATGAGAACGGGATCTGGGGAAAGTCCTTGAGGCGCCGGAAGATCGGCGAGGCCGGCTCCAGCGCATAGTCAAGCTGGCCGGGATCCACGAACCGGGGGTCGTTGCTCCCCGAGCCGGCCGCCAGATCGAGATTGAGTCCTTCCTTGATGTCGGCCAGTTCGGCCGGTTTGCCCGACCTGCGGTAGGGTGTGGTGCAGCGGACGGTGACGTTGCCCACGATCACGTTGCCGTGGGGAACGCCGGCGTCGTGCTTCGGATCGAGGATCGCGGCGAGCGTGGGGTATTTCTTGCGCCACACCTCGCTCTCGACCGGCGTCGCGGCGAGCCTGGTCCGGAGGTTCTTGTCGGTCGCGTAGCCGCGCGACACGCCCCGCGAGTCGATGTGGATGCCGATGGGGCACTCCACGACGAGATTGTGCCGCACGACGTTGTCATGGCCGCCGCCGATGAACGGTCCGCAGGCAGACCTGACGACCACGTTCTCCTCGACCGTGTCGCCACTGTCGCCATCGTCGATGTAGAAGGCGTTGGCCCGGGGGCAGTCGTGCACGAAGTTGTGCCGCAGCACGTTGCCGTGGCTCGTCCAGTCGTGCGACGTGTAGAAGGCGCCCACGTCGCCCGACGTGAGGGCCACCCGGCAGACCTCGTTGGCCTCAAGCACGTTGTCGTTGCCGGTGTAGAGCACCGCCGAGTGCGGGAGATCGTGGAGAAAGTTGTGGGCCACCCGGCAGCCGACGGCGTCGAGCGGGCGGTTTTCCTTCGACGTCCTGCCCACGTGGATCGCTGCGGCCCACGTCTTGCGCCGCATGCCCACGTGGTGGATGTCGTTGTTGAGCGCCGCGTGACCGCACGGCGTGAGCGTCGCCCGATCGCCCCCGGACAGGACGATGCCGGCCTCGCCGAGCGCATGGATGTCGCAGCCACGGATGGCGTGCCGGGTGCCCCCGCTCGCCGTGACCCCGTTGCCGCCGAGGTTGCGGATCACGCAGCCGAGCACCATCGCCTTGCGACCGCCGGTGATCGTGATGCCGTCGCCGAGCCCGCCTTCGAGCGTGAGATCCTGCAGGGCGACCATCGCGGCCTCCTCGATCACCACGAGCGGTTCACGCTGCACGGCGAGCCGCACCACCGACTGCGGCCCGAACCCGCGCGGGGGCAGGAAGAGCAGGGTTTTCGACGGAAAGTGGATGCACCATTCGCCGGGCAGATCGATCTCCTCCGGCAGGTTCACCGCCCACCAGGGCTCCTTGCCGTCGCCCAGTTCACCCTTCGGGGCATATTTCGAGCCGATGCCCCCCTGAACCGCCGCGACGAGGTCGATCCGTCGCGTGGCGGTATCGATCGCCGCCACGCGGATCGTGGCCGGATCCCACGGCACCCGCCAGTAGCCCTCGAGCCACACGCCCTCGGCCACCGGCCAGCGACCCACGCGGTCGTCGCGGGCGATGAACACGCCGCCACGGCGCGGGCCACCCACACCCTGTCCGCGGTCGATCACCTTCTCCATCGTCGTCGGCCCGTCGTTCGGCCAGCGGGCGAGCGGCAGCGGAACGTCATCCACGGTCAGATCGGGCATGCCGCCACCGTCGTTGAAGATGTCAGGAGGCGGGGCGAGGTCGCCGAGACCGATGGCAGCCAGATCGATCGCCAGCGCCTGATCGCGCACGTCGGCGGGCAGCCGCTCGAGGAGTTTTGCGGAGGGCTTCCGTAACCGCGCGCGATCGACGACCCGCCCCGCATGCATGCGGGCGGAGCGATCGGCGGGGCCGCGAATCACGAGCTTCGTGTCGCGGGTGCCGAGGAGAAATGGCTTCGTGCGCTGATGAATGCCCGGGGCCAGCCGGATCGTCGCGGGCTGGGCGTCGTCCGCGGAGCGGTCGTGCTCCCGGGCTGCCGACCGGGCACGCTCGAGCGTGGCGAACGGGGCATCCTTCGTGCCCGGATTGGCGTCGTCCCCGGTGGGGGCGACGTGCCACTCGGGCGACGGGTCATCGGCACCACCCGTGGCCCCTGCCAGCGTCAGTCCCACGAGCAGGGCGAAACGTATCGAAAGCGTGCCGCGACGGTGTTCTCCGCTCATTCGAGCATCCTACACGCCCGGCCATTCCAGGCGGCCGGGCGGGCGCCCGCGTGCCCGGACTTGGGCTCTGCCCCTTCGGGCCCCGGGCCCGTCGCGGTACGATCTCGGGCATGTTCGACCCCGTCCGCGGCAAGCCCGACTTTCCCGCCCTCGAGAAGACGATCGCCGGGCTGTGGCGCGACCGCGGCACGTATCGGAAATCGCTCGAGCAGCGGCGCGGGGCGAAGCGGTTCGTGTTCTACGAAGGCCCGCCCACGGCCAACGGCATGCCCCACCCGGGTCACTGCCTCACGCGCACGATCAAGGACCTCTACCCGCGCTACCGCACGATGCGGGGCGAATACTGCGAGCGGAAGGCGGGCTGGGACACGCACGGCCTGCCCGTCGAGGTGGAGGTGTGCAAGGAGCTGGGGATCCACTCCAAGGCCGAGATCGAGGCCTACGGAGTCGAGCCCTTCATCCACCGCTGCCAGGAGAGCGTGTGGCGCTACATGCGGGAGTGGGAGACGCTCACGGAGCGAATCGGGTTTTGGATCGATCTCTCCCAGGCCTACGTCACGTATCACCGGAGCTTCGTCGAGAGCGTGTGGTGGGCGCTCGCGGAGCTCTTCGACAAGGGCCTGCTCTACCAGGGCCACAAGATCGTCTGGTGGTGGCCGCAGGGGGGCACGGCGCTCTCGAGCGGCGAGGTGGGCCAGGGCTACCGCGAGGTGGCCGACCCGAGCGTCTACGTGGCGTTTCCGCTGCTCGACGACGCGGGTGAGCCGACGAACCGCAGCCTCGTCGCGTGGACGACCACGCCCTGGACGCTGCCCTCGAACCAGTTCGCCGCGGTGAGGGCCGATCTGGCATACGTCGTGGTGCGCGAGGCGGGCATGGCGGACGGGCCCGAATACATCGTCGCCGAGCCGCTCGCCGCCGCCCTCGGCGAGAAGACGAAGAAGCAGTTCGACGTGGTCGAGCGTCTCCGCGGCGACGCCCTCGTGGGGCGCTCCTACCTGCCGCCGTTCGACACGTTCCGGCCATCCGGGGCCCCCGCCCCCGCGCCGCTCGCTGCGGGGGGCGCCACTCCGGTCGCCTGGCGGGTCGTCGCGGCCGACTTCGTCACGACCGATTCCGGCACGGGCGTCGTCCACATCGCGCCGGCGTTCGGCGAGGTCGATTACACCGTGCTCGTCGCCGAGCAGGCCCGGTTCGCCACCGGCCGGGGGCCGACGCTCATCAATGCCGTGGCGGCCGACGGCACGTTCACCGACGCCTTCGGCATGGGCAGCGGCCGGTTCGTCAAGGACTGCGACCGGGACATCACCCGCGACATCAAGGCCCGCGGCCTGCTCGTGCACCAGGAGCAGTACGTCCACGACTATCCGTTCTGCTGGCGGGCCGACAACGATCCGCTCATCCAGTATCCGCGGCAGAGCTGGTTCATCCGCACGAGCCAGTTCCGCGACGCGATGCTCGCCAACAATGCCCGGATCGACTGGCTGCCCGAGCACATCAAGGACGGCCGGTTCGGCAACTTCCTCGAGACCAACGTCGACTGGGCCCTCTCGCGCGAACGCTACTGGGGCACGCCGCTGCCGATCTGGGTGTGCGGGGAGACCGGGAAGATGGAGGCCGTCCCCTCGTACGCCGCACTCCTGGCCAAGCCGGGTGTCGCGGGCACCGACGTGTTCGACAGGGCGAAAGCGGCGACTCCGACCCTCTCCGACGACCTCAAGGTCCACAAGCCCTACATCGACGCCGTCACCTACGACTCGCCGTTCGCGAAGGGCGCCCGGATGCGCCGCGTGCCGGAGGTGATCGACTGCTGGTTCGACTCGGGGGCGATGCCGTTCGCCCAGTGGGGCTGGCCGCACACCGGCGACGCGGAGTTCAGGTCCCAGTTTCCCGCCGACTTCATCTCCGAGGCGATCGACCAGACCCGCGGCTGGTTCTACAGCCAGCTCGCGATCAGCACGCTGCTGTTCGGCCGGACGGCCGAACTCAGTCAGCCCGGGGGGCGGTCCACCGAACACACGGCGCCGTACCCTCATCCTTTCAAGACCTGCATCGTCCTCGGCCACATGCTCGGCGAGGACGGGCAGAAGATGAGCAAGAGCAAGCGCAACTACAAGGAGCCGGCGGTCATCTTCGACACGTACGGCGCCGACGCGCTCCGCTGGTTTTTCCTCGCGGGGCAGCCGCCGTGGAACAGCATCCGCTACAGCGAGCGGGCGATCCGCGAGAGCGTACCCGAGTTTCTGCTGCGGCTCTGGAACGTCTATTCGTTCTTCACGATCTACGCCCGCATCGACGGTTTCGACCCGGCGGCGTTCCTCGGCGCGGCCGGCGCACTCGACCATGCCGACTTCGGCCGGGCCCGCGGCTGGCGGCCGGCCGCCGAGCGCGGCGAACTCGACCGCTGGATGCTCTCGGAACTGCATGCGACGGCCGCGGCGATGGTCGAGCGGCTCGACGCATTCGACCACTTCGCCGCCGCCCAACGCCTCTCGGCGCTCGTGGACGGCGTGAGCAACTGGTTCGTGCGCCGCAGCCGCGACCGGTTCTGGGCATCGGGCCGGGCCGACGGCGGCCCCGACACGAACCCCGAAAAACTCGACGCCTACTGGACGCTCTACGAGACGCTCGTCACGGTGACGAAGCTCGCCGCCCCGTTCGTGCCGTTCGCCACCGAGGCGATCTGGCAGAACCTCGTCGTCGCGACGTTCGGCGACCGCGTGCCGGAGAGCGTGCACCTGGCCGACTATCCCGCCGGCGACGCGCGGCTCGTCGATCACGATCTCGTGCGCCGCATGGCGCTGGTCCGCGACGTCTCGTCGCTCGGCCGCGCCGCCCGGGCCGCCGAGAGGCTCAAGGTCCGCCAGCCGCTCGCGAAGGTGGAGGTGATCCTCGCGGACGCCGCGCCGGCCGACGCCGACTGGCTCGCGGCCCACGCCGACCTCGTGTGCGACGAGCTCAACGTCAAGCAGTTCGAGATCTGCCGCGAGCCGGAACGCTACATCACGCGGAGCGTGCTGCCCGACCTCAAGAAGCTCGGTCCCAAGCTGGGCAAGGATCTGCCCGGGGCCCGCGACGCACTGGCGAAGGCCGACCCGTCCGCCCTGCTCGCGACGCTCACGCGCGACGGCGGCGCCACCCTCTCCCTCGCCGGCGGCGGCACGGCGGTGATCGAGCGGGGCGACGTGCTCATCCGCACCACGGCGAAGGAGGGCTGGGCGGCCGCCGAGAGCCCCCTGGCCGTCGTCGTCGTCGCCAGCGAGCTGACGCCCGAACTCGTCTCCGAGGGGCTCGTCCGCGAGGTCGTGCACGCCGTGCAGTCGCAGCGGAAGACGCTCGACCTCGACTTCACCGACCGGATCACGCTCGGGTTCGAGACCCCGTCGGCCGAGTTGCAGGCGGCGCTCACACGACACCTCGCGTACGTGGCCGGCGAGACGCTGGCCACGGACGCGACGTTCGGCCCGCTCGTCGGTGGCACGAGCGAGTCGCTCGAGATCGACGGCCACGCCCTCACCATCCATCTGGCCAAGGTGCCTGCCACGACATCCGGGTAAGCCGCGCCGGCTTGCCTTCCCGCACCTCTCAGATCCGGTGCCAGACTCATTGCTCATGTCCATCCGCATCGCCATCCTGCTGTCGGGCTCCGGCCGCACGCTCGAGAACCTCGTCGCCGAGATCGCCGCCGGGCGGCTCGACGCCTCGATCGGGATCGTCGTCGCCAGCCGGGGCGACGTGCGGGGCGTGCAGGTGGCCCGGGATGCCGGCATCCCGACCCACGTGCTGCCGCGGGGCAACGCGCCGCTCCCCACGTGGAGCAACGCGATCTTCAACGCCTGCCGCGCGGTCGAAGCAGACCTCGTGGTGATGGCCGGCTTTCTGCAGCTCGTGGAGATCCCACCCGACTTCGTCGATCGCGTGATCAACATCCACCCCTCCCTGCTGCCGGCCTTCGGCGGCAAGGGGTTCCACGGGATGCACGTCCACCGGGCGGTGCTCGCCCGCGGATGCACCGTGAGCGGCTGCACGGTGCACGTCGTGGACAACGAATACGACCACGGCCGGATCCTGCTGCAGAAAACCGTCCCGGTCCTTCCGGAAGACACGCCCGAGTCGCTGGCCGCGCGCGTGTTCGCGGAGGAGTGCCAGGCCCTGCCCGAGGCGATCCGCCAATTCATCGCATCCTGAGGAGGAACTTCCCGTGTCCCACCCGCTCGGCAACGTGATCGCCGATTCGCTCCAACTCTCCCTCGGCTACGCCGACCGGCTCCTCCGGGGCATCACCGCCGAGCGGTTCCCACGGTTCGCCGTCGTCGGCGGCCGGGTCGTGGAGTCAAACCACCCCGCGTTCGTGTACGGCCACCTGAGCCTCTACGCCCCCAGGATCCTCCACCAGATCGGCGCACCGGCTCCCCAGATCCCCGAGCAGTTCGAGATCCGGTTTTCGAAGGACGCGACGTGCGTGGACGATCCCGACCTCGACCTCTATCCGTCGCTCGACGAGATCGTGACGTTTTTCCGCGAGGGGCACCGGATGGTGACCGGCGCCCTCCGCAGCACGCCCGAAGCGGTGTTCCAGCAGGCCAACCCGGCCGAGGGCCGGATGAAGGACCTCTTTCCCACGATCGGCTCGGTGCAGGCCTTCTACTGCGGCGGACACATGATGATGCACCTGGGCCAGGTGAGCGCCTGGCGGCGCATGGAAGGCCTCGGCGCCGCCTGAAACGGCCCGAGGCGCCCTATTCCTGCCACGCCGACACGGGCACGCAGCTGCAGAACAGGTTGCGGTCGCCGTGGACGTTGTCCACGCGGCCGACCGGCGGCCAATACTTCCGCCGCTCGATGCCGGGCAGCGGAAAGGCCGCCTGCTCGCGCGTGTAGGGCCGGTCCCAGGCCGTCGCCGCCACGGCTGCGGCCGTGTGGGGCGCGTGCCTGAGGGGGTTGTTTTCCGCCGGCCACTCGCCCGACTCGATCCGGCGAATCTCCTCGCGGATCGCGATCATCGCCTCGATGAACCGGTCGAGTTCCGCAAGCGGCTCGCTCTCCGTCGGCTCGACCATCAGCGTGCCCGGCACCGGAAAGCTGAGGGTGGGCGCGTGGAAGCCGTAATCGACGAGCCGCTTCGCCACGTCTTCCGCCGTCACGCCGGACGTCTCCTTGAGCGGCCGGAGATCGAGGATGCACTCGTGGGCCACACGGCCGCCCGGACCGGCGTACAGCGTGGGAAAATGGTCGCGGAGCCGGACGCTCACGTAATTCGCCGCGACGATCGCCGACTCGGTCGCGCGCTTCAGGCCCTCGGCCCCCATCATCCGGCAGTACATCCAGCTGATCGGCAGCACGGCCGCGTTGCCGAGCGGAGCCGCCGACACGGCACCCACGGGGCTCGGCTCGAGCCCGCCTGCGTCATGCCCCGGAAGGAATGGAACCAGATCCTCGACCACGCACACCGGCCCCACGCCCGGGCCGCCACCTCCGTGCGGGATGCAGAACGTCTTGTGCAGGTTGAGGTGGCTCACGTCGCCGCCGAACGCGCCGGGCGCCGCGACGCCCACCAGCGCGTTCATGTTCGCCCCGTCGATGTAGACGCGACCGCCGTAGCGGTGGACGATCTCGCACAGCCGCTTGATCTCCGTCTCGAACACGCCGTGCGTGCTCGGGTAGGTGATCATCACGGCCGCAAGCGTGTCGGCGTGCTCGCGGCATTTCGCCTCCAGCTCCACGAGATCCACGTTGCCCTGTTCGTCGCACGCCGTCACGACGACCTGCATCCCCGCCATCTGGGCGCTCGCCGGATTCGTGCCGTGGGCCGACGAGGGGATCAGGCACACGGTGCGCTGTCCCTGGCCGCGCGCCTCCTGCCAGGCCTTGATCACGAGCAGCCCGGCATACTCCCCCTGGCTGCCGGCGTTGGGCTGCAGGCTGATGCCGGCATAACCCGTCGCCTCGGAGAGCCATTCGCGGAGCTGCCGCTCGAGGATGGAGTACCCCGCGCGTTGGTCTGCAGGGGCGAAGGGATGGACATCCGCGAACTCCGGCCACGTGATCGGGATCATCTCGCTGGTGGCATTGAGCTTCATCGTGCAGCTGCCGAGCGGGATCATCGTGCGATCGAGCGCGAGGTCGCGGTCGGAGAGCGAGCGGATGTAGCGGAGCATCGCCGTCTCGGAATGGTGCGAATTGAACACCGGGTGCGAGAGGAAGTCGCTCGTGCGCCGAGACGCCGCGGGCACGCGCGGCGACCACCCCGTCTCGTGAGCCGACAACTCCGGCGTGGTCCGGCCTGCGGACGCGGCAAACACCTCCCACAGCCGGACGATGTCGGCCCGGACGGTGGTTTCGTCGAGGCTGATGCCGACGGTCGCATCGTCGATCCGGCGGAGGTTCATGCCCGCCGCGCGGGCCCTGTCCACGATCTCGTCGGCACGCCCGGCCGCTTCGATGGCGAGGGTGTCGAAGGCGTGGGCGTGGCGCATCCGGTAACCGAGGCTCGCCAGCCCGTCGGCGAGGATCGACGCGAACGCCGCCACCCGCTCGGCGATCCGCACGAGCCCCGCCGGGCCGTGGTACACCGCATACATGCTGGCCACGACGGCGGGGAGCACCTGCGCCGTGCAGATGTTGCTCGTCGCCTTCTCACGGCGGATGTGCTGCTCGCGGGTCTGGAGCGCGAGCCGGTACGCCGGCTTGCCGTGCGCGTCGATGCTCACGCCCACGAGCCGGCCCGGCAGTGATCGCTTGAACTCGTCGCGGCAGGCGAGAAACGCCGCATGCGGGCCACCGCAGCCCATCGGCATCCCGAATCGCTGCGTCGTGCCCACGACGATGTCCGCCCCCCACTCGCCGGGCGGTGCGAGAAGCACGAGCGCGAGCGGGTCGGTGGCCACGCACAGGGCCCCCTGCCTGGCGTGCAGGCGATCGGCGAGGCCGCGGTGATCGCCGATCGCACCGTCGGTGGCGGGATACTGCACGAGCGCCCCGAAGCACTCGCGAGTGTCGAGCAGCGTTCCCACGTCGCCGACGACGACGTCGATCCCGAGAGGCTTGGCCCGGGTGCGAAGCACTTCGAGCGTCTGCGGATGGACTCCCGCATCCACGAGAAACGCCGGGCTCTGGCTCTTCGCGGTGCGCCTGGCGAGCGTCATCGCCTCGGCGGCCGCCGTGGCCTCGTCGAGGAGCGATGCGTTGGCGATCGGCATCGCCGTGAGATCGCAGATCATGGTCTGGAAGTTGACGATCGCCTCCATGCGGCCCTGGGCGATCTCCGCCTGGTAGGGCGTGTAGGCCGTGTACCACGCGGGATTCTCGAGGATGTTGCGGAGGATGACCGCGGGCGTGCTCGTGCCGTGATACCCCTGGCCGATGAAGCTCCTCGACACCGTGTTGCGGGCGGCGATCGACCGCAGTTCCGCGAGTGCCGCGGCCTCGCCGATCGCCGGAGGCAGCCGCATCGGCAGCGTTCGCGCGATGCTCGCGGGCACGATCTCGGCGATCAGCGACTCCCGCGACGCCGCGCCGAGGCAGTCGAGCATGTGCCGCTCGTCCGCGACCCCGAAGCCGATGTGCCGCGTGGAGAACTCGGCCGGGTTTTCCAGGCGGTCCAGCGGGAGAGCGGTGCGGATGGCGGAAGCCACGGCAGAGCGGGAATCTGCAGTCGGGCGAGGATCGACGGCGAGGTCGGACATGACGGGGCTCCACGATTGGGGCGCCGCATGGGGCGGCACCGGAGGAACCCTGTTGTCCTTGGACCTGAGAGATTCGCCGCGAACTTCTGTCCGCGGGTTGCCCCTTCGGTGGACGGCTTTCCGGGGAAACCCGTCGCTCTCCAACAGTGTTTGAAACTCTTCGTCAGTACTTTTGCCTGAGCGTTCGGCCTTCGGCGGTCTTACGACTCTCTCCTGACACCGGAAGTTTAGCCAGGTGCCGGTCGGCCGCCAACCGGACGGCCCGCCAGAACGCCACCGCCGCCGGCCAGCGGTCGAGCGTCTGCGCGTGAACCACGGCCGCTCCACGGTTTCTCGCAAACCTCGAGGCGGTCGCCGCGAGCGCCATGCCGAGCCCTCGCCGCCGGTGGCAGGGTCGCACCAGCAGCCAGGCGATCGACCAGCGGCGACATGCGGCCGCTCCGGCACAAACCAGAGCCACCAGCCCCGCTGGCGACGCGTCGCCAGACTCCGAGCAAGCGACCCACACCCAGACCTCACGCCCCGGACGGCTTTTGAGCTCAGCCAGCAGCCCGTCGCACCGCGGAACCGGTTCGCCGTGGGCGTTTACGCCGTCGCAGGATGCCATGAATCGCAAGATTTGCTCACGAACCGATTCATTTGCAGCCAATGCGATGACGTAATCCGGGCATTCAATTGACTGACAACCATCAACTGGCAATTCGAAGCTCGCAACGGCCATTTTTGTTCTCAAATCACTCAAAAAGCTACCTTCACAACCGCAGAGCGAAGGACTCAAACACCCCCATGCGACCGCCCAGAAAAACTTTCCCGACCGTCACAAATACATGCGATCTAAGGACTTGCGCGATAACGTGCAGCCTCAATACACATTGCGATCATTAGCAATGCAATACTTGACTGATTACACTTGCAAATTGGCTGCATACTGTCAATATTCAGAGACAGGATGCATCAAACCGTGCAGAACCACGAACGCCGCAGCCGACTCCTCGACCTGATCCGCATTCGCGGATTTGCCGCGCTCGATGAACTCGTGCGTGAGTTGGGTGTATCGGAATCGACGGTCCGCCGCGACCTCGACGCCCTCGAGGAACAAGGCACGGCCAAGCGGACGCACGGCGGCGTGCTGTACTCCGGCGGCATGCCGCGGCTCGCTGAATTCGACGAACGCCAGCCCGCCAACTGGGCGGCGAAGCGGGCGATCGCCGCACGAGCCGCCGAGATCATCGGTGACGGCGAGACGGTGCTCCTCGATGGCGGTACCACGACCTACGAGGTGGCCCGGTTGCTCGTGGGCCGCTCGCTGCAGGTCGTCACCAACAGCCTCCCGGTCGCAAACCTGTTCGCTTCGGAAGCCCGCACCGACCTCGTGCTCCTGGGCGGCTACGTGTCGCCGCGCACGGGCGTCTGCCTGGGCCCCTACGCCAATGAACTTCTCGGGCGGCTCCACGTCACCACGACGGTGCTCTCCGCCGCCGGCATCTCGGAGGAGGGGCTCTTCAACGCCCACCTGCTCCTGGCCGAGACGGAGCAGGCGATGCTCAAGGCCGCGGGCCGCGTGATCGTCGTGGCCGACAGTTCGAAATTCGGCCGCAAGAGCCTGACGCTCGTCTCCGGTCTCTCCTCGATCAACGTTTTCGTTTCCGACGACGGTCTCTCGTCGGCATGGCGCGAGACGATCGCCACAGCCGGCGCCGAGTTCGTCGTCGCCGACGTGCCCGCCGCCGACACGGCGTCGCCGTCCGGTCTTCCCCGCCGCACCCGTCCGGCCTGACCACCGCCCCGACCTCCATCACTCGCATGGCCAGCATGATCTCCACCGCTTCGCCCGCCCCGCTCTCCCTTCCCGGACTGCCTGCCGGCCTCGACCGCGGAGGCGTGGAACGCATCGTTCGTGAGATCGTGCTGCGGTCGCGCGGAGTTCCCCCCTCGCAGTCGGCCCGGGAATCCGGCCGCACCTCCGAGCCGAAACTCGTCGTGAGCATCTCGGCACGCCACTGCCACCTCACCGACGAGCACGTGGAGAAGCTGTTCGGCCCCGGGGCCACGCTCACGCCGCACAAGAATCTCTACCAGGACGGCTTCTACGCCGCCGAGCAGACCGTGATGGTGGTCGGACCGAAGCGAAAGATGCTCCCCACGGTGCGGGTGCTCGGTCCCACGCGCAAGGCGTCGCAGGTCGAGCTCGCGTTCACCGACGGCATCTCGCTCGGCATCGATCTGCCGGTGCGGGCAAGCGGCAGGATCGCCGGCACGCCCGGCTGCGTACTCGTCGGCCCCGCCGGCGCGGTCGAACTCGCCGAGGGAGTGATCCGGGCCGAGCGGCACGTGCACATGAGCCTCGCCGATGCGGCCCACTTCGGCGTCAGGGACGGCGACCGGATGAGCCTGCTCATCAAGAGTTCGTGCAGCACGGTGTTTCGCGACCTCCTCGTGCGGGCCGACGCCACGAGCAAGCTGGAGGTGCACATCGACACCGACGAGGGGAACGCGGCCGATCTCGACCACGCGGAGAGCGTCGAACTGCTGAAACAGACGTGACGCGACGGGCGAGCCTCCGGCTCGCCCTGAACAACAATCGACACACGACCGCTGTTCCGGCGCGTGCCGGGGCGGTCACCGCGGGCAGACCCGCGGCGGACGATGGATCGATGACACAAGGAGCGATGCAACAGATGGCGAAGAACGTTGAAGCCCTCGGCATGATCGAGGTGAAGGGGTTCGTCACGCTCGTCGAAGCGGTGGACGCGATGATGAAGGCGGCGAACGTCACCTTCATCGGCTGGGACAAGATCGGCAGCGGACTCGTGACGGCGTTCGTCTCGGGTGACGTGGCCGCGGTGAAGGCGGCGACCGACGCGGGTGCGGCGGCCGGCGGCCGGATCGGTGATGTGGTGAGCGTGCAGGTGATCGCCCGTCCGCACGAGGACATCGGCATCGTCCTGCCCGCGAAGGTCTGACGGTTTTTCACTCCCCTCCACTTTTTCCACACAGTTCACACAGAAAGAGCATTCATGAACACGGCAATCGGTCTTCTGGAAACCAAGGGACTCGTGGGCCTCGTCGAGGCCACCGACGCGATGGCCAAGGCGGCCAACGTGAAGATTCTCAAGCGGATCAGCATCGGCAACGCCTACGTGGCGACGGTCGTGCAGGGTGACGTGGGCAGCGTGCGGGCGGCCGTCGAGGCCGGCGCCAATGCGGCCCAGCAGGTGGGCGAACTCGTCGCCAGCCACGTCATCCCGCGTCCGGCCGAGTCGCTCGTCGCCGCCTTTTTTGCGTGAAGCATGAAACTTCTCGTCGCAAATCTCGGGTCCACGAGCTTCAAGTACCGCCTGTTCGACCTGCCTGAAACGGCTGGCGCGACCGGCGGTGAACGGGAGCTCGCGCGTGGAGGCGTCGAACGCATCGGTGCGGCCGAAAGTCGCGTCTATGCCACGGCCGGCTCCACGAAGCTCGAAACCGTCATGCCCGTTCCCGACCACGCCGTGGCCCTCACGGCGGCGCTGGAGCAACTGACGGCCGAGGGCGGTCCCTTGAAGCGTGTTGACGAGGTCGCAGCGGTCGGGTTCAAGGCCGTGCACGGCGGCCGCGTGAGCGGCGTCGTGCGGGTCGGTCCGGACGTCCTCGCGGCGATGGAGGAGATGGCGGCCGTGGCCCCGGCCCACAACCCTCCGTACGTGAAGGCGATGCGGCTGCTCGGAGAACGGTTGCCGAGCGTGCCGCTCGTGGCGGCGTTCGAGACCGGATTCCACGCCACGATTCCCGAACGCAACGCGCTCTACGCGGTGCCGACGGACTGGGTGGAAAAGCATCTCGTGCGGCGCTGGGGCTTCCACGGCGCGAGCCACCGGTTCGTGGCGACACGGCTCGGCGAACTCGTGCGGGCGCGGCGGGCCATCTCGTGCCACCTCGGCGGGTCGAGCAGCGTCTGCTGGATCCGGGATGGCAGGAGCGTGGGGACGTCGATGGGGATGAGCCCGCAGTCGGGCCTGCCCCAAAACAACCGGGCCGGCGATTTCGATCCGTTCGCGCTGCTGCACGTCGCGAAGCAGACGGGCCGGGGGTTCGAGGACCTGCTCGTCGAGCTTTCCGGCAAGGCCGGCCTCGCGGGCATGTCGGGCACGTCGGGCGACATGCGCGACCTCGAGGAGGCCGCAGCGGCCGGCAGCCGCCGGGCGCAGACGGCGATCGACGTCTACGTGGCGTCGATCCGACACTGGCTCGGGGCGGGCATCGTGGAACTCGGCGGCCTCGATGGCATCGCGTTCGCCGGGGGCATCGGGGAAAACTCGCCGCTCACGCGGGCGGCGGTGCTCGCGGGACTCGACGACCTCGGGATCGCGATCGATCCCGCGGCCAACGACGCGACGGTTGCGGGGGAACGGGAGATCGGAGCGCAGGGGGCCCGTGTGAAGGTGTGGGTGATTCCCACGAACGAAGAGCTGATCGTGGCCCGGCAGACGCGCGATCTGCTGGCCGGATCGGCAACAGAAAGGAATGGTGGCTGATGTTCGTCGCCCTGGTGACCGGATCGGTCGTGGCCACGCAGAAGACCGAGTCGATGACCGGACACAAGATGCTCGTCGTCGAGCCCTACCGGCTCGACGAGAAGAAGCGGGACCGGCTCGTCTCGACCGGCCGCACTTTCATCGCCGTCGACACGCTCGGCGCCGGCGAGGGGCAGTTCGTGCTCGTGACCCAGGGCTCGAGCGCCCGGCTCACGCCCGAGACGAAATCCCTCCCGATCGACGCCGTGATCATCGGCTTGGTCGATACCGTCCGCATCGAAGGCAAAGAAGTTTTCAACCGCAAGTAAACCCCACACACCATGTCCACCACCCCGCCAGACATCGCGCACATCGTCCGCCAGGTCATCGCCGAACTGACCGCCGCCCCCACGGCGACACCGGCCCGTCACGCGGCCGGCCCGGCCGGCTCGTTCACCGGCGCCCACGGCGTCCACGGGAGCGTCGACGAAGCCGTCCGCGCAGCCCAGGAGGCCTTCGAGCAGCTGGAGAAGCTCGGCGTCGAAGGCCGCAAGAAGGCCATCGCACACATCCGCCGGATCGCCATCGAAGACGCCGAGGAACTCGGTCGGATGGAGTTCGAGGAGACGAAGATCGGCCGGCTCGAGCACAAGATCGAGAAGCTCAAGGTGCTCGGCGAGAAGGTCCCGGGCGTCGAGTTCATGACGAGCGAGGTGTTCAGCGGCGACCGTGGCCTGGCCGTGATCGAGCACGCCCCGTTCGGCCCGATCGCCGCCATCACGCCGGTGACCCACTCGCTCCCCACGATCGCCTGCAACGCGATCAACATGATCGCCGGCGGCAACACGGTCGTGGTCAACCCGCATCCGAGCGGTCGGAAGATCGCCGCCGAGGGCGTGCGCCGGTTCAACCAGGCGATCCATCGCGACATCGGCATCGACAATCTCGTCAGCCTCATCGCCGAGCCCACGCTCGAGTCGGCCGGCGCGCTCTTCAACCACCGCGGCGTGAAGCTGATCTGCGTGACCGGCGGTCCGGCCGTGGCGAAGGCGGCACTCCAATCGCCGAAGCGGGCGATCGTGGCCGGCCCCGGCAATCCGCCCGTGGTCGTGGACGAGACGGCCGATCTCGACAACGCCGCCCGGTCGATCATCGCCGGCGCGGCCTACGACAACAACCTGCTCTGCATCGGCGAGAAGCAGGTGTTCGTCGTGGCGGCCGTGTTCGACCGGATGATGACCGCCATGGAAAGGGCCGGGGCCCTGCGACTGTCCGCCCAGCAGGTCGACTCGCTCACCAGGCGGGCGATCGTGATGGCGGGCGAAGGCGCCCACCGGCACTGGGTGCCCTGCAAGGACCTGCTCGGCAAGGACGCGGCGGTTCTCGCCCGGGCCGCCGGCGCCACGGCCGGCGACGGCCTCGAACTCGTGTTCGGCGAGACGGATGTGGACAACCCGTTCGTGCCCACCGAACAGATGATGCCCTTCCTGCCGTTCGTCCGCTGCAAGGACGTGGACGAGGCCATCGAGCGGGCGCACGAAAGCGAGCATGGCTTCCGCCACACGGCGATCATCCACTCCAACAACGTCCGCACGATGACGCGGATGGGCCGGCTGCTCGACACCACGCTGTTCGTGAAGAACGGCCCCAGCGTCGCCGGCCTCGGCCTCGGCGGCGAGGGGTATCTGTCGTTCTCGATCGCCACGCCGACCGGCGAGGGGGTGACCACGCCGCTCACCTTCACCCGTCAGCGACGCTGCACGCTCGTGGACGACCTCCGCATCCTCGGACACGCCGATTGAGGACGGGCCCTCCGGCCCGTCGGACTGACACCACGTTCCTCAGACACGACACCGCCCACATGCAACTCGCCCACATCCTCGGCACCGCCGTCGCCACCGTGAAGCACCCGTCGCTCGCGGGCACGAAGCTCTACGTCGTGCAGCCGGTGATGGCGGACCGTGTCACTCCCGACGGCGACCCCCAATTGGCGATCGACACCGTCGCCGCCGGCGTGGGTGATCTCGTGATGATCACGAGCGACGGCCGCCTGCTCCGCGAGGTGCTGCGCACGGAGGCCACGCCCGCCCGCTGGAGCACGATCGCCCTCCTCGACGACGCCTGACCGCGAACGGAACAAGCACACCGTGAACCACGACCCCGAAACGATCCGCCGACTCGTCGCCGAAGTCATCGCCCGCCTCACCGTGGCCGCGCCGCCGGCCGCTGACGCGGCAGCCGCCGCATCCACCTCCGGCCGGCCGCAGCGCGCCGACGGCGTCGCGCTCCCGGAGAGGGTCGTCACCCTCGCCACCCTGGAGCGGCTGCCGTCCGGCACGGCCCGGATCGTCGTCGGCGCGACGGCCGTCGTCACTCCGTCGGCGCGCGAACACGCCCGCGACGCCGGAATCGAAATCGTGCGTTCGACCTCCACGACGTCGCCGCAGCCGGCCGCCCGTCCGTTCATCGTGGCCCACGCCGAGTGCGGCGGGGATGCGGCCACCCGCTGCGCGACGATCACGCGGCACGTCGCGGGCGCACAACAGCTGCCGGCCACGGGCCTGGCCGACGTGGTGGCCGCGCTCGCCGTGCACGCCGCGCGCGACGGCGCCCGCGGCATTCTCCTCGCCGGCCGCCCCGCGGCGGCGGCCGTGCTCGCCAACCGCTCCCCGGGCCTGCGGGCCGTCACGGGCCGCGACGCTGCCGGCCTCCTCGCCGCCGCGGCCGAGTGCGCCGCGAACCTGATCGTCGTCGATCCCCGGGCGTTCCCGGCCGCAAGCCTCGACCGCATGTGCGTTGAGTTCGCGCGGCGCGACGCCGGGCCCGTTCCGGCGGAACTCGCGGCCGCCCCGTCACCCTGCGCCTGCAAGGGCCACGCCCACTGAGAGCCCCCCCATGCGACTCGGAAAAACCATCGGCACCGTGACGCTCGTCGAGCCGCATCCGACGATGCGCGGCGGCGTGCTGAAAGTCGTCGTGCCGCTGTCCATGGCCGATCTCGCCAGCGGCGACGGCCCCGCCGAGCCGCTCGTGGCCTGGGACGATCTCGGTGCCGGAGACGGCCAGCTCGTGGCCTTCAGCGAGGGGGGCGAGGCAGCCCAGCCCTTCCGTCCGCTCGACAAGCCGGTGGACGCCTACGTCGCCGCGATCGTCGACCGCCTCGACCTCGGATCGCCGCCCCGATAACCCGCACCGCCCGCACGACACGAAACTTCCGCAGTCCGACCGCGACCCGAAGAGTGGGTCAGAATCAATACAGACACCCAGTCACACGAAGGAGCATCGATGGCCACGAAAGCCCCCGGAAAGACCAGCACCAAGCCCCTCAACCAGCTCAAAGAGGAGATCTGCGACATCGGCCGCCGGATCTACAACAAGGGCTTCGCGGCCGGCAACGACGGCAACATCTCGTTTCGCCTCGGGCCCAACGAGGTGCTCTGCACGCCCACGATGATCTCGAAGGGCTTCATGAAGCCCTCCGACCTGTGCATCGTGGACATGGAGGGCAACCAGCTCGCCGGCCACCGCAAGCGGTCGAGCGAGATCCTGCTCCACCTCACGATCATGAAGGAACGGCCCGACGTGAACTCGGTGGTCCACTGCCATCCGCCGCACGCCACCGCGTTCGCCGTGGCCCGCGAGCCGATCCCCCAGTGCGTGCTGCCCGAGGTCGAGGTGTTCCTCGGCGACGTGCCGATCACCCGCTACGAGACGCCGGGCGGCCAGAAATTCGCCGACACGGTCAAGCCGTTCGTGAAGCAGTCGAACGTCGTGATCCTCGCCAACCACGGCACCGTGAGCTTCGGCGAGACGGTGGAGAAGGCCTACTGGTGGACCGAGATCCTCGACGCGTACTGCCGGATCCTGATGCTCGCCAAGGACCTCGGCCGCGTCACGTATCTCAGCAAGCAGGAGACCAAGGAACTGCTCGACCTCAAGGCCAAGTGGGGCTACACCGACCCGCGGCTGGAAAAGGGGATGGAGAACTGCGACATCTGCGCCAACGACGTCTTCCGCTCGAGTTGGGGCACGACGGGCGTGGATCGCAAGGCGTTCGACGCCCCGTCGCCGATGGGCGCTTCGCCGGCGGCCGCCGCCCCTGCCGGCCTCGACCAGGAGCAACTCGTGAAGATCGTCACGGAGACGGTTTGCAAGCAGTTGGGCATCACAGCGGCCTGAGAAGCAAGGATTCAACATGAAAGTCGGAATCATCGGTGGCGGTGGGATCGTGGGGTCGTCGGCGGGGTTCGCCCTGCAGCTCGGCGGAATCGTGCACGAGATCGTGATCGTGGACGCGAATGCCGAGCTGGCCGACGGCCAGGCGCTCGACATGCTCCACGGCACGGCCGCGATCGCCGATCAGTCGATCCATGCCGGCAGCTACGCGGATCTGGCCGACGCCGACGTGATCTGCATCACGGCCGGCCTGAGGCGCAAGCCCGACGAGAGCCGGCTCGCGCTCATCAGCCGCAACGTCGTGCTGTTCCGGTCGATCCTGGGGGAGATCAAGGCGCAGGGGCATCGGCCCGACGCGCTCGTGCTCGTCGTCTCGAACCCGGTGGACATCCTCACCTACCTCGCGGAGAAGGATCTCGGGCTGCCGCAGGGCCGCGTCATCGGCCTCGGCACGCTCCTCGACACGCTCCGGTTCCGCAGCCTGCTCGCGATGAGCCTGAAGGCCCCGGCCACGCAGCTCCAGGCGATGATCCTCGGCGAGCACGGCGACAGCATGGTGCCGGTGTGGTCGAGCGCGAGCGTCGCGGGCCTGCCGCTCGAGAAGTACCCCGGCTTCAGCCACAAGCTGGGCGAAGAGGTGTTCCAGCGGGCGAAGACGTCGGGCGCCGAGATGATCAAGAAGAAGACCGGCGCCGGCTTCGCCGTGGGCGTGTCGATCGCCGAGGTGATCCACGCGGCCGCCCTCGACGCGAAGCGGGTCCTGCCCGTCTCCACGGTGCAGCGTGGCTGCTACGGCCTGCGCGACGTCGCGATCTCGGTGCCGACCGTCGTGGGTCGGGCGGGCGCCGAGCGGACGCTCGAGATCGATCTTTGGCCGAAGGAGATCCAGGGGCTCAGGAGGAGCGCCGCGGTGCTCCAGGAGACGCTCGGCCAGGTGCTCAGCGGCGCGCCGGCCTGAGCGGCGCCCGGCTCCCGTCGCCTGACGGGCCGTGCGTCCGGATTCGGGCCTCGAACATCTCGGCCATCGACCTCCCGTGGACCCGGAATCCGCCGTCGAGTCCGCCGGCGGCGAGCGTGAGCCCGTCCGGCGCGAACGCGAGCCCCCACACCTCGCCGACTTCCGCGCTCACCCGCGGCAGCCCGCGGCCACTCGCCGCATCCCACAGGTAGACGTTGCCGTCGGCGCACGCGGCCGCCACGCGGGTGCCGTCCCGCGAATACTCCACCTTCCAGATCTGCCGCCCCGGCCCTGCGAGCCGGTGCAGCAGGCTCCCGTCGGCCGCCCGCCAGATGCCGACGGTGCCGTCGGACGACGCCGTCGCGAGCCGCGCTCCGTCGCGTGCCACGGCCAGCCAGTTCACCTGCCGCGCGTGCGCGAGGAACTCCAGCGCGAGCCCTCCGGTCGCCGCGTCCCAGACGCGCACGCGGCCATCCTCGCAGGCCGTGTACAGCCGGCGATCGTCGGGTGCGAACCGCGCGCAGAAGCAGCGCTGCGGATGCCGCAGCAGCCGTGGTGCCGCGTCGAGATCGAGGAGGTCGTGGATCGCCGCCCTGTCGTCGTCGGAGGCGGTGGCGAGCCAGCGGCCGGACGTCGAAAACGACACGGCATGCACCTCCTGGCGGTGGGGCGTGAAGCTTCTGTCCTCGCCGCCGACGTCCCGGTTCCGGAGCCTGACGGTGCCGTCGTGGCAGGCGGCGGCCACGAGTCCGCCCGAGAACGCGACGTCGCGCACCGGTCCGGGGCCGGCCTTCCAGCGCTCCTTCCGCTCGAGCGTCGAGGCGTCGTGCAGATCGACCGTGCCATCCGCCCGGGCGACGGCGAGCGTTTCGCCGCGCGGATCGAACGCCATGCCGCGGACGCCGCCGGCCACCCCGCCGGACGGCCGGTCGTCGCCGGCGGCGGACCACAGGCGCACGGTTCGATCGAGCGACCCGGTCGCGACCCACTCGCCGTCGGACGAGCACGACACCGACATCAGCCCACCGTCGTGGCCGCGCACGCGCCCGACCTCGCGGCCGCGCGCCGCCGCGAAGAACCGGAGCCATCCGTCTCCGGACGCCGTCGCGACCTGCCGCCCGGCCGAGATGAAGGCCACCGAATTCACCCGCATCGGGTGCTCGAGCCTCGCGAGCGACCTGCCGTCGGCGACTCTCCAGATCCGCGCCGTGCCGTCCTCCGACGCCGTCGCGAGGCGTGACCCGTCCGGGGAGAAGACGACCTGAAACACCCGGTCTTCGTGTCCCGCGAACCGGCGCACCACGCTCCCGGTGGCCGCATCCCACAGCCTCACCGACCCGTCCTGGGACGCGGTCGCGACGGTCGCACCATCCCGCGCGAACGCCACGTCGTAGACGGTCCCGCCACCGTCCGACAGAACCTGTCGTTCGACGCCCGTTTCCGCATCCCAGAGCCGGGCCGTGCCGTCGGCGCCGGACGTCGCGAGGATCGTGCCGTCTCGACCGAATGCCACGCCGTAGACCTTCGCCCGATGTCCCTCGAGGGACCGCAGTTCGCGACCGTTGACGGCATCCCAGACGCGGACCGTCCTGTCCTCCGACGCGGTCGCCACGCGGCGGCCATCGGGCGCCCACGCGACCCGCCACACCTCCTTCGCGTGGCCCACGAGATCGACCGGCTGCCGTGAGGGATCGCCCTGACCGGGCACGGGCACGATCCGCGCCGACCCATCGCGGCCGCCGATCGCGACCCATGTGCCATCGGGAGAAAACGCCGTGGCGAGGACGCTCGCAGACGACCGCGTCACCACCGCCAGCGAATCATCGCACGATGCGTCGAGGTACGCGAGCTCGATCGGCCGGCGGCTACCGCTGTCGGCCACGAGCGCCCGCGCCGCCATCAGCCGGCGTTGCGCCTCGGCCACATGACCGGCGTCGCGGGCATCGGCGGCCAGATGCAGGTTCGCCACGTAGAGCTCGGCCCGCGCCACCGCGGCCTGACGCTCGGCCCTCATGAAGAAGACGGTGCTGACGGTGGCTGCCGCCACCAGCGAACCGATCGCCACCAGCACCGCCACGCAGGCCGCACGGCGCCTCCGCCACAGCCTGCCCAGCGACTCCGTCCAGGTGCACGGCCGAGCGAGGATCGGCTCGCCGGCCGCCCACCGCCCCAGTTCCGCGGCGACCTCGACGGCGGTGGCATACCTGTCGGCGGCCCGTGGCTGGAGACTCGTCGCCACGATGCTCCCCAGCGCCCGCGCCGCCGCCCGTCCGCATCCCTCAGCCCGCGTCGTCCGCTCGACCGCGGCCGCCGCCTCCGCGGCCGGATCGCGGGCCGTTTCCGTCGCGGCGGGGAACACGCCGCCGCGCAGGTCGTGAGGCGGCCGGTCGGTGATGAGTTCGTGCAGCACCAGGCCGAGCGCGTAGACGTCGGTGCGGGCGTCGATATCGTCGCCGTGTCCGGCGAGCTGCTCGGGGCTCATGTACGACAGCGTGCCGACGATTTCGCCCGCCTGGGTGGCGAGCGACCGCGCCGCGAAATCGGCCGCGACCGACTTGGCCACCCCGAAATCGATCACCTTCACCTCGCCGGCCGCATCGACGAGCACGTTGCCCGGCTTGATGTCGCGGTGGATCACCCCCTTCTCGTGGCCGTGGGCCACCGCGACACACGCGCGGCGAAACAGTTCGACCCGCTCCTTCATGCCGAGGCGACGGTCGTTGGCATAGTGCGTGAGCGGACGGGCATCGGCCACCAGTTCCATCACGAAAAACGGCACCGCCACATCGCCGGCCGTGAACGTGCCGCAGGTGAAGATCTGGGCGATGTTCGGATGCCGCAGCCGCCCGAGCACCTCGGCCTCGTATTCGAACCGCCGCCGACGCTCGGCCGAGACGAGCAGATCGCGCATCACCTTCACGGCGACGAGGCGGTCGGGCGCCGTCTGCCGCGCCTCGTAGACACGGCCCATGCCGCCCGCCCCGATCAGCCGCGTGATCGTGAGCCCCCCCAGGTCCGTGCCGGGGGGAATGTCGAGCGGTACACCGGCCCGCAGCCCGAACGACTCCGACGCACCCGACACGCCGAACGCATCACGCGGGCCCGTCGGTTCTCGCGGACCTGATGAATCGAACGATGCAGGAGCGATCCCGGCCATGCCGGAGTGTACCGCTCACCGGAGGGGATGCACGGGGTGTCGCTACGGGCACCGCCACCCCGCGTGGATCCTCTCGAGCATGGCCTGCCGTGCCCGGAGAATCTCGCGAATCCTGTTCGAAGCCTCGCGGCCTGAGGGCCGGACGTCGTCCAACGTCACCTCGCGCGAGGAGACCTGCCGCCATCGCCGGAGCAGGAGATGGGCGACTTCGATCACCCGAACGGCATCTTCCTCGCAGGCCTTCAGGCCCAGAACCTCGTGCGGGGCGGCACCGCACGGCGGGCGGACGGCACGGCGGTCCGTCGCCACCGATCGAGCATCGGGCCGAGAACGTCTGGTCATCGGAAGGTCCTCCACCGGTAAAAACGAGAGCCGAGCCTCCCGGGGGCAAATGTGGTATTTTTCGCGTGGTTTTTTTCATGGACGCGGACCACCCTCTACCGCCTGCCCTCGACGCCTGCATCGCCCGGCTCGCGGCGGGCGATCTGGCCGTGCGCGACCGGATCATCGAACTCTGCGCCGACCGGCTGAGGCAGCTCGCCCACCGCATGCTGTCCCGCTTTCCCAACGTCCGGAGGTGGGACGACACCGACGACGTGTTCCAGGCGGCGGCCATGCGGCTCCACCGGTCGCTCGGCCAGATGCCGGTGGACTGCCCCCGCGCGGTGCTCGCGCTGGCCGCCACCGAGGTGCGACGCGAACTCATCGACCTCGCCCGCAAGCACGCCGGCGCGTGGTCGTACGCCGCGAACCACGGCACGAACGTGCTGCCGCCGCTCTCGGGCCGCGCCGCCGGCGACGAGCGTCACATCGATCGCGTCGTGGCTCCCGACACGACTCTCGACCGATGGACCGTCTTCCAGGAGTCGATCGATCGACTCCCGGCCGACGCCCGCGAGGTGTTTCACCTCGTCTGGTTTCTGGGAGCCGACCAGAAGACGATCGCCGACCTCCTCGACTGCTCGGAGCGAACCGTGAAGACCAGGTGGCGGGAGGCTCGCGAGGCGGTGAAGACGGCGCTCGGCGGGCAGTCTCCGGAAGCGTCGTAGGGCAGACCACAGCCCGGCCTCCGCCTCCGCGTCGCGCGGCCTACGCCTCCGAGTCGGCGGACAGTTCGCGCAGCGTTTCGATCGCGTCGTCGAGCGTCGGCGTGGCGCGGCCACGGACCCGTGCCCCGCGATCGGCATCGGCCAGCAGGAGCAGATCGAGGAAGTCCGGATGGGCCTCGAGCCGATGCCGCGCCCGGAACCCGAGCGAACCGTCCCGGTAGCCGAGCGCGGCAGGCAGGTGTTCCACCAGCCACTCCGTCCGCGACGTGATCAGCCCGGCGAGCGCGGCGAGCCCGGCCGACACGGCGTCGGCGCGGTCGATGGCCCGCCCCACGTCGTGCACGAGGGCTGCCGTGAGCAGTTCCTCGTCGAACGGCCGTTCCTCGCGGACCAGATCGAACGCCTGCAGCGCGTGCTCGAGCGCGTCGCCCTCCGGATGGCGGACCGGATCCTGGCGGACCGCGGCGAGCGGTTCCACGAGCGCGGCGATCCGGGCGAAGCGATCGCCCACGAACGGGGCGAATGCATGAGCCGAACCGGACGAGTGGTGCCATTCCCGGCGCACCTCGTCGTGGGCCGGGATCTGGTCCGGCGGCACCCAGCCCTGGCCAACCCGTCGCGCGGCCCGATAGCGGGCCCTTTCCGAATCGCCACCGCGGGCCAACAGCCGCGCCGCCTCGGCCGCGATCCGCCGTCGCAGCCTGTCCGCGTCGGCCCGCTCCCGGCCATCGTCCGACTCGGTCACGGCCGTGCCTCACCGTGGAGTGCGGGGTCGGGCAGCGGCCGCCAGCGGAGGTTCCGCACGCGGGCCGTCGTCGCATAGGTCGAGATGCCGAGCGGCAGCGACGGCGACACCTCCTCGCGGATCGAGAGCCTGTGCCCTGCGAGCGGCTGGTCGATGATGCCCTCCTCGTCGAGACAGCACTCGATCCGCTCGGGCGTCACCCGCACCCGGATCGCGTACCAGCGGCCCGTTTCGAACGACCTGTAGAGCGTCGTGTCGTTGCGCGCGGCATCGAGGCCGTCGATGCTCGACAGGCCCACCACGCTGCCGCCCCAGCCGCCCACGATCAGCGTGCAGGGATCGTCGCCGACCGGAAAGGTGAGGCCGCAGAAGAAGTCGTTGCCGTCCACCCGCTGTGCCTCGAGCGACAGTTCGTACCGTTGCCGTGGAAACTCACCCGTCCACGTGATGCCGCTCAGGTCCGCGCCCATGCCGATCTCGAGCGCGCCGTCGACGGCGGCCGTCTCCCCTTCCCCACCGAAGCCCGACGGCTTCCACGCGCCCAGTTCCCGGCCGTCGAACATTGGCCGCCAGCCCGCCCCGCCGGCAGCGGCCGGCGCCGGCCGCCCGAGTATCTCCGCGACCAGCGCCGTCGCACCGTACACGCGTTCGAGGGCCGCGACGATGCCGGGCGCCGCGACCGCCACCGCCCTCGCGCGGCTGTCGTCGTAGGCGAGGTCGAGCGCGAGCGACTCGATGTTGCCGTCGAAGATCAGCCCCACGAGTTCGCCGCGGACGTTCACGACGGGGCTGCCGGAATTGCCGCCGATGATGTCGGCCGTGGAGACGAAGTTGAACGGCGTGGCGAGAAAGGCCGCGTCGGACTCGAGCCGAGGCCGAACCGCCCGCCAGCGCGGCGGCAGATCGAACGGCGGGGTTTCCCGCTTCTCGTCCACCCGGGCGAACAGTCCGGAAAAGTCGGTGATCGGAGGGACCTCGTGGCCCCCCGTCTCGTAGCCCCGGACGGTGCCGTAGGCGAGCCGCAGCGTGAACGTCGCGTCTGGATAGAGGCTTTCACCTTCAGCGGCGAACCGGGCCCGCGCGATCTCCGCGTGCGCCTGCCGCTTGACCTCCCCCGCCGCCTCGACCACCTTCCGCAAGGCGCGTGCTTCGTCATCCACGAGCCGCGCCAGCGCCAGCATCGGATCGTCCGACGCCGCGACCGCCGCCAGGCCGCCATCGGCCAGCGTGCGCCGGGCGTCGGGCCCGCCGCCGGCCCGCGTGCCGAGCGTCGTGCGCGCGACGAGTTCGGCCGCCCGCTCGCGCGGCGACATGCCGGCCAGCACCCGGGCCACGAGCGGATCATCGGGGCCGAGGCTCGTGGCGAGGGCCGTGAGCGAATCGGCGAGCTTCACGGTCTCGAAGCCGTCATAGAGCGGCTCCGGCGAGAAGAGCTGGAGTTCCAGCGACGCGCGATTCGAGTCGCGATACTCCCGCAGCCGGTCGCCGCTCGGCTTCGCCGCCTCCTCGGCCAGGCGCAGGAGCGTGCGGGCGTTCGAGAAATATTGACTGTTGAATCCGACGCCCCCCTCGAGGAAGGCGTGCCGGACCGCGACCCGCGCAATCTCCTCCTCGGCCCGCGCGATGCGGTCGAAGGGGGAGGCCGCGGGGGGAGTGGGCTGCGCGGCGACGAGCGCGCGGAGCCGCGCCTCCTCGGCCCGCTTGCGGGAGAGGAGCGCGGGATCCAGGAGTGCGGCCTGCAGTCCCTCCCGGCTCTTCCGGCCATTCTGGACACCGAACAGGTCGCCCATCGCCTGGCGTCGCTCCTCGGGCCCCTCACCCGCGAAGGCGCCGTAGAGCGACTCGAGCCGGTTGAGCACGCCGAGCGAGAAGGGCACGTCGCGGTCGCGCATCGCGAGGATTTCCGCCACGGTCTTCGCCCGATCGGTGTGGCCGGGATGCCCCGACACGAAGACCAGATCGCCCGGCCCCGCGGCCGTCCGTCCCCACGCGAGATGATGCGGCACGCGGGCCGGCACCCCGTTCTCGTAAGCTCGAAAAAAACAGACGTCGAGGTCGTACCGGGGGAACTCGAAGTTGTCGGCATCGCCGCCGAAGAACGCGATCTGCTGTTCCGGGGCGAACACGAGCCGCACGTCGGTGTACTTCTTCGCGCGATACAGATGGTAGCGGCCTCCCTGGTGCAGCGTGACGACGTCGCTGCGCAGTCCCGTGGCCTCCAGCGACTCCTTCTCGATCTCCGCCATCACCCGCCGCCGGGCCGCGAAGGCCGCGGGGGTATCCATGCCCGGGGTCACGGCCGCCTGCACGCGCGCCGTCACGTCCTCGATCGACATCAGCACGTTCAGTTCGAGATCGAGGCACTTGAGCTCGGCCTCGCGCGTCGTGGCCAGAAAGCCGTCGCGGTAATAGTTGCGTTCCGACGTGCCGAGCTTCTGCAGGGCGTCGGCGCCGACGTGGTGATTGGTGAGCACGAGCCCGTCGGCCGACACGAACGACCCCGACCCGCCCGAATTGAACCGCACCGACGCCTGCTGCAGATGCTCGAGCCACGCGGGCGAAATCTGCGCTCCGCCGAGGGCGGCCGCATGCTGCCGCTCGATCCGCGCGACGGGCGGATCGTTGAACAGCCACATCCCCTCGTCGGCCTGGCTCCAGCCGGCAGCCCAGACGCCCCACACCACCCACGACAGCCTTCGACACGCCATCACACCTTGGCTCCTCAGGAGGACAGGAACATCAGAAACGATCTGCTTCCCCGCCTCCAGCAGCACTGAACACTTCACTGCCAGCCGCGGCACCGACGCCAAAGCCTCTCAACTGCCGGCTCAGGCTGGCAATCGCAGCGAGAGAGGTCGTCGCCGGTCGTATCGCCGGCACGCGGCGAACATGCCGCCGCTCATGCCCACCATAGCGAGGACCCACGCGTCGGGTTCCGGAACCGCAACGATCTTGTAGATCACGCCGCCCTGGTCGGCCGGAATGCCATCGACCGTGCCGTAGAACGCCCCGCTTGAATTGAGATCCGAGATGTAGAGCGCATCGGTTGTACTCAGCAGGCCATTGGGGTGCCCCATGGTCTGGTTTTCGATGAAGTGGAAAAACGTATTGGTGGCCGTGTCCACGAAGGCCACCGGGTTTTCCGTATTGTTCACCCCCCCCTGCCCAAAAACCCCCGAAAACGTCACGAACACGCCCCCCGCAAACTCGGACGGGAAAGCCGCTGGGGCGACGGCAAGCTCGACCGCTCCCTCGCTCTTCCTGCCTCCGATCGGTCGGAAAGCGACCAGCGGGGCGGTGACGCCGGACGTGGGCCCGACCGTCGCGCCGGTGGCGTAGTCGATGTAGGTCGTCGCGAACCCGAAGGTGGGCACTGACTGGCCCAACTGCGATGCGGTGACGACGTTCAACTCATCCGCCGAGAACGACACGGAACGATCGGAGGGCGTGTCGATTCCATTGTCTTCGAGGTACAGGTTGCCAGCGGCGTCAAACGTCATGCCTGCCGAGTTGCGCAAGCCGTTGGCGATCTGTGTAGGGGGCGAGATGGTGAGCGAAGTCACGTTGTCGGCGATGACGACGCGATGAATCGAGTCCGCTGCGAGCTGGAACGTGGCCTGCGCGCCACTGTAGCTCGCGCCGCTGCCCGCGGTGAGCCCCACCGTCGTGGTCGCCGGCGTCGACGCATTGTTCGACTGCGCACCGACGTTGAAATAAACCTCGACTCCGCCGCCCACCGCGGGCCGCGCCGCCAAGGTGTAGGTGGTGTGCTCGAATCCACTTGGAAACGCAAACGAGAGTTTGCCAGCGGGGGTGAGCGGGTCGGATGGCAACGTGCCAGTGCGGAAGATGCTGACGGACTCCGCGTTGGATTGGGAACTGAGCGCGACGACGAGGTTCCCAACGCGACGGATCGAGGTGAGTAAACCGGGAAGCCCGGAGGCAAGAACCTGCGGCGGGCCGTCCGAGACTCCATCCCCGTCGGCATCCACCAGCCTTACGAGTGACGCCGAGGTCGATGCGAAGATGTAGTTGCTCGCCCAGGATGTGCCGCCGGCACTCGTCGCTACCAGCAGCGATCCGTCCGAGAGTGTCGCCATGCTCGTGGGGAACGCGAGACCGGTTGCGAACGAAGTGAGTCGAAATCGCGATTGGTCGTCAGACCGAGCGAGCGCGGGCGCCACCGGCCCAGCGATGGCGGCAAGCTCTCCATGAAGCAGCGCTGCGACTACGAAAACAACTATCGGCCTGATGCGCCACTTCGGGCGACTGGCACATTGCACGGCATTTCTCCGGCACGGATGCTTGGACCCCGGTCGATGCATAGATGTGAGCGGAAAGTAGCGTGTCCATGGCACGCCCGCAAGCGCAGGGCCTTCGATGGGCGCTCGACCTGCTCCAGTAGCGCGTGGTTCGCTCGGCCGATTCGGACCGCTTGACACAGATGTGTACGTCTGTATACTCTCTCGCCGAATCGGTCGCTTCTCGCACATCCCGCTCCGCCTTCCCCCATCACGAAAGGACCGTCCCATGCTCGCCCGCCTCCACACGTTCTCCCTGTTCGGCATCGAGGCCGTGCCGATCGACGTCGAAGTGGATGTCTCGACCGGTGCCCTGCCGAGCACGGTCCTCGTCGGCCTCCCCGACACCGCGGTCCGCGAGAGCACGCACCGCGTCGCCCGCGCGATGGTCAACTCCGGCTTTCAACGGCCCAACGACCGCATCGTCGTGAATCTCGCCCCGGCTGAGATCCCCAAGCAAGCGGCCACGTTCGACCTCCCGATCACGCTGGGCATCCTCGCGGGGAGCGGTCAGTTTTCCTCGGAGCGGTTCAACGACTACGCCGTGGTCGGCGAATTGTCGCTCGAGGGCCTCACGCGACCGGCCCGCGGCGCGCTCTCGATGGCGATCGCAGCCGCGCGGCAAAAGCAGCTCCGTGGCGTCGTCGTGCCGGCCGCGAGCGCGACCGAGGCGGCCGTCGTGGAGGACGTCGAGATCATTCCCGTTTCGACGCTCGCGGAGGCCGTACAGTTTTTCGCAGGCGACCTGCAGATTCCCCCGGCCCCGCCGCGGGTCACGGAGTGGTTCGAGCGGTTCGCCTCGTACGACATCGACTTCGCCGACGTGCGCGGGCAGGAGGCTGCGAAGCGGGCACTGTGCGTCGCGGCTGCCGGGGGCCACAACGTGGCCATGCTCGGACCGCCCGGGGGCGGAAAGACGATGCTTGCGAAGCGGATTCCGACGATCCTGCCGCAGCTCACCGCGGCCGAGTCGATCGAGACGACGCGGATCTACAGCGCCCTCGGCCTCGTTTCCCCGGGCCAGCCCCTGCTCGCCACGCGTCCGTTCCGCGCCCCGCATCACACCATCTCCGAGGCTGGCCTCGTCGGCGGACGATCGATCCCGATGCCGGGCGAGATCAGCCTCGCCCACAACGGGGTGCTTTTTCTCGATGAACTCCCAGAGTTCAACCGTCGCACGCTCGAGGTGCTGCGGCAGCCACTCGAGGACGGCACCGTCACGATCAGTCGAGCCCGGACGACGACGCGGTTTCCGGCCGACTTCATGCTCGTGGCCGCATTCAATCCCTGCCCCTGCGGCTACCGCGGCGACCCGCGACGCCAGTGCCAATGCACCGCTCCGCAAGTGGAAAAATACATGGGCAAGGTCTCCGGGCCGCTGCTCGACCGGATCGACATCCACCTGGAGGTGCCGGCGGTCCCGTTTCGCGAACTCTCGGCATCGCGGGCCGGCACGTCGAGCAGCCAGATGCGCGAGGCCGTTCTTGCGGCGCGGCTTCGGCAGACAAGCCGCTTCGAGGGGCTCGCAACCCGCTCGAACGCCCGGATGACGAGCCGGCAGATCCGGGAGTTCTGCCCACTCGAGCCCGCGGCGGTCGACCTGCTCCGCGCCGCCGTGGCCGATCTCGGGCTTTCGGCCAGGGCCCACGACAAGGTGCTCCGGGTCGCCCGCACGGTGGCCGACCTCGACGCCTCCGAAACGCTCGGGTGCGCTCACGTCAGCGAGGCCATAAACTACCGGGTTCTCGACCGCAGTCTGTGGACGTGACGACGGCCATGCGTCGGGAACGGTGACGCGGGAATCCGTCTCGACTTCACGACGGGCAGTGTGCAACGATCGCGGCATGACGACCTCCTCGCTCCAGCCTCCTTACGACCGGCTCGATGGTTCCTCGCCCGACCGGCTCGATGGCTCCGCGCCGCTCACTTCGCGAGCCGCAGCGACGATGTGGCCGCGGCAATCACTCGCGATCGCAGCGGTCGTGGTCGCCTGCCTCGGCGTGGCGGCCCTCACGATCGACCTGCCGGTGGCGACGTGGTGCAAGAGCGGCCGTGTTCCGAAGGAACTGCTGCGGTTCATGAATTTTTCCGAGGTGTTCGCACACTCGATGGGCGCTGCGATGCTGCTCGTGACGGCGCTCGTGCTCGATCGTGGTCTCGCATTTCCGTCGCTGCGCTGGCCAGCCGTTCGCTGGCCGTCGTTCCAGCCGACGCAGAGTCAGGAACGGATGGCACGGATGATCGGCGCCACCGCCTGCGGCGGGCTGGCCGTGGACATCGTGAAACTGCTGGTCGGCCGGGCCCGCCCGCGGGCGATCGACATCGCCTCTCACGCTTCTGCGCTGGCGACCTTCGGCGTCGTGCCGGGCACGGGCAGCCGTTCCGACGCGCGAAGTTTTCCCTCGGGGCACGCAGCCGTGGCATTCGGCCTGTTCGCCGCCCTCGCCTGGCGGTATCCACGCGGCAGATGGCTGTTTCTTCTCTTCGCAGTCAGTGCGGCCATGCAGCGGGTGGCGACGGCTGCACACTTTCCCAGCGATGTCTGCCTGGGAGCCGCGCTCGGACTCGCGGGCGCCTCGCTGTTCCTCTCGAGCCGTCCTGCATCGGCCGAGACGCCCGCTCGGTGATGCACCACGCCTGCTGTTTGCCACGCGACCGGCGATCTTGCTACTCTTGACCGGCCGTTCTCCCGTCATTCGGACCATCGCATGCCCGCCCAGAAACGCTCCAGGAAAGTCACCAAGCCCACGGATGACCTGCCGGATAATGTCGTGGAGACGGCCCCGCGCAAGGCCGCTCCGGCAGCCGGTGGCAAGCGGGTCTTGCTGGTGGACGACGACGTCGAGATCGTCGAGTCGATGAAGACCGTACTCGAGTCGAAAGGCTACGAGATCCTGGTCGCCCGCGACGGCAATCAGGGGCTCGTGCTCGCCGAACAGGAGAATCCCGATCTGGTCGTGCTCGACATGATGATGCCCAAGCGGAGCGGGTTCCTCGTGCTGGAGCGGCTCCGCCGCAGCCGGCCGGTTCCGCTGCGGGTGATCATGATCACGGCCAACGAAGGGAGCCGCCACAAGGCGTATGCCGAGATGCTCGGTGTGGACGACTACATCCGCAAGCCGTTCGCCATGGACCGGCTGCTGGAGAGCGTGGAGCGGCTGCTGTCGTAGCCGTCGAGGGTTCTGGCCTGCAAACCATGCCGCCCGCGGGCCACCCGCCCGCAGTTTGGCTGGCCGCGGGCGACCCGCACGCAGTTTGGCCGCCTGCGGGCGTGCCGCCCGCAGTTTGGGCAAGATGCGCAGCATCAGCCTGAGATTGACCCCTTTTTCACCTCCACCTACATTCCGGCGACGTCTCGTTCGCGGCGTTGGTTTCGGGAGTTTGAGAGTGGCTTCGTTGCCGGCTTCATCGTCTCGGTCCTCCGCGTCGCCGCTGCATGACGACCTGCGGGAGAGGGTGCGCGAGGCCACCGACATCGTCGATCTCGTCGGGTCGTACATCTCGCTCCGTCGCGCCGGTCGTGCCCTGACCGGCCTCTGTCCGTGGCATGAAGATTCGCGGCCGAGCCTCCAGGTGAACCCCGAGCGGCAGACGTTCCGCTGCTGGGTGTGCAACATCGGGGGGGACGTGTTCAGCTTCCTGATGCGGATGGAGAAGCTGGAGTTTCGCGAAGCCCTCGAGCAGTTGGCCGACCGGGCGGGCATCCAGATCACGAAGAGCCGAGGGCTCGCCGCGGACGATCGCTCGGCGCTGCTCGCGGCGCTCGGCTGGGCGGCGGAACGATTCGCCGGCTGCCTCGACCGCAGCCCTGAGGCGGCGGCAGCCCGCGACTATCTCGCGGCCCGCGGCCTCCTGCCCGAGACGATCCGGAGGTTCCAACTCGGCTTCGCTCCGCCGGCCTGGGACTGGCTGCTGAAACAGGCCTCGGCCGCGGGAATCGCCACCTCCCATCTGGTCCGCGCGGGGCTGGCGGTGGAGCGGCAGGACCGTTCCGGCCACTACGACCGGTTCCGCGACCGGGTCATCTTTCCCATCCGGGATCCGCTCGGCCGCTGCGTGGCCTTCGGCGGCCGCGTGCTTCCGGGTGCGGCGCCCGACGCGGCGAAGTACATCAACTCGCCGGAGACGCCCCTCTTCTCCAAGAGCTCCATGCTCTACGGACTCGACACGGCTCGCGACGCGATGGCGAAGTCGCGGCGCGCCGTCGTCGTGGAGGGCTACACCGACTGCCTCGCCGCCCGTCAGGCGGGCATCGATGACGTCGTCGCCGTGCTCGGCACGGCCCTCGGCGAACGACATGCCAAACTGTTGCGTCGCTACGCGGAGACGATCGTGCTCGTGCTCGACGGCGATGATGCGGGCCGGCGCCGGGCCGACGAGATTCTCGACGTCATCCTGGCGGAACCGATCGACGTGCGGATCGCCAGGCTTCCGACCGGCGTGGACCCCTGCGACTTCATCCTCGGCCAGGGCCGCGATGCCTTCGAGGGGCTTCTCGCCGCGGCGATCGATCCGCTCGATTACCGGATGGACGAGGCGGTGGCACGGCTCGCCGGCCGCGACGGGGACGACGCCGTGCTGGCGGCGGTGGAGAGCGTTCTCAAGCCGCTGGCCAGCGTGTCCGACCGCTCGCCCATGAGTCCGTCGCAGCGGCAGCTCCGCGAGGACCAGGTGCTGGGCCGCCTGTCACGTCGGTTCGGCCTCTCGCGCGAGGCCCTGCGGACCCGGCTCCTCGACCTGCGGTCGAGCCGCCCGAGCCCGATCCGCGATTCCGACCCGTCCGGTTCGCATCCGCTGCCGCCCGCCCGCCTGCCGGCCTGGGACCGCGAGGTGATCGAGGTCCTCGTCTGCGTGCCCGAGGCCGCCGGGCTGATCGTCCGCGAGGTGCCGCCAGACGATCTGGAAAGCGCCGAGGGGCGCGCCGTCTTGGAGGCGGCGGTCCAGCTCAACGATTCCGGTAGGCCGGTCTCACTCGCGGGCCTGCTGCTCGCGATCACCGATCCCGTGCTGCAGAGCCTGCTCGTCGCGGTGGACGACTCCACCGCCGCCCGTGGGCCGGTCGATCCGACCGACCGCCTGCACCATCTCCAGGACGCCCTGCGACGCCGCTCCGCCGAGCGGCAGGCGCACGCGAGCATCCTCGCCTTGAAATCCTCCCGGCTGGATCCCGGCTCGGAGGCGGTTTTGTTGGAACGGCTCGTCGCCCAGCGGCGCGCCGCCCAGGGCATGTCCGAACCCAAGGATGGGTGAGGGTGCCCGCCTCGTCGCTGCAATCGATCGGCCGTGGCTTCACCCGGCGGATCGGGGGGCGGTGCACGAGCGACGGTACGATGGTGAAGGAGACTATTGATGACCATGCACAGGATCGCGACCCACACCCGGCCGGCGCCGGCAGCGCAGGCCCCGGCCACGATCGAGGCCGCCCACGGGGACCATGAGCTCTCGGCGCTGATCGCCACCGGGCTGTCCCAGGGCTATCTCACATTCGACCAGGTCAACGCGTTCCTGCCCGACGAGGCCGTCGATCCGGAGAAGATCGACGCCCTGCTGGTGGCGCTGGAGGAGCGGGGGATCGACCTCGTGGACACGCCGCCTGCCCCGCGGGAGTCCGAGCCGGTGACGGCGCAGGCGGCCCCGGTCAAGCCGCGCCGCGACGAGCCGACGACCACCGCTCCTTCCAATGCGGCCAACGACCCGATCCGGATGTACCTGGCCCAGATGGCCGAGATTCCGCTGCTCACCCGGCAGGAGGAGATCTCGCTCGCCAAGCGGATCGAGGTCACGCGCAAGCGATTTCGGCGGGCGATCCTCGGCTGCTCCTACTCCATGCGGGCCACGGTGGACACGCTCAAGCGGGTGCACGAAGGCGCCCTGCCCTTCGACCGCACGATCAAGGTGTCGCTCACCGAGCGGCTCACCAAGGAGCAGATCCTGGCGCGGATGCCGCACAACCTCGCGACGCTCGACCACCTGATCGGGCAGAGCAAGGCCGACTTCCGCCTGCTGATCAGCCGCCGCACCACTCCGGCCGAGGCGCGGGCCGCTCGGATGCGGTTTCGGCGTGCCCGGGCGAAGTCGCTGACGCTCGTCGAGGAACTGTCGCTCCGCACCCGCCGCGTGCAGCCGCTCATGAAACTGCTCCGCGGGATGTCGTCCCGCATGGACCGGCTGCAGCAGGATCTCCGGATCCTCGCCCAGGGCGAGGGCTCGCGGGACGACCGGGCCGACATGCGGAAGGAACTCCGCGACCTCATGCTCACCACGCTCGAGAGCCCGCGGTCGCTGCGGAAGCGGGTCGGGATGCTCGACAGGCTCCAGGAGGAGTACGAGGCCGCGAAGCGGAACCTCTCGGCCGCCAACCTCCGGCTCGTCGTCTCGATCGCGAAGAAGTACCGCAATCGCGGCCTGTCGTTCCTCGACCTCATCCAGGAGGGCAACACCGGGCTGATGCGGGCGGTGGACAAGTACGAGTACCGGCGCGGGTTCAAGTTCTCGACCTACGCCACCTGGTGGATCAGGCAGGCGATCACCCGCGCGATCGCCGACCAGTCGCGGACGATCCGCATCCCGGTGCACATGATCGACGTGCTCTCGAAGCTGCGCACGACGTCGAAGAGGCTGTTGCACGAATTCGGCCGCGAGCCGACGGTGGAGGAGATCGCCCAGGCGGCCGACGTGGGCCTCGAGGAGGCGCGGCGCGTGCTCGACATGGGCCGGCAGCCGATGAGCCTCGACCGCCCCGTCGGCGAGAGCGAGGACGCGAGCTTCAGCGAGTTCGTGGAGGATTCCGGGGCCGAGCGCCCGACGCAGGCCACGACCACGGCGCTGCTCAAGGATCGGATCGAATCGCTCTTGAAGACCCTGACCTACCGTGAGCGGGAGATCATCCGGCTCCGCTACGGCCTCACCGACGGCTACACCTACACGCTCGAGGAGGTGGGGCGGATCTTCCGGGTGACGCGCGAGCGGGTGCGGCAGATCGAGGCCAAGGCCGTGAAGAAGTTGCAGCATCCGGTCCGCTCGAAGCAGCTGGAATCGTTCCTCGTGGGCGAAGACGGCTGACGCGAAACATTCCCGGACCCCGGGCGGGGCGAGGCGGCAGCCTCGCCTCGCCCGACCGGGGTGCTCTGCCCGCTGGCCGTTGAAAAAGCCCTCCATGGCCTTTTTCCACCCGGCCGCGGAACGGTTCCACAGTCTGCTAGACTGGGGGCCCCGCGGGCGACATGCCCGCTCCCCAGAGGATTTCGCATGGCCCTCGCCGTCTCGGCCGACGCCGTTCGCACGCTCCACCGGCTGCACCGCCAGTTGGCCGATCTCCGCGACCAGCTGGCCGCCGGGCCGCGGCAGATCGCGGCCCGTACGAGGCAGCTCGAGGGGGCCGAAGCGGCCCATGCGGCGGCCCTCGACGAGATCAAGAAGGCGAAGATGGCCGTCGACCAGAAGCAGCTCCAGCTGCGGTCGTCGGAGTCCAAGATCCTCGATCTCGAGGGCAAGCTCAACGCCTGCAAGACCAACCGCGAGTACCAGACGCTCCGCGACCAGATCGCGGCCGACAGGATGGCCACGAAAGTCCTCGAGGATGAAATCCTGGAGGGGTTGGAGCGGCTCGACGCCGTGAAGACGCGGCTCCCGCCGTCCGAAGCCGAGATCGCCGCCGCCAAGAAGGCGCTGGCCGACACGAAGTCGAAGGTCGATGGGGAGACGTCGCGGCTGGAGGCGGAGGTCGCGCGGATCCGGGGCGACCTCGACGCGGCCGAGCGCGAACTGCCGGCCGACTCGCGGGAGGTCTACCACCGCATCGTGAAGGGCAAGGGCGCCGACGGCATGGCTGCCGTCGAGGGCTCCAGCTGCGGAGGCTGCTTCCAGCAACTGACCGACAACATGCTCGCCGAACTGTCGATGGGAAGGGTCGTTCCCTGCCGCGGCTGCGGCTGCCTCCTCTATCTGCCACAGTAGAAACGCCACCATGTCCGATCGCATCCCGATGACCCGTGCCGGCTACGACAAGCTCAAGGCCGAGATCGACCATCTCAACACCGTCGAAATGCCGAAGCTCGCGCAGCGGGTGGCGGCGGCCCGCAGCGAGGGCGACCTGAGTGAGAACGCCGAGTATCACGGGGCGCGAGAAAGCCAGGGAATGATGCAGGCGAAGATCAACCTCCTCGCCGACAAGCTCGCCCGGGCGGTGATCGTGGAGCGGCCCAAGGAGGCGACCGACGAGGTGGTGTTCGGGGCCACGATCGTGGTCAAGGATCTCAAGTTCGGCGACGAGGAGGTCTTCGTGCTCGTGGGTGCGGGCGAGGAGGACTACGACGCGGGCAAGATCAACGTCGCGAGCCCGCTCGCCCAGGGCCTGCTCGGCCGCCGGGTCGGCGAGAAAGTGTCGATCGACGTGCCGGCGGGCACCATGAAGTTCGAGATCCTCGAAGTCCGCTTCGACGAGTAGTGCCGGGCCGCGGCGGGCACGTCGACCGTCATGCCGCAGCCACGCCTTCCCACAGGGCCGAGCCGACCCTGACGAGTGTCGCGCCCTCGAGGATGGCCTCCTCGAAGTCATCGCTCATCCCCATCGAAAGCTCCTCGAGCGACACCGCTTCGCCGAGCCGCTGCCGCAGCCTGTCGCGCAGATCCCGCAGCCGCGCGAACTGCCGCCGGGCGGTGACCGCCGGATCGAGCCCCCCCGGCGCGCTCGCCATCCCCATGAGTCCGCGGACCCGCACGTGCCCGAGTGAGGCGAGCGAGCGGAGCAGCGGCTCGACGTCGGCCTCCGCCACGCCGGTGCGGCCCGGATCGCCGGCCAGGTTCACCTCCACGAGCACGTTGCACGGCCGCCCCACGCCCGCGGCCTCCGCGTCGATCGCCTCGGCGAGGCGCACGCTGTCGAGCGAGTGGAGCAGCGTCAGCAGGCCGACGGTGCGCCGCACCTTGTTTCGCTGGAGGTGGCCGACGAGATGCCAGCGGGGCGGGGTCGGCAGCGCGGACAGGGACTCGGCCTTCGCCCACAGCACCTGCGGACGGCTCTCGGCCAGATCCTCGCAGCCCGCCGCGACCAGTGCGGCGGCCAAATCCGCCGACACGTACTTCGTCACGCCGACGAGCCCGACCTCCTCGTGCGACCGGCCCGCGCGACGACACGCCTCCGCGATCCTGCCGCGCACCGTCGCGAGGTTCTCCCGCAGCCGCCGGGGCAGTTCGTTCACGGGATCACCGTCGCGCCCCTTACCGGCGTCACTCGATCTCGAGCGTCCGTGCCACCACGCCGTCCTCCCGAATCCGGCCGAGGAGAAACTCACACGACAGGTTGCACCCCAGCACCGTGCGGTTGCGCGGCCTGTCGAGCGCCTGGTAGAGGAGCCACTGTTCGTGGCCGGACTGGACCCGGAAGGCAGACGCCTGGTGTCGGGGAAGGTTGCGCCGCGTGTCAGCCACCGAGAGCTGGCGCCAGGTGAGCGGCCGCCCGATCCGCGCGGGGTCGCAGTCGAGCCAGAGCGGCGCGTACAGCCTTCCGCCCACCGTCTCCTGGCGGAGCGTCAGGAATCCGGCCGACGAACCGAACGAGCCCGGCGCGGCGGCCGCCGACCATTCCGGCAGGGCCAGCGGCAGGGCCATCATCCGCATCGCGGTGTCGTAGGTCAGGAGCTCGCGGGTCTCCTCCGCAGGTTCCGCCTCGAGCCCCAGCCCCAGGGACAGCCCCGACTCGAGCGCGAGCGCGGCCCCCGCCGGCGGGGCCGGCGCCGTGATCGCGTCCGCCAGCAGCACGACGGCATCTCGCGCCAGAACGACGATCTGCCTCGCGATCTGGAGTCCACCGCCGAGCGGGGCGGCGATTTCGAGGAAGGTCGCCTTGCGATCCGACTCGAACCCCGACACGGTCCACGGCCCCTCGGCCTCGAGCGGCCGGCCCTCGAGCGTCACCCGCCACGACCACGGGCCATCCACGAGGAGCCGGTCCTTCGTGCCGATCTCGATCCGCGGCGTCGTGGATCGGTAGTCCACGAGCACCCGCACCGCATCTCGGTGCCACCCGGTGCGGAGGATCGCCAGGGCTGCGTCGGGCGCATGGAGGTCGCGGGGCAGCAGCCGCTTCGCGGCCGCCGGCTCGATCCGGCGCGGCGGATCGCGAACGACCGCCGCCGTCCGGCCCGCCTTCCCCGGCTCCTCGCGGGCGGCGCCGAGCAGGCGTTGCGTGCAACCGGCCGGAAGCCGTCCGGACCCGGCGAGCGCCCGGCCCTGGCCGCCGAGCAGCCGCAGCGCCGTCACCGTGGCCCGCCGCCACAGTGCGTCCGCCGACTCCTCCCACGGGCACGGGCCGCCGATCGCGGTCGCGACCTCGCGCACCGCCGACCACCGCTCGACCCGCTCCACGATCGCCGCCGAACTGGACGATTCCCCGGCCACGCTCACGGCGCCGTCGGCCGAAACGAGACGCCCGATCTCCTCGGTGAGCGCCACAGCGGCCTCGCGTTCCAGGCAGCGACACGCCTCGATGTCGCTGAACAGCCGGGCGAGCGCGACCACGAATGCCGCCGACGCCGTATCGCGGTCGCGCAGAGACTGCGTCGCCGCCCGGGCATTTTTGACGAGCCGCTCCAGCAGGCCCCCGGCCGAGCCTCCCGCCCGCCGCGTGCGGGCCAGCCACGCGAGCCCCCAGGCGACCGCCTCGCACGTGCGCCACCGCTCGCGGGCCCCGGTCTCCTGTTCGACCTCGTCGAGACACTCGCCGAGCAGGTTTTCGATGAACGAGATCCCGCGGACCTCGCGCGACCCCCGGGCCACCAGCCGCGCGAGCCGCCGCAGCCGCCGCCGGCCGTCGAGCGACTCGCTGACGTCCGCCAACCCGCGCACGCGCGCCGCAGCCTCCCCGGCCTTCACCCGGCGCGGCTGCGGCGGTGCGGGAACCCGCGCGCCGCTTCGCGACGCACCCTGATCCTGTCCGGACCGGTCACCGGCAGCCGACGACCTGCGCTCCGACGTGCCGACGCGGCCCGTACGTGTCCTGTCTTTTTTCGTGGCGGTCATCCTGAATCCACCTCGGAAGGCTCTCGAATCGGCGCACGTCTCTCGATCGAACGTCCGGCCAGCGGTATCGTAGCGGAGGCGATATCGAAGCGGAGGCGATATCCTAGCCGAGGCCGTGGGCGCGATCCACGCTCGGCCGTCCCCGATCCGTCTGCAATGATCCACGGACCAGTTCCGATGCGGTTCTCCCCTCACCTGATCTCCGTTCTCCCCGCCTGCCTGCTCGTCGCCGCGGCGGCCGGAATCGCAGCCGCAGAACCCGAGCCCGCGGACAGGCATCCCGACCTCAAGCGGCTCACTCCACGCGAGGAGGTCTGGATCGATCCCGCCCGCCGCGAGGTGGTGGTCGGCGGCCGCATCGCCCTCGCGTCAGGACCGATCGAGTTCTTCGCCTGTCCGGCCGGCACGAAGGAACACGAGTCGATCGTGGCCACACGGGCGTCCGCCCGATCGGTGCACGCCGCGCTGCTCGCGCTCGGCCTCCAGCCCGGCCAGCCCGTCTCGTTCGATCCGGAGTACGTCGCCGCGTCCGGGCCGCGGATCTCCATCCGCGTCCGCTGGACCGCCGCCGACGGCGGTGAGGCGACGGCGAATGCCCGTGACTGGATTCGCAACACGCGCACCACCCTGCCGCTCGACACGGACTGGGTCTTCGCGGGGAGCAGTTTCTGGACCGATCCGGCCGACGGCCGCGAGTACTACCAGGCCGACGGCGGCGACCTGGTCTGCGTTTCCAACTTCCCGACCGCCATGCTCGACCTCCCGGTCGAAAGCTCGCAGTCGAACGAGGCTCTGCTCTTCGAGGCCTTCGAGGGGCGTGTTCCGCCGCACGGAACGACGGTGGATCTCATCCTCTCGGCGCCGTGACGCGGCAGTGGGACAGGATCTCGTCGGCCGTCGCCACGTAGCCGGTGTAGAAGGGGCCGAACTCGGCGTAGCGGGCGCTCGCCTCGTCGAACCGCATCTTGTAGACGATCTCCTTGAGGAAGTCGGGGCGGCGGGCCCACAGCGTCACGCCCCACTCCCAGTCGTCGAGGCCGACGCTGACCGTGATCAGTTGCATGACCCTGCCGCCGAACGACATGCCCGTGCGGCCGTGCTCGGCCATCAGGCGGCTCCGCTCCTCGAACGGCAGCGTGAACCAGTTCTCCCCCACCTCGCGCTTCTTGTTCATCGGATAGAAGCAGGCGTTGGGCCACGGCGGCAGGTCGGGCTCGATCCGCGCCTTTCTCATCGCGTCCTCGCGGGCCGCGTAGCCCTGCACCTTGGCCTTGTAGGCCGGGCTGTCGGCCACCTCCCCCTCCTCGACCAACCGCTTCGCATACTGCTCGACCGTCGGCACGTATTCGCTCACCTCCGTGAGCCCGACGAACGAATAGGTCGGCACGATGGCCGGGCCGAGCGGGCCCGCCAGCAGTCGCTGGTGCACGTCGTCCACGACGAGCGGCGCGGTGTCCATCGCCACCACCCCGAAGTCCGCCTTGTGGCCGGGCACGATCCACGCCTGCAGGCGCCGGGGGGCACCCTCCGCCGTCGGATCGAGAACCGCCGCGAACTGCCTCGCTCCCTCCACGCGGGCGGCGTCGTCGAGCTGCGCCAGGCGGGCCCGGTCGAAGGCGTAGAACGAATGGGTCACATGCCAGCCCTTGGCCGGCACCAGCGAGACCTCGTCGGCCGGGGCGGCCGGGGCGGTGTGTGGGCTGGAAGCGGTCGGTTGCATGCGGCACCCTGCGTGACGGGAAATGAGCGGTTCGTCGCAGTCTACGCCGCCTCCACGGGCATTCCCAGCGGCGGCAGGGAGCCCGCCGCTGTCCAATCGTCGCGCGGTCACGATAAGATTGAGGGTCGGCTCCACATCAACCCCCCGGGGACATCCACGCGCCGGCGGCGCACGGGAGACAAGATCATGGGACAGGCGATCGTCGATCCGCAGGAACTGCGCAGGTTCGCCCAGCGTCTGCGGCACTTCAGCAACGAGGTCATGACGCAGATGCAGAACGTCCAGCGGCAGCTCGCCGCCCTCGGGGCGACCTGGCGCGACGCCGAGCACAAGAAGTTCGAGGAGGAGTTCGCGCAGCAGCTCAATACGTTCGGGCGGTTCGTCGAGTCCACCGGTGAGTACGTTCCCTACCTGATCCGCAAGGCGGAGCGGGTGGAGGAGTACCAGGATCAGCGCTGACCGCGGAGTTCGCCCAGGGCACCATGTCCACGCAGGCCGACGTCAAGTCGCTCGATACGCTCGCCTTCGTCAAGGCGGCCCTGGCGGCGTACGCACACGAGACGGGGGGCGGGCTCGACGAGGTCGAACTCGAGGGCCGCAAGGCCGTCGACTACCTCACGGTCGATCGGGCCGCCTACTGGAAGGTGGAGGTCCGGCGGTGCAGCGACCTCGTCAACGACGCGATCAAGGACCTCGAGCGGTGCCGCACCTTCAAGAAGGTGGGCGACAACCAGCCCGCCTGCGCGGAGGAGAAGAAGGCCCTGGAGAAGGCCCGCGCGAAGCTCGCCAACGCCGAGCGCAAGGCGGAGGCCGTCCGCCGCTGGACGCCGGTGGTCCTGCAGCAGTTTCGCGAGATGTGCGTGCGGCTCGTCCACTTTCGCGAGGTGATCGACGTGGATTGCCCCAAGGCGATCGCCCGGCTCGAGAGGATGCTCCGGTCGCTCGAGGCCTACGGGCAGCTCTCGTCGCCGCAGCCCGACCAGGTCGCCGCCCCCGTCACGCGGCAGGCCGACGACGTCGCCGCCTCGGTGAGCGCACCGGCCACGGAGGCCGGCCCCGCACCGACCGGAGAAGCCCCGTGAAGCACTTCGACCTGTCGAGCGGGGCCGCCAAGATGGCGCTCGCGTTGAAGCAGTTGGACATCAAGTGGGAGTCCGCCACGGAGACGTGGAACGACTCGACCAGCAAGGCGTTCCACAAGGAGCACATCGAGCCGCTGATGCCCGACGTGAAGCAGACGCTCGAGGCCATCGGCAGGCTGGCGGAAGTGCTGGCGCGGGCCGCCCGCGACGTGAGCGATTCCACCGACTAGCACCCGTCCGGCCGCACCGCCGCTCCCTCCATGGCATCTCCCCCGACGAGCGTCACGCCCCTCGCCCCTGCCACCGACCCGGTGTTGCCGGCGCCGTCCCAGACGACCGCCTACGATCGGGAACTGCTCCGCGGCCAGATCGAGCGGCTGCGGCAGGAGGCGGCCGTCCGTTCGCGACTGGAGAACGAGATCGCCCGGGAGCACGAACGCGACCGCGACGCCACCCTGGCCGAAGCCCGGGACAAGCTCACGGCGACGCGCAGCCGCCATGCCGCGGAGATCAAGGCCACGCAGGAGGCCTACCAGGCGTTGCTCGCGAAGATCGCCGCCACGGCCACGGCGGAACGGAACAAGCTCGACGAGCAGCAGCGCGGCTACGCGGCCACCATCCAGCGCACGTGGAAATCGCAGGACCACGCCCTCCGCGACGAGCACGAGTTCGACGAGTCGACGCACAAGCAGGTCTTCCTCGACCGGCGCGGCATTCCGGGCAAGGCGTGCCAGAAGGCGGAGGGGGAACTGGCCCGCATGGCCGGCCAGTTGGACGAACTCCGGGCCAAGGCTGCCGCCACGCTCGCGGCCTGGAAGATCGCCACCGCGCCGCCGGACGAAGCGTCGACGTCGGACGACGCCTCGACGCAGGAGGCCGCGCTCGACGCGGAACCCGACGTGCTGGCGACCGTCGAGCGGCTGCGCACGGCGGCGGTCGAGCGGGTCAAGGACTTGGCAGGGTTGAAGTCGGCCCGCACCGCGTTCTCCGGCAACACGGTCGCCGCCGTCGTGATCGCGGCCGTCGTGGCGGCTGCGGCGGCCGCGGCGGCCGCGTTCTTCGGCGTGCCGGACGGGGTTCTCGCCCCGCCGATTTCGGCCGCGGCAGCCGGTGCCGCCACGGCGCTGGCCGTCGGACTCGGGGGTGCATTCACGCTGCTCCGGCTGCGCCGGCGGGCGGCCGAACAGGCGGTCGCGGTGCGGGGCGAGATCGAGCAACTCGTCTCCGACGTCCGCGCCCGCCTTCCGGCCGCCGGCGACTTCGTCAAGCGGCGGCGCGATGAGCAGATCCGGAGCATCGAGGAGGAGCATGCGCGGAAGTCGGCGGAGCGGCAGGCCGAACTCGACCGCCGCATCGCCGAGATCACGGCCAAGCGCGATCGGCAGGCGGCGGAACTCGACGCGAAGTATCGGGCCGCGGCGGCGGCCATCGAGTCGAAGCGGGCCACGGCCAAGGATGCCGCCGACCAGAAGTATCCCCCGCGGATCGAGGCGCTCGAGCGGGCGCGTGACGACGACGTGCGCAACCTCGAGCGGGCGCGCGACGAGCGGTTGGCCGCGATCGACGAGCGGCGCTCGTCCCGCTGGAACGAGATGACGGCCCGATGGCGGGCCGCCCGCACCGAGACGGCGGCCGTCGTGTCGGCGGCCGACGCCATCGATGCCGCGGCATTTCCGGCGTGGTCCCTGCTCGCCGACGAGGCTCATCCGCTTCCGACGGCGACGCCGCCGGGGCTGCGGTTCGGCACCCAGGCGGTCACGCTCGAGCGGATTCCGGGCGGTGTCTCGGCCGACCCGGAACTCAACGCGTTCGGGCCGATCGGGTGGAACCAGCCGGCGATCGTCCCGTTTCCGACCGGGGCCTCGTTGGTGATCAAGACCACGGCCGACCAGCAGCAGACCGCCTCGGCCATGATGCAGGCCGTCATGCTCCGGATCGCGTCGGGCATCCCGCCCAGCCAGAGCCGGTTCACGATCATCGACCCGCTCGGGCTGGGTGAGCCTTTCGCCGGCTTCATGCACCTGGCCGACCACGACGAGCTGCTCGTCACCAGCCGGATCTGGACGGAGCCGCAGCAGATCGAGCAGCGGCTCGCCGACGTCACGGAACAGATGGAGGTGGTGATCCAGAAGTACCTGCGCAACGAATACGAGTCGATCGGCGCCTACAACGCGATGGCCGAGGTGCCGGAGCCCTACCGGTTCGTGGTCGTCGCGAATTTTCCCGCGAATTTCACCGAGACCAGTGCCCGGCGGCTGGCGAGCATCGCGGCCAGCGGGGCCCGCTGCGGCGTGTACCTCATCCTCTCGGTCGATACCAAGGCCCCGATGCCGTCCGACTTCAGCCTCGCCGAGGTGGAGAAGCACTCCACCACGCTCGTGCTGAAGAACGGCGTCTTCACCTGGAACGACCCGGAGTTTTCCAAGTGGCCGCTGACGGTCGAGGAAGCGCCCTCCGACGAGATGTTCACGAGGATCATCCAGCGGGTCGGGAAGGCGGCCAAGGCGGCCAAGCGGGTGGAGGTGCCTTTCGACCGGGTGGCGCCGAAGGAGGAGGACTGGTGGCGGGGCAGCACGGCCGGCGAGGTGCTCGCGCCGCTCGGTCCCGCCGGCGCCAAGAAGCTCCAGTACCTCAAGCTCGGCAAGGGAACCAGCCAGCACGTGCTCATCGCCGGCAAGACGGGCTCCGGCAAATCGACGCTCATGCACGCCATGATCACGAGCCTGGCGCTGCAATACAGCCCGAACGAGCTGCAGTTCTACCTGATCGACTTCAAGAAGGGCGTCGAGTTCAAGCTCTACGACCACTACAAGCTGCCGCACGCCCGCGTGATCGCGATCGAGAGCGAGCGCGAGTTCGGGCTCTCGGTGCTCGAGCAGCTCGACCGCGAGCTCAAGCGGCGCGGCGACCTGTTCCGCGACCTGGCGGTGCAGGACGTGGCCGGCTTCCGCCAGACGGGCCACCCCGATCCGATGCCGCGGATCCTCCTCCTCATCGACGAGTTCCAGGAGATCTTCGTCGAGGACGACAAGCTCGCCCAGGAAGCCTCGTTGATTCTCGACCGCCTCGTCCGCCAGGGCCGTGCCTTCGGCATGCACGTGATCCTCGGCTCGCAGACGCTCGGCGGTTCCTACAGCCTGCCGCGGGCCACGATGGGGCAGATGGCGGTGCGGATCGCGCTGCAGTGCAACGAGGCCGACTCCAGCCTCATCCTCTCCGAGGACAACACGGCCGCCCGGCTGCTGACCCGCCCCGGCGAGGCGATCTACAACGACGCCAACGGCATGGTCGCCGGCAACAACCCGTTCCAGGTCGTGTTCCTCAACGACGAGCGGCGTGAGCGGTATCTGGGAGCGCTGCGTGCCCTCGCCGATCGCCGCACCGACATCCCCCCGCTGCCCCGGATGGTGTTCGACGGCAACGAGGCCGCCGATCCGGCCGGCAACCCCCTGCTCCGCGAACTCCTGGAGTCCGCCACCGTCCACGGCCGGGAGCCCACGGCCGCGCTCGCATGGCTCGGCGACGCGATCGCGATCAAGGACCCCACGACGGCGACGTTCCGCCGCCAGGGCGGGGCGAACATGCTCGTCGTGGGACAGCGCGAGGATCTCGGCACGGCGCTCCTGGCGATGTCGATCGTGAGCCTGGCCGTGGGCCACGACCCCTTCCCGGGCGGCGCGACCGGCCGCGCCGGCCGGTTCGTGCTCTTCGAGCCGGCGATCGCCGAGGAGAAGCCGGAAATCCTGCTTGCCCCGCTCGCCGCGAGCCTGCCGCACGAGATGGAGGTCGTCGGCCGGCTGGGGGTCGCCGACGCGATGGAGCGGATCGCGGCCGAGGTGCGGCGGCGGATCGACGAGCAGGTCCTCGACGGCGAGGCGGTGTTCGTCGTGATCCGCGACCTCGCCCGGTTTCGCGAGCTGCGAAAGGCGGACGACGGCTTCGGGTTCTCGTTCGGCGGCGAGAAAAAAGTCGGTCCCGCCCAGCACTTCATCGACATTCTCCGAGACGGGCCGACGGTCGGCGTGCACACGATCCTGTGGTGCGACTCGTTGACGAATCTGATGCGCACGTTCGAGCGCGGCGCGCTCAAGGAGTTCGAACTGCGGGCCCTGTTCCAGATGAGTGGCTCCGATTCCAGCCAGCTCATCGACAACCCCCTCGCGAGCAAGCTCGGCCCCCAGCGGGCGCTGTTCATCCACGAGGAGACGGGCACCTTCGAGAAGTTCCGTCCCTACGCCTTCCCGTCGCCTGAGTGGCTCGCGGGCATCTCGGCCCGACTGCGCGGACGGCCGCAGGGCACTCCGGCCGAAAAGCCCGCCCCGTCCGCGGAGCCGCGTCCGGCGGGAGCCCCCGTCGCCGAGAAGGAGGACACGTTCGACTTCGGCTTCGGCGGCCCGGAAGGGGAGTTCAACTTCACGAAGTTTCTCGACGACGATCCCCCGAAGCCCGCGGGCGACCTCCCGCCGGGCTGAGCAGGCCGCGGAACCGCCGTGCGCCGACCGTCAGCGCCGCAGCGTGTCGCCCGTCAGGTGGCCGAAGAGCGTCTCCCGGCCGCGGAGCACGTAGAACTTGATCGGCCCCAGGTTGTCCTCGCGGGCCTTGTCGAGCACGTAGGTCACGTTCTCGGGCGTGACGGTCTCCCAGACGTGCAGCCCGACGAGGATGTCGCCGGAGTGGATCCCCTGTTCGGCCGCCGGACCGTCGCCCCTCACCTCGCGCACCAGCAGGCCGCCGCGATACCGGGACTGAAGCTTCTGCACCCGGGCCGACGGCACCGACTCGAGCCGCAGGCCGAGTTCCTGCCAGCACCGCTCGTCGACCGACAGCGTCAGCGACCGTGCCGCGGCGAGCGCCAGCTCCAGCCGCTCCTCGGCGCCGGCCCGCTGGATCGTGACGGGCACGCTGTCGCCCGCCTTGTGACCCAGCAGCGCCCGCTCGAGGTCGAGCTGGCTGGCGACCGGGAGTTCGCCGATCCGCGTGATCACGTCACCCGCCTTGACCCCGATCGTCTCGGCCGGGCTCGCGTCGTGCACCGCCTCGACCACCGCGCCCCGCTGCCCGTCACCCTTGCACACGATCCCGTGCCACGTACGATCCACCCGCTCCACCGACAGCAACTCCGTCACGATCGCCAGCGCCCGGTCGATCGGGATCGCGAAGCCGATCCCCTGCGCACCCGCCCTGACGGCCACGTTGATGCCGATCATCTCGCCGTTGATGTTGAGCAGCGGGCCGCCGGAGTTGCCCGGATTGATGCTGGCATCGGTCTGGATGAGATCCTGGTACTGCTGGGTGCGGCTGACTTCCACATCCCGATGGAGGGCCGAGATGATTCCGCGGGTGACCGTGTGCTCGTAGCCGAACGCGTTGCCGAGGGCCAGCACCGTCTCGCCGATCATGAGGTCGCTCGACGTGCCGATCGCGATCACCGGCAGCGGTGCGTCGTGCGCCACCTTGATCACCGCCAGATCGGTGCGCGGGTCGTGCGACACGAGCGTCGCCGACACCGTCCTGCCGGAGGCGAGCGTGACTTCGATCCGGCGCACGCCCTCGACGACGTGGTAGTTGGTCACGACGTAGCCGCGGGGATCGATCACGACCCCCGTGCCCATGCCGTTGACGCGACGGTGCTCTCCGCCGGCCTCGTCCCCGGAGGCGACGAGCTTCTGGCCGTGGATGTTGACGACGGAGTCGCGGGTCGCCTCGATGGCCCGCACGATCGCCGTGCGGCGGGCCTCGGTCGCGGTCGCCGCGGGCAACGCCGCGGCCGTGCAGATGCCGACCACGACGAGAGCGCTGAACCGCGAACACCCCATGAGGCAGACACCCCGTCCCTGGCCACTGCGGCTCCGCCCGCAGGCTCGGCCGGGGTGGGCGTCCGCGCTTCCGTGCGCGACCGTCCCCCCCGACCGTTCAATCGGATGCCCGGCAGTCGCGATTCACCGCTGATTCGCGGCCCCGCACAGGTTTCCAGATACGAGCGCCCCACCCGCTCGGACCGGGATTTTCGGCCGAAAAAACACAAGCCGTGCGGACACCGCCGGATTTACTCACGTTTCCGGTCGGCCGCGCCCTGAGCCCCGCCGGCCGGTCCGTCCGGGCCCGTCATCAACAGCGGCAGAAGCTGGAGCGCGAGGAACAGGCCGAGCACGGTGAGCACGACCGCCGGCCACGCTCCGGCGATCCGCTCACCCAGGTCCCAGCCGGCCTCCCGCGCGATGCCTCCCACGAGCGTGGCCACGACGAGCACGAGCAGCCCCGCGATCACGAGGCCGCAGCCCAGGGAGGCCATCGTGCCCTTGAACGTGCCGAGTTCGGAGAATTCCTCCTGGTGCAGGTCGACCGCCCGGCCCTTGATCACGCTCCGCGGCACGGTCTCGGCGAGTTCGATGCCCCGGGCGGCGGCGTCCCAGCCCGCGGGCTCCACCGGGCCGCCGGCCGTCCGGTCGAGCACGGCCAGGATCGCTTCACCGCGGTCGAATCGGCCCCGCTCCCTGTCTCCGGCTCCGGTCGCCGTCCAGACATCGTCCGGCGAAGACGGGATTTCGATCACCCGCGAACCTCGCGTACCGATGACCTCGATCGCGAGTCCAGCCGCATCGCCCCGCGCCACCTGCCAGCGGACCGGGATCGCGTTCGGCCCGGTGAACTCGACCGCGAGCGTGGCCCAGGCGGTGTCGGCGGAGGCTCCGCCGAGCGTGGCGAGCCGCCCGGGATCACCCACGAGCACCCGCACGAGATCCACGTCGCGGGCGAGGTGCGCGAGCACAGCCGCGCGGCTGCGGTCGGCCAGCCTCCGTGTCATCTCCACGGTCTCGACCCGCCCGAGAGGCCCGCCGCCGGCGACGCCCGATTCGACGTCGTGTCGCAGCCGGGCGATGAACGGATGGAGTCGGTCCGGGAGGATCGGCACCAGTCGCGCCCCGGAGTCGGCCCGGATCATGTCGAGCTCGTACGCCCAGAGCATCGACAGTTCGAGGGGCTGCGACAGCACGAGCGTGCGGCCCGCCTGGACGAGCTTCTTCACGGCCTCGGACCGCGCGTCGCTCCAGCCCTCTCCGCCCACGAGCACGGCGTCGCAGGAGGCCGCATCCATGAGCGCCTCCCACGGCACGCGGCGGGCCGTCGCCGGCACGATTCCGTCCCCGGCCCCTGCCACCACCTCGCACACGGCCGCGACCTCGTCGCCCCGGGCGAGCGCTGCCCGAAGCACGGCGGCCACCTGATCGTCGAATCCGAGCAGTCCGAATCTCATCGCACCATTGTTGGCGACCGCGGGCGACCTGACCAGCACGCGTCGATTCCCGGCGGCCCGCCATGCGGTAGGCTGTCTTTTCGTTTCCGAGGGTCTTCCCATGCATGCCGAAGTGATCGCGATCGGTGACGAGCTGACGACGGGCCAGCGGCTCGACACGAACAGCCAGTGGATCTCCCGTGAACTCGCCGTGCTCGGCATTCCCACGGCGTTCCACACCACGACGACCGATTCGCTCGACGACGGGATCGCCGTGTTCCGCGCCGCGGTGGAGCGGGCCGACGTCGTCGTGGCCACGGGCGGTCTCGGCCCCACGGCCGACGACCTCACGCGCGACGTGCTCGCGCTCGTCGCCGGGGAGCCGCTCGAGTTGTCGGCAGACGCCCTCGCCGCCGTCGAGGCCCGCTTCGCACGCCGCGCGGCCCCCATGCCGGAGAGCAATCGCCGGCAGGCGCTGTTCCCCCGCACGAGCCGGATCGTCCCGAACCCCGAGGGCACGGCTCCCGGGATCGACATCGAGATTCCGCGGCGCGGCGCCGGCACCTGCCGCGTCTTCGCCCTGCCGGGCGTGCCTGCCGAGATGAAGGCGATGTGGAGCGCCACGGTGCTGCCCGCCCTCTCGGCCGTCAGGCCCGACGCGGCCACGATCCTCTTCCGCCGGATCAAGTGCTTCGGCGCGGGCGAAAGCGCGATCGAGGCGATGCTGCCCGACCTGATCCGGCGCGGACGCGATCCGCTCGTCGGGATCACGGCCCACGAGGCGACGATCACGCTGCGAATCGCCGCCCGGGGCCGCGACGAGGCTGCATGCCGGGCGAAGATCGGGCCCACGGAGCAGATCATCCGCGCGGCGCTCGGCGACCTCGTCTATGGCGTCGAGGACGACGAACTCGAGGATGCCGCGCTCACGGCGGTGGCGGCCGTGGGGGCGACGCTCGCGGCCGCGGAGATCGCCACGCGGGGCCAGGTGACGCTGCTGCTCGCGGAGGCGGCGGCCCGGAGCGCGGGGGCGGCGTTCCGGGGGGGCGTCGTGGTTCCCGAGTCCGACGGCTCCTCCGCCGCGGCGCTCGCCGCCCGGGCCCGGGCCGAATCCGGGGCCTCGCACGGCCTCGGCATCGGCCCGCCCCGGGATGCAGGAGGCGTGGAGGTGGTCGAGATCGCGCTCGCCGGCCCCGCGGGCACGACACTGATCGATCACAGGCTCGGCGGTGCCGGACCGGTCAAGCTCGCGCGGGCGGCGAAGACCGCGCTCGACCTCGTCCGCAAGAACGTACAATCGGGCGTCCCCCGTCCCGCATGAGTCTCGCGCCCGAGATGTCGCCCGCCTCCCGCCGCACGCTCCTCCTGTCGCTGGGCCTCGCCGGCCTCGTGGGGATGATCGTCTGGCCTTCGTTCGTGGCCCGGGTTCATTACGCGCGCACGCGGGCGGAAATCGCCGCCATCCGGGACGCGGCGCTCGGGGCGGAACTCGCCCCCGTCGGCAAGCTGTTCACCACGCTCGCGCGCGTGATCGGACCGGCGGTGGTCAACGTCACGTCGAAGCGGCACGTCATGACGCTGGCCGACGAGATCGCGGCCCTCGCCGGCGCCTCTCCCCGCGGGGCCAACGACGAATCGTTCGGATCCGGCGTGGTGATCGGAGCCGACGGCACGATCGTCACCAACTATCACGTCGTCGCCCACAGCGAGCAGATCGACGTCGCCCTGGCCGACGGCCGCAGATTCAAGGCCCGCCTCGTGGGCGCCGACGCCGCCACCGACATCGCGGTCCTCGAAATCGACGCCGACGGCCTGCCGAAGGCGGAGTGGGGCGACAGCGACTCCGTGCAGGTCGGCGAGATGGCGTGGGCGATCGGCAATCCCTTCGGACTCGACCGCACGCTCACCTACGGCATCGTGAGCGCGGTGGGCCGGCGCGGCGTGCTGGAGGATCCGCTGCAGGAATTTCTCCAGACCGACGCGGCGATCAATCCGGGAAACTCCGGCGGGCCGCTCGTGGACGTGCACGGCCGGATCATCGGGATCACGACCGCGATCGTGGGGAAGGACTACTCCGGGATCGGGTTCGCGATCCCCAGCAACACCGCGCGGCGCGTGACGGAGGAGATCCTGCGGACGGGACACGTGGAGCGGGGCTACCTCGGCATGGCCCTGCAGGACCGGGCCCCGGCCGTGCCGGGCGGCTCGCGGGCCGTCGTCGCCGCGGTCGAGCCGCGGTCCCCGGCAGCGCTGGCCGGCGTCGCCCCCGGTGACGTGATCACTGCATTCGACGGCGAGGAGATCCGCGACCCGGCGCAGCTCGTGCTCCTGCTGACCCGCGCCACGATCGGATCCGAGGTGCCGCTCGACATCGCGCGCGGCGAGAAATCGCTCCAGATGTCGGTCCGCGTCGGTCGCAGGCCGCGCGAGCCGTAGGGGAGCGTCCGCCGATGGAGACGGAATTCGTCGCGCGGCTGCTCGCAGGAATGCCCGCCGACCCGCGCCTGGAGGTGCCGCCGGGCGACGACGCCGCGGTGCTTCGCCCTCCCGCGCTGCGCCGCACCGTCGTCACGGTGGACATGTTGATGGAGGGAACCGACTTCGTGCTCGGGCCCGACTGCTCCGCCCGGGCGGTGGGGCACAAGGCGCTGGCCGTCAGCCTGAGCGATCTGGCGGCGATGGCGGCGCGGCCCGAAGCCGCGTTCGTGGCGGTGGCGCTGCCGCGGCACGGCGGAACCACGATCGGCCTCGAGCTCCAGCGGGGCATCCAGGCGCTCGCGGCCGAACACGGCGTGGCGCTCTCCGGCGGCGACACGAATGCCTGGGACGGACCGCTCGTGATCTCGACGACGGTCGTGGGGAGCGTGCCACCGGGCCGCGCGTGGCGGCGCGACGGCGCCCGCCCCGGCGACCTGCTCGTGGTGACAGGTGCCTTCGGCGGCAGCCTCTCGGGCCGCCATCTGGCCGTGAGGCCGCGGGTGCGCGAGGCGCTGTTCATCGCCGGGCGGTTCGAGGTGCACGCCGCGCTCGACTGCAGCGACGGCCTCGCGCTCGATCTCTCGCGGATGATGGCCGCGAGCGGCACGCGGGGCGTCGTCCGCACGGCCGCCGTCCCGATCCATGACGACGCCGAGCGGCGGGCGGCCCGCGAGGGGACGGCAGCCCTCGACCACGCCCTCGGCGATGGGGAGGACTTTGAACTGCTCCTCGCCATGCCACCCGACGCCGCCCGGGCGCTCGTCGCCGCCGCCGGCAGGCCACCGCTCGACCTGCCTCTCACCGTCGTCGGCTCGGTGGAAGCGGGTGCGGGGCTCGTGGCGGAGGCTCCCGACGGCACACGCCGCGCGCTCGAACCCCGGGGCTACGTGCATGACTTCACCGGCTGACGGCGGTCCTCCGGCGGTGGTGCGCGTCGCCGACGAGGCCGGCCTGGGCCCGCTCGCCGACGTCGTGGTGTCGCGACTGCCGGACCAGGCGTTCGTGACCCTGACAGGCGACCTCGGAGCGGGCAAGACGACGTTCGTGAAGGCCGTCGCGGCGGCCTGCGGGATCGATCCCGCGAGCGTCGTCAGCCCGACGTTCGGCCTGATCCACGTACACGCCGGGCCCCGCGGCCGACTGGTGCACGCCGACCTCTATCGGCTCGCCGCGGCCGATGAACTTCGCGAAACGGGCTGGGAGGACGCGATCGGCACGGTGCCGGGCGAGGGCCGCCTCGTGTTCGTGGAGTGGCCCGGGAGAATCGCCCGATTCCTGCCGGCGGACCGCCTCGACGTGACGATCGCCGTCGATTCGGAGACGGGCCGCACGTTCACCTTCACCCCGCGGTCGCCGGCCTACGCCCCGCTCATCCAGGCTCTCGGCCGCCGGCCGCGAGCATGACGAGTTCACCCGCGATCGCGCCGCTGAGCGTCGCTTCGAGCGCTTCGAGCGCCCGCGCCGCGGGCACGCCGTCGATGAGCCGGTGATCGGCCAGCAGCGTCACCCGCATCCGGCCCGCCTCATCGAGCGGGTCGTACGCGAGGCTCGTCGTCAGGAACGTGGGATGCCCTCGGTTCGAGCAGCCCTCGCCGGCGAGCGTCGAGAGGCTGAACGTGCCGAGCCGCAGCGCCCTGCGGGCCGACGCGGACCGCAGGTTCCAGCGGAGCACGATCCGCCGCAGCAGCCGCGGCACCATCCGCAGTTCCAACTGTCGCCGGAAGACCTCGTCCACCGGCGCGGAAGCGTGGCGGGAGATCTCCGCCTGCAGGTCGGGAAGCGCGAGGGCGTCGGGCGCCCGGATGCGGGCCCACCAGATCGACTCGGGATCGAGTTCCCGGTCTGCGGCGGCCACGTCGTCACCGCGTGGCCTGCTCAACGCGAGCGACGCGACGCTCACCGGACTCGTCGCCCAGCGCGGCCGCCCGAGCAGCGGAATCCGTGGCGGCACGAACCAGCTGCGGAGTGCCGGGCGATCGCGGGCGACGAGCGCGTAGCCCTTGAGAAAGATCGCGGCCCAGCCGATCCGCATCGGACACCGTCGCCGCATCGCGTCCACCGCCCCCAGCTGCATGACGCGCTCGACGGGAAAGATGGGCACGTGACGCGAGAGCCGCACGATGTCCCCGACGAGCAGCCGCTGGGCGTCGAGCCGTCTGGTGGTGATCGGAAGCGCCTTGGCGTCCGGTCGCGCGAGGGGTGTCATGCGGGGGCATGGTAGCGGCCCGTCGATCGCCGCATCCAGACGCATTTTCGCTACACTCTGCCGAGGATGCGTCTCGACCCCGCCACCACGCTCGTCGCCTTCGTGGACCTGCAGGCCCGGCTGCTTGCCGCGGTGCCGGGATCGGATCACGCCCTGCGTCGCGCCCGGCGACTGGCCGCGGCGGCGCGACTCCTCGACGTGCGCTGCATCCTCACCGAGCAGTATCCCCGCGGCCTCGGCCACACGGCGCCCGACCTCGCGGAGCTTTTGCCGCCGCCCCACGTGAAGACCTCGTTCAGCTGCCTGGGCTGCGAGACCTGCGCGGCTCTCGTCGATGAGCCTTCGCCGCCCGTGCAGGCGGTCGTCCTCTGCGGTTTCGAGACCCACGTCTGCATCGCACAGACGGCGCTCGACCTGCTCGCCCGCGGGAAACGGGTGTTCATCGCGGTCGATGCCGTCGCCGCCCGGCACGCGATCGACCACGACACCGCCCTCGAGCGGCTGAAGGCCGCCGGAGCCATCCCGACGACGACCGAGGCGGTCCTGTTCGAGTGGCTGCGCGACGCGGCGCATCCGCAGTTCAAGTCCGTCCAGAAACTCGTGCTCGAGTGACGTCGCGTGGTGCGGGCGGGCCGGCACCTGCGCGAACATGCCCCACCTATGGGGTCGTGAGATCGACACCGGCTTCCGGGAGCGGCCGCCCGACGAGTCCGCGCAGTGCCGCCACCTTCACCGCGGCCGACGGCTCCCCCTCGGCTTCGCCGCCCGGAGCGGAGCCGAAGCGGATGCGGCGTCCCTCGGGGCCCACGAGTTCCCAGCGCCGTGCGCCGGCCTCCCTGATCGGACGGCACTCGACGAGCCCGAGCGACTTCCACTCCGGCCCGATCACGGCGGCGATGGCCGCCCCCTCCTCGACGACGGGGTCTCCCCAGCGGGCTCCCTCGGGGCCCTGCGGACTCGAATCGACGCCCGTCAACCGCGGGTAGGCCGCTGCCGCCTCGGCGGTGAAGTCGGTGCTCGGCAGCACCACCGACTCGGCGTCCACGGCGAGCAGGCCGCCCTTCACGGCCACCATCGCTGCCGGTTCGCGGCAGACGATCTCGACGACGGCTGCGGGCGGGTGTGCCAGCCGCACGCCGACGACCCGCCTGACCCACGGATGCGTGTCGAAGGCCCTCGCGATCCGGTTGGCGAGATCGGGGTCGGTGAGCGGCAGTCCGCGGTCGAGGCTCGCGGCCTTGAGCGCCTCCCCCTTCACGTCGGCCCGGACCCACGGGGCCACGCCACGGAGTTCGATGCCGGAGGGCTCGAGCAGGTTCGCTCCGCTCCAGGTCAACTCGTCCCCGAACCGTCGCCATGCCCAACCGACCAGCACCGCGCCGGCCGTGACCACCGCCGCGGCCCAGAGCGCCGCCCGGCGCCTCGCGAGTCCCCCCGCCGGAGCACCGCCGCCGGCATCGGACTCGGGCACGGGCTTGCGGCGCGAGGGTGCCTGCATGGTGCCCACGCTCACCACATCTCGATCTGGGGCGTCAACTCGACGCCGAGTTTCTCCCGCACGCGGGCCCTCACGGCCTCGACCAGGCCGCGCACGTCGTCACTCGCGCAGTTGGGATGGGCCACGACGTAGTTCGCATGCGCCGGGTACACGGTCGCCTCGCCGACCCGCAGGTCGCGGGCTCCAGCCTGGGCGACCAACGACTCGGCCGTCGTGCCGTGCGGATCCTTGAACATCATCGCCACGCAGCGGGTGCCCGACGGCTGTCTCGACCGCTCGACGATCCATTCCTTCTGCATCCGCTTCGTGAGCTGGATCGCGTTTTCGTCGTCGAGTTCGAGCCGGCATCCGATCACGATCCCGTCGTCGAGGTTGCTCCACCGCGAGCGGAACGCGAGCCGCGGGCCGCTCCGCTCCTCGATCTCACCCGAGGGCAGCATGATCCGCACCTCCCGCACGCGGCCCCCGATGTCGCCGCCATGCCCCCCGGCGTTGCCCACGAGCGCCCCGCCGACCGTGCCCGGCACGCCCACCAGCGTCTCGAGGCCGGCGAGCCCCGCCTGCACGGCGGCCGAGACCAGGTGCACGAGTTTGGCCCCCGCACCGGCGACGATCGCCGGCCGCTGCACCTCGATCGCACAAAACGCCGGCGCCGACAGCCGGATCACGATGCCGGGGAATCCACCTGCCGGCACGAGGACGTTGGAGCCGCCCCCGATCACGCGCAGCGGAATGCGGCGTTCACCGCACCGGCGCACGACCTGCGTCAACGCGGCGACGTCCACCGGCTCGCAAAAGTAGGCCGCCGCGCCGCCGATCCCCAGCCACGTGTGGTGGGCGAGCGGTTCGTTGCTCGAGACGGCGACGGCCAGATCGTCGAAAGGTGTGTCGGACACGATGACCTGCGAGCCCTGAAGGGAGTCGAAAACCTGCCCGGGGGATCCGATATTCTGCCGCAGGCCGGAATGCCGCGCCTACCGAGCCCTGAATCAGGCCGCCCGCTCTCCTCCCCACCTCGGCGGATGGGCGAGTTGGAGCCAGCCGTCCACGAGTCTGGCAAGCGTGCCGGCCACCGCGGGATCACCAGGGTCGCCAGGCACGCCGCCGCCGGCCGGCAACCTGCCGAGCACGAGCACACAGTCGTCGGCCGTCGCCGTCGCCAGCGCGCGATCGACGCGGGCGTAGGCGGCGACGGCGGCACTGTCGGCCTCGTCGTCGAGAACGGCCGCGGGCACGACGAGCGTCGCGTCGCACCACCGCGCGGCGCGGCCGGCAAACCGACGCGTCGGACCGAGCCTGGCGATGGCGCTCTCCTCGGCGATCAGCACGAGCCGGCCGGGCGTCAGCCGCCTGAGGCTCGCGAGCGTGGCGGCGAGCGCGTGGCCGCTCGTGGGATGATCGACGAACACCGCGGCCTCCTGGCCGCGATCGATCCGCTCGAGCCGACCGGGCACGCCGGCGGCGGCCTCGAGCCCGCGGGTCACGCGCTCCAGGGGAATCCTCTGCTGCAGCCCCACCGCAGCCGCGAACAGCGCGTCGCGGACGAACCCCGCGGTGGGCCGATCGAGCGACGTGGCGGCCGCATGACCGCCCGCGCTCACGAGGATGGTCTGCCCGGCGAGCGACCGCTCGACGGCAACCGCGCTGACGTCCGCCGGCGCTCGCAGCCCCACCGAGACGCACGGCCCCGCGTGTCGTCCGGCGAGCCGACGGACCCGCGGATCATCGACGTTGAACACGAGGCATCCGTCCGGGGCGAGGCTCGAGAGGATCCGCTGCTTGATGGCGTGGTAGGCCTGCACCGTGCCGTGCGAGTCGAGGTGGGCCGTCGCGAGGTTCGTGACCACCACCGTTCCGCACACGACGCCGGCCAGCGCCTGGGCGGCGAGCATCCGGCTCGAGACCTCGACGACCGCATGCGTGCACCCCGACTCGACGAGCCGGCGCAGCCACACGGCGAACAGCTCGGGACGGGACAGATCGCAGACTTCCGGCTCGGTCGCCTCGGCGTCGAGGCAGCCCAGGTCGGACAGCACCCCCACGCGCAGCCCGGCCTCGGCGAGCACCGCGGCCGCGAGCCACGCCGTCGTCGTCTTGCCGCTGGTGCCGGTCACCGCGACGAGCCGCAGCCGTCCGGCCGGATCTCCGAGACAGGCGTGAGCCAGCCGCGCGAACGCCCAGGCGGTATCGGGAACGATCGCCAGAGGCACGCCGTGTGCGGGCACCATCCGCTCGGCCACGATGCCCGCCGCACCGCGGGCGATCGCCCGGGCGACCTGCTCGTGTCCGTCGCCCGCTTCGGTGAGTCGGGCCACGAACACGTCGCCTCGACGGCAGCGCCGTGCGTCCGAAGTGCAGCGGGTGGCGACGATGTCGTCACAGCCCACGAACCGCACGCCGGGCAGCACCGCGGCCAGCGACACGGCCACCGGCCCACCGTCCATCGTCCATTCTGCATCGCTCATGCCGGCCTCCTGCCGAACCACGCTCGCCACCGCGGCCGTCCATGGCCACGGAACGAAGCGGAATTGTCGGCGGGCGAACTGCCCGGTCAATCCGGGTTGCGGCCGTCGGCGGCGTTTTTTTCGGTCAACCCCAAAATCGCGCCACCCCGTTTGCCCAAGCCGCCCGGGTCGGCGCCGGGGACGTTTCTCGGGGCACCGCAGGACTAGCGAGGGGCCAGGCTCTCGAGATGGGAGCGGAGCGACGCGTGGCAGGCCACGAGGCCGCCCTCGGCGCGGGCCAGCCGGACCGAAAGCGGCGCCGTCTTCTCGTCCCGTCGGACGTCGGCGAGATACTCCTGCAGGATCTTTCTGCGCTCGGGCGTCGTGTGCAGCATCCAGTGCACCCAGCACCACGACTCGGCGTAGTGGTCCTGCGACATCTCGCCCGCGACGCGGAGCGACTCCAGACGCTCGATGTCGATCCGCCACGTGCCCTCGAGAAGGCGGCCCGCCAGGTGGGCGATGTGCTCGGCGTGCCGCCCCTGCTCGACCCGCGGCAGTTCGAAGTACTCCGCGATCCCCTCGTCAAGCCAGAGCGGCACTCCGGGCACCACCGCGTGCACGTATCCGTGGGTCGTCTCGTGCCGGAGATCCTCGGCGATCCGGTCCTGCCACGCGGAGAACACCGCCAACCGCGTGTCCGTCTCGATGAAAAACGCACGCCGCACGGGGAATCCCGGGAAGTAGCGGCCCGCGAACTGCTCGTACCGCTCCTGGTTCCCGAACAGGTAGAGGTGGACCGGTTCGTCCGAGATCGGCAGCCCGAGCCGTTGGCTCACGTCCCCCCGGAGCGCATCGAGATCACGCACCATGCGGTGCTGCTCGGCGAGGGGAAAGTCGGCGTGAATCATCAGTTGGCCGGCGACCACTCCTGCGCGGTCGGGGAGTTCGGCCGCGTCGGACCACCCGGCGTTGGCCGCGGCCTGGCCCAACGACGTCCCCGCGATCGGCCGCGAGGAGACGGCCGCCAACTGCGCACAGCCCACCCCGAGACAGACGCACGCGGCGAATGGCAACCAGGGGTGGCCGGGGGGACGCATCATGCCCCGGAGGCTAGCGGCGGCCGGCGGCCCGACCAAGGCCAGTCCCCCTCCGCCCCGCCGCCCGGGAGGGACATTCCATCCACCGCAGCGTGCCCTCGAGCGTCTCCAGCATGAGCGGCCTGCCCAGCACGGCGCCGGCCCCCGCTCGCAGGGCCGCCTGCGTCGAATCCCCGCGGGGAAACGACTCCACAATCACGATCCCGAGATCGGGACGGTTGGCGGACAGCATGCGCAGCCAGGCGAGGTCGTCCGCGCCGAGGGCCATCGCGTCCCAGACCAGAAGCGGCGTCGCGGTGTCGAGGCCGGGACGGCCCGCCGTCACCCCGGCGATTCGCCTCCCGACGAGCGACAGGAGTTCCGCCACCCCCTCGAGGTCGGCGCCGCGACCGCCGGCCAGCGATACGGCCGCCCCCGCCCCGGGCTGCACCGACGCGACGACCGCGTCGAGCGCATCGAGCAGCCGCTCCTCCCGGCGGGCGGTCGGGGGGATACCGAGGGCCCCGCGACGGCCGGCCGACAGGTCGTCGAGCCAACAGGCGATCCGGCCGGGCAGGTCGTGCCACGCCACCTCCTCGACCCCCGACACGATCGGCCCGCTGCGCCGCCTGCCGTCAGCGAGGCTCGTCACGACGCCGACGATCGTCGCGAGCGGCCAGTGCCGGAACGCCGCGGTGATCTCGGCCTGCGACCAGCGGCCGGGCCGGTCGGCGGCGAAGATCACGAACCGAGGCCCCCGGTCCGCGTCGGCGACCGCCTCGTCCACCGACCCGTACGCGACGATCTCGACCAGCCCGCCCAGCGCCCGCCGCACGAACTCCAGTTCGCCCCCGCCGCCGGCGCCCAGCCACACGGCGTGCGGGCGATCCCGCTCACGTGCCGGCCCCGGCGGTGGCGCGAACACGACCATGCGGCGTCAGAGCAGCTCGCTCGCCAGATCCGCGAGCTGCGACCGCTCCCCCTTCTCGAGCGTCACGTGCGCGTACAGCGGCTGCCCCATCATCCGGTGGATCACGTACGACAGGCCGTTCGACAGGGCGTCGAGGTAGGGCTGGTCGATCTGGCAGACGTCGCCCGTGAACACGATCTTCGTCCCTTCGCCCGCCCGGGTGATGATCGTCTTGATCTCGTGCGGCGTCAGGTTCTGGGCCTCGTCCACGATGAAGAAGATCCGCTGCAGGCTGCGACCGCGGATGTAGGCCAGCGGCGTGATCTGCAGCTTCTCCGACTCGCGCATCTCCACCACGCGCTGGGCCGCCTGCGTGTTTTCGCCGCACTGGTGGCGGATCACGGTGAGGTTGTCGTAGAGCGGCTGCATGTACGGATCGAGCTTCTCCCCCACGTCGCCCGGCAGGAATCCGAGGTCGCGATTGGAGAGCGGCACGACCGGCCGCGCGAGGAGGATCTGCCGGTACTTCTGCCGGCACTCGAGCGCGGCGGCGAGGGCGAGCAGCGTCTTGCCGGTGCCGGCGGTGCCCGCGATCGTCACCAGCTTGATGTCGTCGTCCATGAGCGCCTTGAGCGCGAACGACTGCTCGGCGTTCCGCGGCGCGATGCCGTAGCAGGTCTGCTTCTCGACGCGGGTGAACGACCGCGTGGCCGGCCGATAGGTGGCGAGGGCCGACTTGCTGCCGTTGCGGAGGATGAAGTTCTCGTTGGCGAGCGGCTGCGCGACGTGGCTGAATTCGCCCGCCGGTATGCTCCCCTCGCCGTAGAAGCGGTCGATGGTCTCCGACTCGATCCCCTCCACGACCCGCTTCCCGGTGTAGAGCTTGTCGAAGCTCTCGACCTTGTCGGAGGTGTAGTCCTGGGCCTTCAGCCCGAGCGACTTGGCCTTCATGCGCAGGTTCGTGTCCTTCGACACGAGGATCACCGGCCGCGCGGCATGCTCGCGCTGGAGCCGGAGCGCGAGGCCGAGAATCCTGTGGTCGGGGGTGTCCTGGAGGAACGATTCGTGGAGCCGGTCGTCGCGACCGCCGCCGAGCACCACGCGGATCGAACCGAGCCCCGGACCGAGCGGGCTGCCCTCCTCCGAGAGGATGTCGCCGGTGAGCGCGTCGAGCCGCCGCAGGAACTCCCGGGCCTGGAAGTTGAGGTCCTCGTTGCCGCGCTTGAACTGGTCGAGTTCCTCGAGCACCGTGATCGGGATGGCGACGTCGTTCTCCTCGAAATTGCGGATGCAGCCGGAGTCGTGCAGGATCACGTTCGTGTCGAGAACGAACAGCTTAGGCCGGGCATCCTTCATGGCACCTCCACGGGCTCGGGAACCGGAGCGGAACGTGCGGATGGTAGCCGAAGCAGGGTCCAGGCGGGGATGCCGCTTTTTCGCCGCGCCAGCGCGATTGTGAGCGGACGATGAAGGCCCGCGGAGGTGCTGGCGGAACGCGTCAGGGCTTGCGGAACACCGTGCCGTGCTCGGCGACGTCGAAGCCGAGTTTCGTGAACAGGCTGATGGCGGCCGTGTTCGACACGGAAGCGTGGGTTTCCACGAGAGACACCCCCTCCTGCTCGAGATCGTGCAGGGCCTCCGCCACGAGGTAGTGTGCCAGCCCCTGCCGCCGACGCTGCCCCTGGATCTCCACGTCGAGCAGGCCTGCGGCGATCACGCCCCAGGCGCCCGCCAGCGGCTGCATGTCCCAGAACGAAGCGCTGCCGAGAAGTTCGTCCATCTGGCCGAGCAGTTCGTAGCGCCGCAGGGCGACGCCCGTCGTCGTGGCCGCCTCCCACCAACTGCGGCGCGTCGGTTCATCGATGGCCCGCAGCACCGTGCTGCGACGAATCGCGACCTGCATCCGGTTGACGGGCGGGCGAAAGCCCTGCAGCGTCCTGCGCAGCACGGCCACCCGGTCCGCCACGTCGTAGCCTGCCCGCTCGAACAGCCGCCGCATCGCGACCGACGAGTCGAGGATGCCGGGCAGGTCGGAGCCGCCGTAGAGGCCGAGGTAGAAGCTGCGGAGCTCCGCCGAGCCTCCGCCGAGGATCGTGGTGGCGCCGCGTTTCCTCAGGTAGTCCTCGCAGCCGTTGAGGAGGGCGGCGCCGATCTGGTCGTGGAGGTCGTGCGGGACGACTGCCGCGAGCAGCGTCGTGCCGACCCGGGTGTCGACGCCGGAGCGTCCGGCATTCGGGCCGAACGCCGCGTGGGCGAATCCGACCACCCGGTCGTCGTCCACCGCGACGATGAGCCCCTCGCGGTCGAAGTACGGTTTCGAGAACACGCTCGCCTCGAGGAGCGCGGCGGTCATCGGCTGCATCGCCGCCGGCCCGAGATCGGCGGCCCGCCAGACGTCGGCGAGCCGCGGAGGGTCGGCGTTGCGGAAGCAGCGGATCTCGATCATGCCCGACGCCCCTCCGCCGAGACGGCGACCGGGAACCGGACGAAGACCTCGCCCTCCCGCTCCGCCACCTCGTGCACCACCTGCCGCACCGTGGCCGAGATCCGGTGGCGGCCGGTCGTCACGTCGAACTGCCAGCCGTGCCACGGGCAGGTGAGCACGGCGCCGCACAGCTGGCCGGTGCCGAGCGGTCCGCCCTGGTGCGGGCAGAGTCCGTCGATCGCGTGCCACGCCCCGGCCACGTTCGCCAGCGCCACGACCCGCCCCTCGACCACCCGCTCGATGCTCGTGCCGGGTGGACACTCGGCGGCGGAGGCGATTCGAAACCAGTCGGATGAAGTCGTCATGGGCGGGCACCGCGGCTGCCGCCCGGACGGGCTCACGCGGCGGAGCGGCTCACTGTAGCCTGTGGAGGCTGTCCCCGCCATCGTCGGTGCACCCACCAGTACTGCGGCGGGGCCCGCCGGATCGCCTGCTCCAGGATCGACGTGTACCACTGGGAGATCGCCCGCAGGTCGGCCGTCTCGGGCTCACCTGCGGCGGGATCGGCGGTGCCGTCGAGGCGGAGGTCGTAGTCGAACAGCCTGCCCCCGCGGCGCGTCGCCGAGCAGACCATGATCGGGGCCTGCGACGAGAGCGCGAACACGCCGATCGCCTTGTGGACGCTCGCCGGCCGACCGAAGAAATCGACCCAGCATCCGCGCGGGCCGGCCGCCTGGTCGCCGAGCAATCCCAGGGCGCCGTTCTCCTCGAGTACCACCGCGACGTCGGGCGCGCTCCCCTTCTTGGGCAGGATCCGCTGCCCCCGCGACTCGCGGAACGCGGTCACGAACTCGTCGAGCAGCGGGTTGTCGAGCTCGCGGGCCACCGAGTAGATGCGGAAGCCGAACACGCCGAACAGGTAGGCGGCGAGCTCGAAGTTGCCGAAGTGGCCCGAGAGGATCACCTTCGGCCGGTCGAGCCAGAGCGTCCGCACCATCTCCTCCATGCCGTGGATCCGCAGGTGCCTGCGCCAGGTCGTCTTGTGGATCACGCGCGGCGCGTGGGCGATCTCGATCACCATCAGGAGCAGGTGCTCCCACATGCCCCGGGCGACGTCGCGGCACTGCGCGGCCGACCAGTCGGGAAAGGCGATCTGGAGGTTCTCGCGCACGACCCGGCGCCGGATCTTCACGCGATTGGCGAGGAAGTCGCTCGAGCGTCGGGCGAACCGCTCGCAGGTCGGCCGCGGGAGCGACTGCACGATGCAGATGGCGACCCGCACCGCCGCGTAGGCGAGCGAGTCGGTGAACCGGGTGGCGAGTGGCCGCGACGGCCGGGAGGTGGCATCCATGCGGGGCGGGATTGTGCCGCACACGGGCCACCGCTGCCAGACCGACTTTTGCGGTCCGGGCCGGTCCGCGGTCGCTCGTGCCCATCCCCTCTCAACCGGCCGCCGACGGTGGCTGCAGCAGCACGAGCACGACGCTCACGGCGTTGAAGAGGGCGTGGGCGAGGATGCCGGGCACGATCGAACCTGTCTGCCGGGCGAGCCAGCCGAGCACGACGCCAAGGCCCAGGAGCGGCATCCAGGCGAGGCCCTGCCCGAGGTGCGCCAGGGCGAAGGCGAACGCCGACCCGGCGATCGCGAGGCCGCCCGCCGCGGCTGCGGCCCCCCGGCCCGAGAGCCACGTTTCGAGCCAGCCCTGGAGCACGCGTCGGAAGAAGAACTCCTCCACGACCGGAGCCACGACCGTGGCGGCGAGCCAGACCAGCGCGATCGACGTCCGATCGCGGTGCACGGCGAGGAACTCGACGATCGGATGCCGGTAGGGCACGATCCGATCGAGGATCGCCGCGAGACCGAGCAGCGGCGCGAGCACCAGCGCCACCGTGCCGACCGCCTGCCACATCGCGGCCCGCCAGTCCCCCACGTGCAGGCCGAGCCCAGGCCACGA
>Ga0136644_10000064_pt1 | contig 76169 bp, 74 predicted proteins | sample C_130820_EF_Meta_FD_94780 | JGI IMG/M metagenome (GOLD analysis project Ga0136644, IMG submission 94780) | Freshwater microbial communities from Lake Croche, Canada to study carbon cycling - C_130820_EF_MetaG (v2) (version 2) | ecosystem: Environmental > Aquatic > Freshwater > Lake | place...
AAAAAAAGTGTGTAGTAAGAGTGATTTAGTATGAGTGAAAAAAAAAATTGAAAAGTGTGTAGAAATAAAAGTAAAAGATACCAAACAAATAAAGCAACCAACTGAAAGTGAAAATGTCATCATCAAAGCAAATGAATACGATTGTAGAAATGTTATCATCAAAGTATGGATTTGATGTGGAAGAAGGAAAGAAATATGTAGAAGAAAATGTAAAAAGTGTAGAAAAGAAAGGTCGTCCAAAGAAAGAAAAAAAAGAAGTAGAAGTATCGGGAAAAGTAGATATTTTTACGACACTAGTTTCTTCTGAAACAACCGAAACAGAAAATAAAGAAGAAACACCAAAAAAAATGACAAAAAAAGCAGAAAAAGAAGCAAAAAAAGCAGAAAAAGAAGCAGCAAAAGCAGCAAAATTAGCAGAAAAAGTTGCCAAAGAAGAAGCAAAAGCAGCAAAAAAAGCAGAAAAAGAAGCAAAGGCGCAAAAGGAAAAGAAACCACGCACTGAAGCACAAATAGCAGCGTTTGAAAAAATGAAGGCAAAAGGTGAAGAAAAACGCAAACAAAAACAAGCTGAAAAAGAAAACGCGAAAGCAGAACCAGTAGCAGTAGCAGTAAAAGAAGAAAAAGAGGAAGTAAGCGTGAAGAAAATTGAAATAAATGGAAAAAAATACTTGAAATCAAGTGAAAATATCCTATACGATGCAGAAACACAAGAGTTAATAGGCAAATGGGACGAAGAAAAGAAGGAAATAATATTTGAAGAATTAGAAGAAGAAGACGAAGACGAAGAATAAATATATAGTATAGATTTTATATGTAACTAACTAACCCTTTTTTTCCTCAGCGATATCTATTTTTTGTCACTCATTTCTCGTTTCGCTAGTTATGGCGGGAGTCGGGATAAACCCTCCAAGAGCGCAAAGGGGAGCGAGGCAGAACAAGAACCGAACCAGTAGATTAGAAATAAAATCTAAGAATAATATATGACAACGGTAAATTATATCCTACAACCAAAAACAATAATCATATATGCGGTTGTATTAATCACACTGTTTGAAGCAACAGCGCAAGTATTTTTAAAAAAGTTTGAAGTAGGAAGACATACAACATATTATTATTTATTGGCGGCAGTAGCATTGTATTTTATAGTGTGTGGACTGTTATGCTTGTGTTATAAAAATAAAGGTGGTTTAGGAAAGGTGAATTTAATGTGGAGTTGTATGTCAATCATATTTGTAATCTTATTTGGGTACATTTTTTTACAAGAAGAAATAAAAATGCACGATATGATAGCAATAATTTTCGCATTCTTGGCAATATATTTCGCAAATATGGATTAGTTTTCTCTCAAAATAAAAATTCTAAGTAGGAAATAATGAAAAGTAAATTAGAAAAAAAATTAAAGAAACACGAAAATAAGATAAGAGATTTATCAAATACATCAAGTCATTTTATAAAACAAGTAATCGGAAATTATTACGGACTGTTGCACACAATACTAATAATAGGAGGAGCGTCAATAATCTTATTTAGCAAAAATCTGATTCATTTATCAATAATATTATTAATAATTTCGTTGGATGCCTTTGCAATAGTAGTGCGACATGATTGTCCACTAACTGATATGGAAGAGAAATATTTGGGTATAAGTGGAAAAAGACAAATCAACGAATTTTTAAAAAGTAGTGGCGTAGTATACAACTGTTCACACTTGTACGAGTCTCAACTGGAATTAGTAATAAATTTTTGGGCATTGACCGCTTGTAAGATAGTAATGTTGATTTGTTTGAAAATGTTGAAAATAGAGTTAAATGTGGATTAAATAAATCTAATATATATTCATGGATAAACTGAACAGTATAGTAAAGTCTCTGACAATGAATTATAAATCGTGGTTGTTGTTGATAACTGCATTGGTAGTAATATCTTCAATAAATGGAGTAAATGGTTTAGGTAATGGTTTTGCGACATTTGGTGTGCTTTTTGTAGCATCACATTTGCTTCATTACTGGGCACATTTCAAAAACGCATATCCGCAAAATATAGTGCATTTGTATCACCACGAATACAATAACTTTTTCTCTCATTTTATTCAAATCGTAGTAGAATTTGTAGCGTTAATGTCGTTTATGTGGATGAAATACAACGTGTCGTGGATGAGTTTCTTGAACGAATGGGTGATAATATTTTTTTACTTGTTTTACACGACGATTCATAATATAAACTATTCCATTTACCATGTGAACCGTGTGCACGAGATGCATCACAAGTTGAGAATAAAGAATATGGGTCCGGATATATGTGATATCTTGTTCAATACGAAATACGATGTGGAAAATAGTATAGAAAATACGGACCATTATATACCAAATATAATAGTTTGTTTGATAATAACATTGTTGTTGAAATCATATTGGGAGAGAAGAGAGAACAAGGAACCGTACGAAACCGCGATGAAATATTTGTTTGGTGGAAGTGTTGGATTACTAATTCTCTCAACAGTGTACTTGGTTTACGAAGGAAAAATCAAGAATGAAGAACATCCAGAACCGGATGCAGCACCCGCAAAAGAACCAGATGTCGCGCCAGTAGAACCCGTAGAGTCAGCAAAAGAAACGACAAAAGAACCCGCAAAAGAACCCGCAAAAGAAGAAGATACCGTGCCCCCTTCGGAAATCCCTTAAAAAGTGTGAATATTTCTCTCTTTGATTGAATAATAAAAGAGAAAAATAAAGGAAAAAGAAAAGAAAATCTAAATAATTGTTGTATAATATAGGGTATTCTTTTTGTCACTCATATCTATTTTTTGTCACTCATTTCTCGTTTCGCGATATGTACCGATGACAGCATAGTATGGTGTGGTGATTGTATTTATGTGAGTTGTTTTCGCACCATATGTGCGATAAGTATTTGAACGAATAGGGGATAATAAGATGCGATAGTAGAAGGGTGCACTCCGACGATGTTTTTTGCTCTTGCGACTTCAAGAGCAAAGATTTATAGTTTTTATATTGTTTGTTTTCAAAAATCAAAAACAATAAATGTGTTAGAAATGGGATTCTAGTTAGCTTTGCCAGTTGGCAAAGCTAAGAACCTTCTTTATCAATCAATATTTTCTTTGATACATTTTTGATAATTTTTTCGTAGTTTCTCTCGTTATCTTCGTCTTTTATCTCTCCCATAGAATTATCTAGTATCTTCATATATTCTTCGTGTTTTTTGGTAGTAATATCGTCTGCTTTTGGGTTGGCTTTTAACCAGTCTGGAATCATTTTAATGTTCTTGTGCTCAATTAGTTTGATAGCACGTTTCATATGTTTTTTCTCCTCGTCTTTAATCCAAGTGTCGTTATCTTTGACGTGTATGACTTCTCTCTTCAAATCACTACAATGAATAGGTCTTTTGGTGACATCTAAATCTTGTAATTCCCGAATAAAAATATTACTGATACTATTGACATATCCCGAAGTTCCAAAATTTTCAAAGTCTTTAAATCCGAGTGTAATTCCACTGACAAAATCACTAATGTTGAATGCATCTTTGCAAGTTTCGTTCAAGAAAACATTCAAATTGAATTTATTGTGACTATTGGTGTTGTGACTATTGGTTGTATGTGTTCCAATATTACTCTTGATGGCTTCTAATAACTGTTTCTGAAACTCTTGATTTTGTTTGAGAAATTCAAGAATAACGTTTTCGTTCATTTGTTGGGGATTTTCTGATTTTTTTTCGGAGATTTCTATAGTAATATTTTCTTCGTTAGAATCCGTTTTTTCTTCGGTGGTTTTACATTTTTTTTGATGACGCCATAAATTTTGTCTATGCATATATTTATTACCGCAAATGCAGTTGAACTTAAATGTCCCTTTTTGTAATCGCTGTGTAATCTCTATATGTTTCTGTGTAGAAATATGTCTATCATATTGACTTTTTCTACACGTAGAATAGTCACAATCTTTACAAAAAAATTTTGGTTGAACTTTTTGAACTATAGATGGTTCATTATGTATCATTTAGTTCTATATTATATGATTACAAAAAAGTTCCTAAATACTTTTTTATTCAAAATCAAAATTATGCTCACAATTTTATGCTCTCGCACAAAATGCGAAAATCTGAAAATAACAGCATTATGATGTAAAACACGTTTTGAAAACAAGTTGTCGCCAAAGTCCCCTAGGTTTTGAAAATTGGACATTTATTTTTGTCCATTTTTTGAAACCCCTACGACTTTTGGGCAAAAATTTTTGTCATTTTTTGCCTTCGGAAAAATCCTTTAAAATGAACACTTTTTGATTAAAAATCGCAAAGTGTTAAAAACCGATAAAATTTCCGAAAGAACCCCGGCATTCTCGGCACCCGCAAAAGTTTTCTCTCTTTGATCAATTAAAAAAGGTTAGGAGTTACAAATAATAAGACTATACTACTAATTTTTATGGGGTTTATTGTTCTATAAATAGTTGGGCAATTTCTCTCTTGCCATTGTGCATATTGTGAATATATTGGTCTAAAGTTTTCATAGTGCGTGGTTCGTCTCCCATCTCTACTTCCAATTCAAAGGAATCCATTTCATACTTGAATACGTGGACAGTCTTTTCTTGTCCAATACGATGACATCTGGCAATTGCTTGTTGTTCCACTGCGGGGTTCCAATGAGGACTGACGAAGTAAATCTCGGAGAACTTGCTCTGTAAATTCAAACCTTCGGAACCAGTCTGGATTTGAACGACCAACACATCAATAGGATCATTCTTGAGGGTTTTCATTCGTTTTTTTAGAGAAGTTCTAGCGTCAAAGACGACAATGTTTTGAACCCCTCCGACCTTTAAACGTTGAACCACCCAGTCAATTTCTTCGCGGAAGTGGCAAAATACGATTTTTCCCGATCCGTTTTCTTTTCTCTCAATGATTTGACCAACCACGGAGTCCATCTTGCTAGAGTGGGAGGTAGAATCAATACCAAAGAACTCGGGAGATAATAAACCGTCAAATATCAAATCATTTACTCTATTCTTCAACATATTGGGTAAAATACAAGTCTGACGAGAGAACATCATCATCTTCAACTTGTCGCCCTTGCTACAATACTCAGAAGAATTATGAACTGCTTGCGCAAATTTTTTCTCAGTTTCGTTGTTCCAACGGATATTTTCGTCGTTCATTAATAGAGACGGCATTTCAATACCGATTTGAGACTTGGTGCGGCGTAGAATATAGTTGTTTTTCATTTTTTCCATATTTTCTGACCCAGCATAAAAACTCGCCGGTAACCCAAGTAATAAACACATATTGTAGAAATCCTTGCGAGAGTTTTGCACCGGTGTTCCAGAAATTAACCAACGAACACGAGTGTTGAGACGTTTCGCGCCGTAGAAACGACTATTTTTATTACGCAAGTGATGCGCCTCGTCAAAGACCACGCGGTCCCAAGCAACTTGGTGAAGAAGGCAACCAGACTCAGAGTCAATTTGGCGAAGAGAGATTGCAACTGAACCGTAGGTGGTCAAGACAATAGGTGCGCGCTCCAGTTGCTCGCGAGTTATTTTTTTCTTCTGAGCGCCGTGGAATACCAAGACCCGATGCCCAGTTGTTTTAAATATTTCATCTGCCCATTGTTGAACCAAGACGGTAGGTAACACGACCAACGTACGACGATAGGACAAGAAGTTCACCACGATAAGACCAATCATCATAATAGTTTTACCGAGTCCCATTTCGTCAGCAATAAATCCGCCACGAACGTCGTGTTCAACCGACTCTTGATTCTCTTTGGCGATGCACCATTCAAGACCATCATATTGATGCTGTTTGTATCCAGTGTTCCCGTGGGACAGAAATTGTTGAAACTTATCATAAGAAGACATTTTAAAAAGTTGATGATTTGTTGAGTGCCTTGGTAAAAACCTCCGAAAAAAAAATCAATTTTTTTTACACATCATACTTATTACCATGTGCTCCAAAAAAAATACCACTATATACGGACTCCTTTTTGTCACTCATATCTATTTTTTGTCACTCATTTCTCGTTTCGCGGTAGTCCCTATATGCACCCTATTAGGGGTATATATTCGCGGACGAATTGGAAAACTTAAAAGGGAGCGGGGCGCACGCGGGGTAGAAGGGTCCCGGGGCGCGGGTGGCAGAGTGCCACAGTACATATATCCCATCAACTTAAAGATTTCTCTCTCCATATATGTAAACCCCGCAAACATAATAGAAATGTTGCTAATACGATACTTACCCACATTAATACCCATCTTGATTCTACTGACGATACAGTTTAGACAAACAACACAATTCAATAAATACTTGACTACTAGAAGACTCACAACAAGTCATCAAAAACTGTCATCTGTACCAACACATCAGACGAACAACCATAATAGCGAATATACGTTGAATGTTGGTAAAGCATTAGATGTCTTAGTGAGAGAATTACCGCTAGTATTTGCTGTAAAAAATTTAGACTTTAGTATATTTTCTTCACAGATAACAGTTGTCAATGGAAACCAACCACACTCACTAGTGGTCTCCAAATCCGCCTACATTGGCGCAATTAGAGCAATACAAATGGCATCAGCAGTTTCTTCAAACTATCCATTAGTACGCGTACGAAAAGTTGAATACATTGAAGACATTAGAACGATTCAATGTTTAGTTGATGTTGTATCATCTTCTAACCAGTTAATATCAACCGTAACACATAATATCGGAAAAGACACTCCACTTTGGGAAGGTATGTTTTATTTTGAGTTGAACAAAGAAGGCCTTATAGAAACACATATTTTTGACCGCAAAATAAGTAACTTTAACCCAGAAGAAGAAAAGAACTGTTGCCAATTTGAAAAATTATGTAATCAGTAAAATCTAACACCGAGTCCAACCTTTTCTCTTTTTAGACCTTTTAACATTTAAAACCTTTACTTTTTTATAATAGCAGATGTTTTGCGATTTCCTATATTTACAAAATCATAAGTAATATTTCTACTTGAAAAAAAGTCGTCTGTTGCTTTTCTTTGCCCATTCCAGTGATAATAATCATCAAATATTACAACTCCTCCTATTACAACATTATCATACATTTGCTCAAGTTCATACTTACTTGATTCATACCAGTCAGTATCCAATCGCAATATTGCTATTTTTTCTGGAATTGTTGTTTTATCTTTCAATGTTTCCATAACATCACCGACTACATAATGTAACTTATCTAGAGGATAACCAGTTGAGTTTAATCTACCTTGAACTTTTTCTAAAGGTTCATAACACCACCCATTTACTTTTTCATTAATTATTTGACTTTTCCAAGTATTATAAACATCGTCTTTACTCATTTTATATAATGTAGCGTCATTACAAGTATAGTCATGTTCGGATGGTTCTACTAATCCAGTAAATGTATCATATAAATATATATCACGGACCGAATTATTTTTCATTAATTCATTTATCCATATGTGTTCAAAATCACCCTCACCAACACCACATTCAACAACAACTCCTTCAATATTATTACTCAATATGTACCTAATTGCGTCTGCTCCGTCCATTATAATATAGATATATATTTATTATATTTAAAAAATAACGCATGACCAATATATTAGGTTTTTGAAGAAATGTTAAAATGTGTAAAAGGCAAAAAATGAATAAAAATATTTTCCCTAAAACCAAATAATATTTATAATATAGTTGTATTATATGGATGTCATATCAATAGACACATTTATAAATGTAGAGAATGAAACGGCAAAGTTTCTTAAAAAAGTAATGATACGACCAAAATCATATGAAGAACTGCAGAAATGTTGTTCAGTAACAGAGAGACATTACTTATTCTATGTTGCTCAAAAATTAAAAAGAGAATTTCCCACTATAACATTTAACGATATATGTTTTGCAATAATATATGCCTACTATGGACTGAATTTAAGCGAGTCACTAGACACATTGTATACATCAGACAATACTAATTTAATGAATAACAAAAAAGACGTAAGAACACTATTCATCCGACTTACTGCGCCAAGTATCATACAACCCGAATACAGAGAAATAATTACAAGTGAAGGAGAAAATATCTCTCAACAGTTGAGACTTTTTATACTCGGTCCAGAGGCTCCTACTCCACCAAAGAAACCAGAAACACTCGGACCCAAATCACTTGGTGGTAAAAAATCCAAAAGAAAATACAAATATAGAAGAACTAAAAGAATAAAACCGCGTTACCGAACCTAAAACATTAAACGATATACCTTTAAATTTATGTGTTGTTTGGTTTCATTCGTTCAAGTATTTATACAAAAAATAAAAACCTATAAGCAAGGAATAACAAAATGAAAATAAATACAATGATTTATCAGATGCACTTTTAAGTACCCAAATACTAACAAAAAAAGATGTTAGTACATAAAATAAAGTAACAAAAACAGCAGAGTCAAATTGATACTTCCCCTCTTTCCAGTAACTGTAAAAAGAAGCAAGAGATATGGGGGGTAACATGGATAATAATGTTGTGCCGAGCGCAGTTTTATAGTCGGGAACAATACCGCTAATAAGTAGTCCGGGTAAGATAACACTAGAACCAGATGTTCCAGTAATGGCTCCTACACTTCCAGCGCAAATCCCTATAATAGACGCAATTAAGTATTTGAACATTAACTATATATTTATAATTATATTTTTATAAATTGTGTATGTATGCACCACCTATAATATATGCTAAAGTAAAAACCACAATAAAAGTGGATAACATTGCCCACCAATGTAAACTTTCTTCTCTTTTTCTTTGACTAGTGACCAATTTTTTCTTCTGAATCATTTGTTCAATTTTTTCAATACCACGACCAATGACCCCTATTCCATGCGCTAAATTGGCAGTATCATCTTGGTCACGACTGAAGTCAACCATATTATCGCCATCTTGTTTTTTGGGAGATTCAAGAAGAGCGTGATGACGGCGAACCTTGTCAACGTATGCCAACCTTCTTTTTTGAATAATTTCAAACAAGGATTTAATATATTTTTTCATATAGTTTTGTAATTCTTCCAAGACTAGTGTGTCATAATATTCTAAAACGTTTAAAATATAACCAGATTGTTTATAGTTATCCAACCCTTGTGCAATTTCACTTACAAAGTTTCCTCTGGTCATTCTCAGTTCATCAATCAAGTCATTGATAAGGTCGTGCATATTCCAGACAGTATCAGAATTTTGATTCGTCAATGGGTTCATCATTTTAAATAGTTTTTAATTATTTGCTTGGTTGTAAAATAATTAAAGTAAAAAAAATAAAATCAATTTTTTTTTATATTTACGCAACCCTTACTTTCTCTCATCAACTGAAATAAACAAAGTAAAAATAAATCAAAAATATAAATAAAAATTATACAACACTTTGTACAAACTTGAATGATTTAGACTCACTGAAGAATAGTTTCCAGTCAAGTTTAATAAATACAAGAATACCATAGACAAAGAATAAAAATCTAGTTTCAAAGGTAGTTACGATTGGTTTGTTGTTACGTGGGAAAAAGAAATATAACAAGAGTAGAGACATACCGGCAATAAAAATAAATTCAAATCGGTCTTTCCAGTATTCTACTTTTTCAATAAGTTCATCGTTTTTCTCTCCCTTCTTGTGTTCAAGGTACACACGAACTAAAGCGCAAATAACAAAAAGAATTTTAATAATCAACAAAAATGTAATAACATAATCAATTTTGTGCATCCTATTTTATATAACTCAACAAAAAAATATAATAATATGATAGAATATAAGTTTTTCTCTCAAGAAGTATGTCGTCTCCTTGTCATTTCTCTTGTTTTCTCTCGTTTATTTTTATCATTTCAATGATTTATATGAACAATGCAACTACCAAAAGTCAGACAATTAAAAGGTACGAAGCACAACTTCCATTTGACCTTCAAGAAACCTACCGAAAAATCCAACAAGAACGACTCGGTATATATTACTATGGATACTCCCTAGGTTTCATACTTTCTCTCATTATAATAATTTACAACTATCAAAACAAGTCAAAAATATCAACAACTCATATGGTTTGTATAGTAATATCCACTAGTTTTCTAACCAACTATTTTTATTATATGTTGAGTCCTAAAACAACGTGGATGTTGGACCATATAAAAACCCCAGAACAAACGAAAGCGTGGTTAGAAATGTACAAGTCAATGCAAAAGTATTATCATACCGGTTTAGTGCTAGGTATTGTAGCTGTTGCGTTTCTCGCCGTCGCTTTTAGGAAATAAATCCCCACGTACCCACAATGTAAAATAAAAAAGTATTTCAATAAAAACCGACTTAAAGACATCCGATCGAAAACTGATAGAAGCGTCAATAGTTTAGTGGTAAAATGGAACCTTGCCAAGGTTTTGCCTCGGGTTCGATTCCCGATTGACGCATCTCCCCTCCATCCCACACAACAAACTAGGTCTTATAGTGTAGTGGTAATCACTTCAGACTTTGAATCTGGAAACCCGAGTTCAAATCTCGGTAGGACCTCTTTATCCCTACACCTTATTATTCGTTAGGTCGTAGGTTCAAACCCTATGCAAAGCGAAAAATAATATTATTAAGCAAATAATAATATTATTACAAAAAAATTAACTCACACACAAATTTACTTCTTTTGGAAGATCTTAACACACTCCCAAATTTTGGCAGACTCATCAATAGAGAATGCACCTCTACGTTGTGCAGTGTTCAAGAAAGAAACTAAAAGATTCAATGCAACATTTTCATCAGTAACAGCAACATCCACTAACTTAACCTCTGGTTTTTTCTCTTGTGTGGCAGCAGCAGCAGATCCAGTTCCTTCGCTTTCCATTTATAAATAATATTTGATATTATTTTTAAGTCTATTTAACGAAAATATAAAAATATAGTAAATTCACAAAAACAGTACAAAATATAAAAAAAAATATATAAAAATAAAAAATTGAATACAAATCAAATGAAAACAAAGACCAAGTAATCCTCATAAAAGTTATACAATGACTACACAAATGGAATCACCAAGACAATCAACAAGTAATATTATAGACTATTCATATACGGAGTTTCACACAAAATCACTAGCAGATGATATGAAAACAAAATTTTTAGTACCATTTGCAGACGAAGAATCACATAAATTATTCGGAACATTAACCATAAAAGTGAACGATACCCCAATGACAAAAACCCCTCAATATATATTATTTATGTTGGACCGTTCGCAATCTATGACCGATGAAGTTGAAAAGACTTCTACAAAAATGGAACACGCAAAACATACCATAAAAAATATAGTAAAGTTAATAGTAAATTCGGACGAAGACTGTCCACCAATATTTATACAAATATTTGTATTTGACGATGAAGTGGAAGAAATAATGCCAAAAATACAAATAACGAAAGAAAATATGAAAGAAATATTGGAAAAAATAAAATCAATACAACCACGAAACAGCACCAATATAGAATTAGCGTTGGAAAAAACAAGAGAAATAATGGAATCCGAGGATTCAGACGTAACTGGGTTACCCACAACGCAAACAACAATACAAAAAACAGAAGTGTTTCTGACAGATGGTTTACCAACTTCGGGTGATACAAACATAAGTCGTTTGATAAAGAAACAAATAGAAAAATCTAGAATATCGTCACAGTCGCAAACGGACAACAACAATATTTACATTGGTTATGGTGAAGACCATAATGGTAACTTATTACAGTCAATATCGTTCAGTAAAAAGAATGGTTACTACTACTTTGTTGATAAAATAGAAAACGCTGGACTTATATTTGGAGAAATAATGCACAGTTTGTTATATCCGGCATTAAAAAGTATTAATATAGCAGTAGAAAATGGAGAAATTTATGACTACAAAACCAATAGGTGGTCCCAAAACTTGTATGTATCTTCTATATTGAGTGAGTCCGAAAAGATATATCATATAAGGTGTAAAAATTCGGATGATATTGAAGTAAATATAACTGCCATAAATGCAATAACCAACGAAGACTTTAAACATAAAGTTGAACGACTTCCGGATTTATTAGTGTCAGACGAAACAATATTAGAAACTGATTTGACAAAATACGTTTTACGACAAAAGACGCAAGAATATTTATACCACGCCAGAAGTGTAGCAGTTAGTATAGAGAATGCATCAAAAACAATGTTAATCTTGTCAAAACATACAAAAAAAGAAATTTCAGACAAAATGCAGAATCTGCGTGAAGAAATAAAATCGTTTTTAGAGTTCTTGAAACACCATATAAAAAGCAATAACTATGAAAGTGATAAATTCTTTATAATGTTGTATGAAGACATTTATATTGCTTATAAAACATTTGGAACAATTCAAGGCGCAATGTATAGTGGTTCAAGACAAAGTTCTCAAGGTCGTCAGACATCTTATGTGGTGTCAAGTCAACAAAAATCCGATGACTTTGATGATGAACCATTAATATTTAATAAACTAAACATATCAACAACCAGAAAGTGTGACGATAATAGTAACATGTTGAGTGCAAACACAACTCCAAAGCAACTGAAGGTAATGAATTCAATAAACAGTCGTAGTTCAAGTCCTCCATTACTGATGAGTAACGATATAAAATTAGAAGATATAAAACCATTAACAGAGTTAGATGACATGATATTATTTAACAGAAGAAATGTAATAAATTAATAAAAATATAAAGTAAAATAAAAAGTATATAAATATTTTAATTCAATAAGTATAATATTTATAAAATGGAGTCGTTCGGAATTATACTAACGAGACACGTGAGTTCAGAAAAAACTAATAAGTTTTGGAATGAGGCGTATAACTGTATTAGAAGTTACTATCCAACAGAAACAATAATGATAATAGATGACAACAGTAACTATGACTATGTAGCGCCTCTAGAAAATACGATTTTAAAAAATGTTTTTTTTGTGCAGTCAGAGTACCCTACGAGGGGTGAAATACTGCCATACTACTACATGTATAAGTACAAGTTATTTAAAAAAGCAGTTATATTACATGATTCAACTTATATGCAATCTTATATGGATTTCACAAGTTTACTGGGCGAAGATCAAGTAAAGTTATTATGGAATTTTAGTCATCATTGGGAAATGTTACCGGGACATTACATAGTAAATGATATAAAAAATTTACTAGGAAAATTAAATCACTCAGAGGAATTAATAAAACTATACGACAATAAGGATAAGTGGTGTGGTTGTTTTGGAATTATATCAATATTAACTTTGGAATATTGTGAAGAAGTATTGGATAAAAAATATAATTTTTTCATTTTACTAGATCATTTAAAAAGCAAGATAGACCGTTGTTGTTTGGAGAGACTATTTGGCATAATATGTTGTCATCATGATGCCAGTGTAAAAAATAAAGTGTTAATGGGTGATATACACAACTATATAAACCAGTATTGTAACTGGACTTATGATTTTGATGACTATATACGTGAACGACAAGAAAATAAACTTAACAGATTTCCAATAGTAAAAACATTTAATGGAAGATAATTCGTCCAATAAGCGAGAAAGACAATAACTTTATTTAGTTTTGTTTAGTTGCTGGAGCAGCATTAGTAGCAGTAGTACTAGTACCGACAGAAACGCTGCTAGTGTTATTAGAAGTACCACTAGAAGAAGTAACCCCAGTATTTGCTTTTATTTTACTAATAAAATCAAGTTGATTAACTTCTTTCTTAACTTGGGATAAAATGGGAAAATTACTAGTATCAGAAGATTTCGTAGACGTGGTGGAAGTAGTTAGGGATTCTGGAGTAAGATTCCACAACATTTGCCATATAGGACTGACTTCATAACCATTACCAGTATTGAGGGCAAAAGGACAAGTATATTCTGGATTACTTTTTAAAGCAACACAAGGGTTACATGGTGCGCCTAAGAATTTGAATCCATTAATTTGATTAGGTAAATCATTGTAGTTAACTTCAGTAACTGTTGTACTTAAATTACCATAAATAGAGTCATATCCATTATAAACAATTTTTTCTAAAATAGACTTGTCATTAGAAGTAGTTGAACAGACAATGGTATTGTTAATATTACTAGGTAAATTTTTAGTATGACCAATTGTGGCGCCGTGTAGTAAAAAGGTACCTTCTTTAGTATTATAACTTAATAATTCTTTCATAGCAGTTTCGTTATATATTTGTTGTGCATCCATCATAGAAATTCCGGGATCAACGTGTACAAATGAATTTTGAGAGATTGCTTCCTTGTATAAAGTTTGTAACTTATCAGACCATGGCCATTTATTGTTTTTGAATAAGTAGTTAACTTCACTGGGAGTTGCTTGTTTTTGAACAATAGACATATCATAATTGATATTTGGGTTAAGTACTTTTTGAAACTTGACAAATTCATCAACTAAAGTAGATGACCATGTATTTGTACCAGTAGTTGTGTTATTTGTAAAACCTTCCTTTTTAACACCCACTCCGACTTTCAAATCTAAATCAGCAATTTTTTGAATACTAGAACGACGAACGACAAGAATAAGCATAAAAAAGAATAGTCCAACTGCAAGTGCAGATTTAAAATGATAAAAAGACAATCCTAAAACTAAAGCAATCAAAATAATATTTCCTAAAATAGTACCAAAAATAGAAATGAATAATTCTGGTTTAAGATAGATTAGAAGAGAGAAAATAATGAAAACGGAAATAATAGAAACATATAAAGTATTTGAGTTTCCTCCAGATTTAATAGGAATAAAAATATTAACATCATGAATAGAACTACTTTTTGGCATTAAACTATAATATATAGATATATTTTATAGTTTTTGTACTTTATAAAAATGTCATATTCGGATTAGTTACATTGTTAAAAATCTAGTTACGTAGAGGTGTACCATTCGGGTGGAGTGTCGTAAACTACATTGTGAACTGGAATAGGCGCGTAAGGTGCTTTAGAACTAGAAGTTCCTCCATTTACTGCAAAAGGGAATGGTTTCAGTATTCCGATAGGATGAGCACATTTACGTTGAACTTGTAAAGTATACTGACTTGCAGTTTGTGGAATATGAAGGGTTTTGGTGTATCCAGCGTTAGACTCTTGTGTTTTATAAACTCGTTTAGCAGAAGTAGTAGAACAATCGTTAGGTCCTCCACGTATTCTATGTCCCACATATACTTCTGGTTTATTAGTATCATTGACACAAATGTTAGCAGCAGCTTTAGTTTGAATATACAACAACTGACTAGCGTTATCGGACATGGTTCCATTTGGGTAAACGGGTTGTACCCAGTTGTTAGGATACTGACCATTGTTAATCCACTTGTATTTTTTTTCCAACATACCTTTAGTTGATAATACAGATGGTTTAATATATTTGTATTGGTCACCTAAAACAATAGCTTGTTCTGCATTAAAGACTGGTTCGCTTTTTGGATACCTTCCATTTGTACCACCATTTCCATATGCAAACTGACCACGAAAAGGAGTACCATTTTTAGACATGGCCATACTTTGTCCAACATATCCGACATTTCTTCTGCCACCGTTTAAAGAAAAACCAACTGGACCTTCAGCACCTACGGTGTACGCCAGAGTTCCTTTACCAAAAGGTCCTTGGGATAACCAAACACCTCCCGGAGTTTTACCGGAAACATTTGCGCCATAACGAATTGTTCCTTTTTTTTTAAATGCTTGAATAGACATTTTGTGTATATATGATAAACAGAGATAATAAAAGTCGTAAAAAAAGAGATATACGTTACTCTATCCATCAAGACATGAAAGGATAAAGATTAAAATTTATTATTTTTTATTTGTATTGACTAATGAAGTAGAGCGGTTCGCCGATATTTTCCAAAACCAAGGTTCGTCGTAAATAACTTTAATATCTTTTCCAGAAAGAATTCTTTCTTTGGCTTGATTTGCTGAATCAGTGTTATTCCATTTACTAAAATGAATAAAAACTCGTGAAAACAACTCACCTTTTTCAGTTTTTTTTTGAATCATGTCAATTCTCTGGATAATTCCTAAATGAAGATTTTGAATAATTTTCAATACGTGTTCTTTAGTAACTCCAGCAACTACCCGCGGAATGCACAAACTTGGACACCCAAACTCGTTATTTTCTGAATTACATGTTGTCGTCATTATTATTTATAATTTTATAATGAATATAAATTATGTTTTATATATTCATTATAACTCTATTCTAAAATCAATTTTTTTAATAAAAAAAACTTAAAGAGACTCATATGAGTCTATATGGTGAAATAAATATACAACAGCACAAACACAACGACTACGTGTGGTGTAAATGTCGTATAAAGTAAAGTAGCCACACAACCCGATTTTAACTCAGTTGGTAGAGTATTTGACTGTAGATCAAAAGGTCGCTGGTTCAATTCCAGCAAATCGGAAAACACTTTTTTATAATTACAAGTGTATAATTATAAAAGTGCAAAGGCAACAGTTACCATGCGCATTTAAAATGCGCAAAGGTGTAAATAAAATAAAAATTGAAAAAAATGTAACAAAAAAAATGAAAATAAAAGAATATATAAAACAACTCAATATGTTACTACGTTCCGGAAAAATCACGATACCGCTCGTTCCAAAAACCCCAACCAACAAAACCAAGTGTTCATATTGCAACAAATCTGGACACAAGATAAATAACTGCAACCACTCAGCAATAAAACAACTGAACCACAACGTTGTAGAAAGAACCATATTTAGTCATATGGTAATTCCATATATTTCAGTCGCAAAAAAATACTTAAGACTTTATTTATGCAGTCATTCAGAGTTAAATTTATTAATGTTGTGTTACTACACGAAAATAAAAAAGTATTCAACCGAGTACAAAAAGTCAAGCTATGTAAATTTATTAGTAGAGTATTACTATCAAAAGTTAAACCAAGATTTAAATACATTAACTCATATGTTGGGGACGATTTCCGACGAGAACTATGAAAAGTATACAGATGAAATATTGAACAACAGTGGGACATTATGTCTCACTTTTGGAGTAGAAGAGACGATATTGAATTATGTCTATACATACCGTCCACCCCAAAGAAAGTTTGACATACAAGTGGTAAATAATGTACAACAATCCACACCCATTACAAATAACGAGTGCCCCATATGTTATGAAACGTTATCCCCAACCGAAATAATACACACTGGGTGTGGTCATAACTACTGTAAAGAGTGTATAATAAGTTATTTCAAAAGTTTAAATAATAACGACATACCTCCAACTTGTGCGTGTTGTCGCAAAACAATCGTTATGTTGGAAATAAAAAACAAAAAAACACGCGAAGAAATAAAAAATAAATATTGTTATATCCAGTTACCGCCTCCACCAGAGCCGACAAGACCCATAGAAGCAGCAACACCACCGATTCAAGCACCTTCCCCACAAAACAACACATATACACCATCATCCATATTTCAGAGGGTCATATTTCATTTTGTGTCTTTCTAAATGCGACATTTAAAAGGGTCCATTAAATTAGCAATAAAGGGATTGATTTCAGTAGGACTTGTTAGTTTATCATAATGAAAAAACCAGCTATAAAACCATCGTGCCTTGATAATTTCAGCATTAGTAATTTCTTTATGAAACATTTGGTCAATGATAGAAAACGCGGACTTAAGCAAGAGAATTTCCTTGACTAATTCTTTTTTCACGTTGAATAGTTTTACCAACTGTGCCTTGTAGTCTTTGTTCAATATATGGTTGTTGAATTTAGATACTGCGTTAATGTAACGTATTTCATTCTTGACATTTTTCAAATTAGTAATTGTTTTTTTTCTGTGGTCATCAATTTTTTTAATGATGGAAAAAATATTCGTACCATAAATAATGGGATAACGAACCCGAATAACTTGTGGAATCAAAAACTGATTGGTTTCTTTGATTTCTGAAATTTTCTTCTCCACATCGCTCAACTTTTTCATCATTTCTTGTTCTAATTCTTTTTTTGAAACGTTCACCTTCATAATATCATCATTTACTTTGTCTCCACCGACAACTCCGCTGGCATCTAACGCACTACTGGTAATACTAAAATCACGGAATAACAATATAGAGCCAGATGTAAACTCAACTGAAGATTGTAATTTATCATACTGGTGTGATGATATTTTATGTGCTTCAGATGCAGCATCCAGTTTTAAATAGTTCACGATGGCTAGTAAGAAAGCGATGACTGCATTAACGGAAGAAATCAAAATAGAACCCCAGCCGTAATCTTGTACAACAGAAGCTAGAACAGTGGCCGCAGTAGATAATAATATGGCTGGCATCATTAACATGTTCAGTTTTTGTTCAGAGTAAGACTTAGCTTCCATATAGATAATTTTATGACCTTTCAAATAACTAGCTAAAATATCAAGTGCAGATGAATACTTGTGATTAATGTCAGAATAATATTTGTCAATGCTTTTTTCAACTTGGTGATAGTTCAATTTTTTATATGTAATTTTTGGACTAGACGTATCATTTTTAGACAATGCATTGGAAGACTTTATTTTACTGTCACGAATAAAAATAGAACCATCTTCTTCAAGAAAACTGTCTTCTTCGTCTTCACTATAACTATCGCTCAAGTCACTTGTGTGTTCGCCAAAATAGTTATCATCTCCACTACTTCCACAGTCGTCAAAATGTAAACTGTGAATACTATTTCTTTGTAGAGAATTAAATTTGTTAATAACAACATTTTTATTATCAATATTAGTTCCAGTTCCAAATGTTTTACGTTTCAAAGTGTCAAACACGTCTCTTTTTATGTAAAAGTCACCAGTGACATTACTAGTACAGTCTGGACAGTTTGCAACTGGAGAGGAATCAGTTTGCTCAACGTCTTGAATATCAATATGTATTTCTTGAATAGATGAGTTAGATTTTGAATTAAAGTTGGAATTGAATTCGGAGTTCATATATATACAAGACAAAATAAAATATCTACTGTAACTATATGACATCACCAGCAAGTGGTAAAAATGTACCGTGGAGAGGGTGGAAGAGAGAAAGACCCACAACTCATCAAAGAACTGTTATGCTAAAAAAATGTGGAAGAAAGTGTTTTTTAGGAACAAGAAAGTCGTTTCCCATATGTAAAAAAAATACTTGTTCGGTTTCTAGGAAAGGAGTATATGCAGCATATGTAAGGGCACGACAAACAAAACGTAATTATATTGCAAAAAGAGCAAAACGAATGTTAAAAAGAATGTAAAAAATCTTGTTTACTCCAATCGTAAAAAAAATATCAAAAGATATTATATGCCAAATAGTTTAGAACTAATTTTTAAACTTTCACTAATAGTAACGTTATTCTTGAGTTTTTATATTTTCATTAGTGTAACCATATATAAAAGTCCAACTCATAAATCAATATTTTCAACGTGGCAGTTTCCAATGTTACTTGCGATATTTTTAGATGTTTGTTTACTGGAAAATAATTAGTATCGCCCCAAAACCCACCAAATAAAAAAAAATGAAAATAATTATTTATTTATTAGAAAAATTAAATAAATAAATCCTCATCATAAAGTATAAGAATACAACAATAATTCGTAAAATGTTAGAAATGATTTTTGCAAACAGTGGCTTGCCAGAATATTATAACATTTCACACCCAAATCAAACCCAAGATAATGATAAACCCATCAAATATAATGTAAATGTAGTGGTAAATGACTATCAACACATGATAAATATAGATGATGAACCAGACTGGGGTTACTATATAGACTTGGATAACACAACACCACCAAATAAAAATTATTCAAAAAATAAAAATACTTCTCCGCCAATGTTGAACTTGCCTAAAAAAAACTATACTATAAATAAACCAATAAAATATTTGCCAACCGTAGAAGAAGAGGTAGTTCATATAAGTAGCAACAACTCAACGAACAAAAGTTACATAATAGATGAAATAACAAGTAGTTCCTCTGTAATTTCGGGTGTAACTTTTTGTGCAACAATAGCATTTTACTACTTTTTCAAAAAATATACGTAACTAAACGATTTTAATAAAAAATATTGGAACTTCTTCGTTCCAATATTTTTTACACATTTTTCCCAATATTGTAACTGTTGATTTTATAATAACTATAAAAAGGTAGTAAACTAGTATTAATAGTAGTCGGTGAAGTACAAGAAACTACGCCGTTACTTTCTGCACCATATTTACAAATACTATTGAGTCCTTGAAAATTTTTTTCGGTATACAATCCAGAATTTAAATTAGAACGACTCGACAACACCCCATTACGTTGTAGTTTTTGAATATTGTACAATAAATACTGACCTTGAGAAAGTCCTTTTTTACAACGAATTGTTTTTTTATCATTACAGTTTAGAAGTTTAGATTTTTTATTATATAAATAATCACTTACATAATAACTATTCATAACGTTATTACCGAATGCATACTTAGCAATGTTATAACAAGCAGACATTAATTATATTTATATATACCAATAAATAAAAAACAAAAAAAAAATTTATAAAGAATAAATGAAATTATAAATCATAGATAGACTGTAGTGTTAAACAAAATGAAAAGTCCATATTATTCAAATCAACCACTCTGCCGTATTCATCTAAAAGTTGAATTCCAAGTTTTTGAATATCAACTGGACCGAAATATTGTCTAGCAGTAGTAACCAAAGATAAATTGTTTTGTGCAGCAGTATCAAAATAACTGGTATTTTGTAGTGAAATACGCGCAAGAATATTTTTGTTTAGTACGGAAGAGTTGAATGCACTATAAAAACTATTATTTACATTATTATTACAGTCATCGACAACTAAAAACATGTACTTGAAACCTTTCAAGTCAATTACTGCTTCGGAAACATAACTAGAGTTTCCAGTATAAATGCCATTCCTAAATCCAATCAACCAACCAAATTTCAATGGTAACGGGATAGTATCATCTTCACCAGAGTTACTTGCTTGGAAATTGAGTGTAAAATTGAATAATGACGCTCCACTTTGAATGCCAATAACCATTTGTTCGCTTCCACTACCAGTTCCTCCACTACCAGTGCCGATATCAGTATTTTGTGAAAATACTAAATCTTTGAAACCATCAACAGAACCTAAAGGTCCGATAGAACTAACGTAATGATTCAAAAAATTTACAATTCCAGCAGAAGTATAGTTTCCATTAGGAATAAAAAAAACTTCACTAACGCCAGTATCTTCAATTGTAATAGTGAAAAAGTTATTACCTAGTTTATCAGAAACATAATAATAACTATTGGGAATTTCAAAAGCAGTTAGTTGCATTGTTGTAATATCAGAAAATTTAATAGGTAAGTCTAAATGAAAATTGGTAGATGAAGTATAATAATAATTATCACGGAAACGAGTATCAATGTTCAAGTACTGTCTGAGTGACCTTTTCTTAAGAGGGTTGATTGTGCCAGGATAAAATTCACTAGGAAACGACTGAGAAAAGGGAGTATTTGGTTTTTGAATAATAAAATTAGAACCGTTTTCTTCAATTACCCGAGATGTTTTGAGAGAAGTGTCAAGGTTATAAACATTTGAAGCAGTAAATTTGTTAAATATAGTAGTTTTCAACTCGGATAATAGAATTTCTTTGGCTTCTTTTAAAAATGCGATTGTTTTAATTCTAACACTTTCATGTATTGCCGGGTCGGAGTAAATGTTTTCTCTTAATTTGTTTTCTTTCATTTCAAGTGTTAAAGAATCATAGTTCATCGGTAATTCAAAAATATCCTCAAGTTCTTCTTTTCTATAGTTGTTAATATTCAAATCAAAGTTACTATTCATTTTAACAGAAAAAATATATATATATGAATAGAATAGTTAAAGTAATAATCTTTAATAATTTTTTATTATTTTAGATAAAATAATAAAAAATAAAAAACAAGGGTAAATCCAACTACTAGAAGTTGAATCCATTAACCCTTGTTTTTTATTTTCATTTTTATTTGTTTATTTGCATTCTTCAAAAGGAGAACTATTTCTTAAGATGGATAATATATAAGCACCCATTTCATTAGTAGTAACTTGTTCGTTTTTATTAATAAGTGCAGTTTGTTCTTCTCGTTCTTCTTGTTCTTTTTTTCTAGTTGCATAAAAGTCTGATAAATCTAAACACATTTTTCTTTCACCACTACCACTTACATATTTAGTAAGTGACCTTACATGTTTAGTAAGTGATGACTTATTAATGAAAACATTCCAATAGTAAGGATCATCATAAACAACTCGTACCATATTTTCAGTTTCTCCATTCATATAGTTAACAAGTTTTTCTTGAAAATGATGAACCATAATGCTGTTTTTCCATTCTTTGAAATGGATATAAACTGCATTATAATAATGATTGTTATAGTCAGTTTTTGAAATAAAATCAACACGATAAACTTCACCAAACAAATTACTTTCAAAAACATAAGCAACTTGCTCTTTGGTAATTTCAGAAGAAACATAAGGGATGTATAAACTCATCGTTTGATTGATTTGTAATGAAGAACACATTTTTGAATTTAAAACTTGATTGTAATAAGTATTTGAGTAAATTAAAAAGAAAGTAAAAAAATAAAATCAATTTTTTTTTAGTATAGTAAAAAAATGATATACTAAAAAAATTTATAACCTTTTACGACTGGCTAGGTAGGCAGAAGCAGTAGTTCCTACTTTACCATATCCAGAGTGTGGTTGATAAATATAATTATGGTTGTAAGTATAGCACAAGGTGTTGTTACAATTATTTAATCGTGGACCTCCCATACTTACTGGAATAAAAAAACCGAAACTACTCAAGTTGTTAGCGCGTCCAACTGGTGGAACAGAACAAGAACCCATTTATAATAGGTATATATAAGAAATTATTTCCATGCGTACATGATGCAATACTTTATTTTTTTCCACAAGCGCTACATCCGGGTTTAGCACTGTAAATACGGTCAATCATTTTAGAGTTCAATGAAGATGGCATTGAACTAAGTTTGTGACCAGAAGAAGAAGAGTTTGTAATAGTGGCATAAGATATACGAGGAGTAGAGTTATTATGTAAAGTCATAATAATTTTTCTAGGCATTTTATATAACCAAATAAATTATTTATATAAAATTTGTAAAATAAAATCGTCTAAATAAAAGTAAGTAGTGGAAAAATCAAAAAAATGATTTAACAAGAAATATCATTACAGTTATAGTAAGGAAGTAACTCATCAACTGTTTTAGTAGCGACAGACCCGTCGTCATACTGAACTTCGTAAGTCTCTCCACTTCTTGCAATAACTGTTGCTTGTACATAATATCCTTCTGCATTAGTAGCGTAAACAACAGTACCAACGTCAAACTCGTATATAATCTGATACCTTTGTGGGTCTGCTAATGTTTTATAAATTTCAGTATTTACTGGACCGTAAATTGGGCAATTACAACCATTGACAATACTAGTTTTTGTAGTTTTACCTCCATAAATAGGAAAAGCTGGATTAAACACAATAGGTTCACCAAAGTTAGGTGGAATAACTCCTCTACGTACGGGTCCACGACCTTTTAAACGATTTAAATAACGGTCATAAGAGTTGTGTTTAATATCCACACCCGAACCGCCGGGACACCCAGCACCCGGTCTAGCACGAGTAATGGTATGCTTGGTGCTACTACCGTGATAGAAACTGCCACCGGTAACAATATTAGGTTGAACGTGACGAACGCGACGGTCACTCATTTGGTTCCAGTTGACACCAAAAAGTCCGGGAGTTTGATAAACAGTTAATGCTCCTAAATCGTGAGTATATAAAGAAGCTGGAACTCGGACAGTGTTTTGGATGATTTTTAAAGTTTGGTACTGTGATGCAGCGTCAGTATAACTCATATTATTATTGCACCATCTGCACAGTGTTACTATCTTATTGTTTGTAGTAATAATTGGCGCCGACATATTTAGTTGAACTTAATATAAGTAAGTATTATATTTTTGTAAAATAAAAAACAATAAAAATAAAATTGAACCAAAAAAGAAAACAACGACCAATTCAAAACAAGAAACCAATAAAACAATGTTCAACTGCCAGTATTGTAGGAAAGAATATACCCGAAAGTCAGCGCATAAACGACATATTATTTTGTGTGAACTGATTCATTCTAAGCAAATAAACTCTAAAGCGTCCCTAAAACGTGAAGAAAAATGCGAAGAAGAAGAAACAAGCAGTATTCCAACTTTAACCATGTTGTATAGTATTGTACAAGAATTGGCACTAGAAAACCAGAAGATGAAAGAAGAAATAAGTGAACTTCATAAACATCTCACCAAAGGTATGAAAAAGGTCAACATATTAGAATGGTTGAATACAGCAGACCCCCAGCAACAACCACCTACAAAAACATTCAAAGAATTTATGAAAACTATTAAAGTGACACAAAATGCGGTACATATATTAATGAATGATACTGCTCTACAAACTATTATTCATATTGTAGAAGAAAATTTCATGTCCATCACGGAACTTCCTATAAAAGCATTCAGTCAAAAAAATAATAGTATATACATTTACAACAATACCTCTAACCCCACAACAAACTGGAAAAAACTACAACCCGAAGAGTTTGTCTTAATGTTGAAGCATATTCACTCAAAAATATTATCACAATTGTGTGAATGGTACAATAAAAACAAGACAGAAATACTAAAAGGGGAAAAACTAAGTGACATATATGATAAAACTTTACATAAGTTAATGAGCATAGACTTTGAAAGTTCTCCAACCCTAGTAAGTAAAATTCGTACACACTTGTATAACCTAATAAAAACAGACCTTAAAAGCGTGGAATACAACTTTGAGTTCTAACACCGACTCCCATTACAGTGCCACGTCACTAATATAATTATAAAAGGTAATAAAGATTTTTATATTTATAGTATATACCAATAACAAAATGCAAATTGTTATGAATCTTTTTTTCATTGCTCAATTAGTGCAATTATTATCCAGCCAATTTGTCTGTGGTGAAAACCCCAACGAAGTAGATTCGTTAGATTACTGGAAGTCATTTTTGAATTTTCAAAAACGCTTCAATAAAGTGTATTCTTCCCAAGGAGAGTTAACCCAACGTTTTGACATATTTAAGGAAAATCTAAAAACAATTATACAACATAACTTGGAAAAACATAACTTCACTATGGCAGTCAATCGTTTCACTGACTTATCCGCAACCGAATTCAAGAAAAATATTGTAGGTTCCGGTTTATTACAAACAACTGCCGCGTCACCTTGTGAGACATATTCATTCCAAAATTCAAAAGTTCCAGATTCAGTAGACTGGCGAACACAAAATGCGGTTACTCCCGTAAAAGACCAAGGACAATGTGGTTCTTGTTGGTCATTTTCGGCAACTGGTGCCATGGAAGGTGCGTGGGCAATTTCTACGAATAAGTTAGTCAGTTTATCTGAAGAACAACTAGTAGAATGTTCTAGGTCCAATGGCAACTTGGGTTGCAAGGGAGGACTAATGGACAATGCATTTCAATATGCGATGGACAATGGAATGTGTTCCGAGGACTCTTACCCATATACTTCTTCTGCGGGTTCAGCTGGATTATGCAAGTCAACTTGTGAACCTCAAGTAACCATAGATGCGTGCAGTGACGTAGAAGCAAATAACCAGTTGGCACTTAAAGAAGCAGTTGCTTTTGGACCCGTATCAATCGCTATTGAGGCAGACCAAAGAATATTTCAATCATATTCAAGTGGTGTAATTACCAGCGATAGTTGTGGAACTGAGTTGGACCACGGAGTATTAATTGTTGGTTATGGAACAGAAAATGGTGTAGACTACTGGTTGGTTAAAAATTCTTGGTCTGCTGACTGGGGTGACCAAGGATATGTAAAGATTGAAAGAAGTGACAGTAAAAATGATCTCGGAATTTGTGGTGTTGCAATGCAACCATCTTTTCCAATTGTTGTTTAAACAAACTTCATTTTCTTGGATTTAATTTGACCCACCCGCTGTCTTTGTTGTTGATTCTTTATGTATTGAATCATCATCAAACGTTTATGATATTGTTGTTGTTCAGCAATTTGTTCTGGAGTAAGTTCTACTTCTTCAACGACTTGTTGTTGTTGCTGAGCTTGCAAAAATTTGTTATAAAAATCATTTTGTTTTGTATATACTTGTGCTGAAGTATGTTGATGATGCGGACGTGAAGAAGAAGAAACTTGTAGACCTCTTTGCATAGGTGGTTGATGTTCTACATCATCTCCACGAATAATTTGTAACTTACCATTCACTACTTTCATATTTAAAGAAGATAAAATGTCATCGTATGTAACCTTTTTTTGTGGTTGTTTTTGTGAATCAATGTTTTGTTTTAAAATAGGTTTTGGATATGGAACTGACTGTATAGTTTGACGCTGTGGATTTTTTTTGACAAAGTCCCGATAAAATGACTGATTATCAACTAAACTAGGCACTGGTTGTGAAAAGTCAGAAATGACGTGGTTACTTGTTTCACTATTAAAAATGCCATCTTCATTTACATAACCAATGTTTTCATAATCAACACTGTCATTAATTTCAATAAAATCCATAATACTTTATGAAATATTTTATTTTTTTAATTCAAACAAATAAAATATGAAGAATATATAAGATAAAAATGGATATAGTAATTGTAAAAGAGTTAAATAATAATAACCTCGGAAATAATGAACCCAAAACATACATTAAAAGTCAAGGAATAAGTCAAACAGTTATCCAAAAACCCGGAGTAAATAATGTAAATCAAATAAATTGGGACGCTGATTACAATGGACAAGTGGCAAATTTAAATTTGGATGTAAATACAAATGGTAAAAAAGATAATTTCACGTTACAGTTGTCCAAAGGAGATTTAGAAAATCTTTTGAATATTCCTTCTATAGAAAAACCGCTAGAAAATAGAATAGAGGATGATTTTCTAATAAATGAAGATTTTACACCAATTTTACAATACAAACCTCAACCATACTTGTTCCGTACAAGTGTTTATCCTAAATCAAACACTTATAAAAATCATAAGAATAACATAGAATCACAAATAAAGGGTGAACTAGATAAAATGATGTCCCAAGATGAAGACAGTTTAAAGTCAGAAATAAATAATTTATTACTACTTAAGAAAAAGTTACAACATCCATATAGAGGAAAACATAATCATTCTCATTACAAGTCACACCATACTCCAGTAAAACGTCACCATTTAACAACAACAAAAAAAAAAAAAAAGACTATAAAACTCCATCACCAAAAACAAAACAAATACATAAAAAAAAAAAAAAAAAAAAAAAAACAAAACCTTCAAAAACAAGTAAAAGAAAATCAAGAAGGAAAAGAAAAACCTCGTCATTTCTTAGTAGGATTAGTGATTTGATCCAAAATTAATTTTTCGTTATCGGATAAACTACGCTCCCTTTTGAATTTGTTGTACTTAATTACTTTATCTTTATCTATTGTTGTTAAATAGTATTGAGATGCATAAATTAATTTACACATAACTTCGTCTTCATAAATGCACTCAATATATAAATCCTTCATTTTTCTAACTTTTTTTACAAAAACAGAACAACTAAATATTTCATCGTCTTTAAAATTGACTACAATAACGCAGTGATTTCTTGGTAACTTACAGTTTCCTTCTATTTCATATAAATAGTAATAGTGGTCACAGTTACAGTCTAATGCAAAGTCGGTAATATTTTGTTTTAACTCTGAAACGTTTGCATGTTTTAACATGTTGAATGATATTTCAATATTGTATCCCATTAGTATTTCTAAACATAATTATATAAACAAAAAAAAGATTATGTTGAAATAAAATATATCCTCGTCATTCAACAACAGTTATGGTAATAAAAAATAACTATACATTTGAAAAAATATAACACTAAATATTATAAAATTTAATATTATTTTTGACGGAAATAATATTAAAAAATATAAAATTATGAATATACATATAGAATGTCATTTAGAAAGTATGGAGGTCTAAACTATGCAGCAACAAATAACATTGTAAGAAACCATTATTTCAATAGTGACAATCAGACAATTTCAAATGTACTTGGAGAGGAAAATTCAAAAATAGTTAGTGCAAGTCATATTGATTTAAGTGGAAATTATTTAATGCAGACAGAAGGTATTTATTTTATGGATGGAACACTTCAAACAACAGCATATATTCCGGGAACTGGACAGTTTACCAATTTAGTTGTTAGTGGAACTTTAACTGTTGGTGGATTCGCAACATTTAATGACGGTGTAGAAATTACGGGTGGTTTAACCACTGATACTTTAACAATAACGAGTGGTTTGTTAACATACACTACATTATCAGTAGGTGATTTAACAGTGACCAATAGTTTAACTGTAACAGCGCCAGCGTCATTTAGTTCAACTGCTACATTTTCAAATGGTTTAACTACAAACAGTATTACATCTGATTCTTCGTCTTTGACACCAACACTTTATGGTACATCTTCTTCAGTAGTAATTGGTTCAACAACTAGTAGTTCAACTGTTTACATAAATAACTTGACCGTAAGTGGAACATTAAATTTGAATACTTTGAGTCTAACAAGTTTAACTGTAAATACAATAACTTCTTCGGATATTTATAGCACCAACATTACTATAAGTGGTACTGCAACAATAGCAACTTTATCATTAACTAACCTAACTGTAAGCAGAACGACCAGTTTAACAACCACAACAATTTCATCCTTAACTGTAAGTGGTGTATCTAGTTTTACTGGTACAGCAACATTTAATAATGTAACTATAAATGGAACGCTTACACTAAGTAATTTAAGTTTAACTAATTTGACAGTAACAAATACTATTACAACTAAAAAGTTAATAGTAACCGATACAATGACATTTACTGACTTAACAGTCACTGGAACAACTACTTTAGCAGTAACGAACATTTCTGGTGCAGCAACAATGACATATGGTTTAACTTTATCGGGTGGAACAACGTCATTAACTGTGAATGGGAATACTATTTTAGGTAAATCGTCAACTGATACCCTTGCAGTATATGCAGCAACTGCTTTTTATGGCGGTTTGACTATTTCTTCCAATTTATACGTATCTGGAAGTATTACTTCGGCTGGAAGTATTACAACTTCAAGTAACATGAATGTAACTGGAACAACAACAACCACTAACTTGATTGTAACTGGTACAATGACATACAGTGATTTATCAGTACAGAATTTGACTGTTTCTGGAACATCTTCTTTTAGAGGATACGCATCTTTTGCATCTAATATCTACGTAAAAGGAAGCGTTGGAATTGGTTCAACTTCATCAGACCCCACTATAGGAGCGACTACTGGTTCAGTATACTATAATACTACGAGTGATGTATTGCGTGTTTATGATGGTTCATCGTGGTCAAACGTAGGTTCAGTGATGGGAGTAACTGGACTGTCTTCAACCCCTCTTGAAAATGGAGCAACTCTAACCAGCGATAACTACTTACAACTCGCAAATGCAGTTGCTGGAAATGATACGACAACATATCCGGGACTTTTTCCAGCGTCAACATTAGACATTTATTCTACTCAGTCACCACTAGCATTAACAAATTTAGGTGCGAACTTTGTACAAATTTCATACACAAGTGCAAACTGGAGTTCTATTGTTTCGTCATCCTCTGGACAGTATCAAATCGCTTGTGTATCAAACGGTTCAATCTACAGTTCATCCAACTATGGACAATCTTGGTCATCTGCCAACTCTCCAAAAACTGCAGACTGGCAGTCGGTTGCAATATCATCATCTGGACAGTATCAAACCGCAGTTATTTATGGTGGGGTTATTTATTATTCCCAAAATTTTGGGTCATCATGGACAGCACAATCAACAACTGCAAATTGGCAATCTGTAGCGGTATCTGCTTCTGGTCAGTATCAAACCGCAGTAGTATCTAGTTCTTCATCAAGTGGTTATATATACACTTCTTCAAATTTTGGAGAATCTTGGTCACAAATAACTACCCCAACTTCTAACTGGCAGTTTATTGCTGTTTCTGGGTCTGGTCAATATCAAGTAGCAGTATCAAGTAGTGGAAATTCATTAGGTGGTTACATATATACATCTTCAAATTTTGGAGTATCATGGTCACAACAAACTACGACAAGTGTCAACTGGAAATCCGTTGCAATATCTGTATCTGGACAGTATCAAACAGCAGTTGCTTTAGCGTCAACTATTTATATTTCCTCAGACTATGGTAACTCTTGGTCGTCTATAAGTGGAACAACTAATTACTGGTTATCAGTAGCAATGAGTGCGTCTGGACAGTATCAAATTGTATCAACTACAGATGACACATATTATTACACGTCTTCTAACTATGGAAATTCTTGGACAGTAAGTTCTTCTGCAATAGAGTTTAATGCATTATCCGTTTCAGCAAACGGACAGTACATGAGTGGTTGTGTAAACGGAGGGTCAATTTATGTTTGTCAAAACACGATTGTCAATGGTGTTGTTTCGGTAGGAAACTATTCGTCAAATCCATTAGGCGCAGTTGGTTCTATTTACTACAATACATCAAGCGAAGCATTAAAAGTATATACTGGCACACAATGGACTTCTATAGGCAGTGGTTCTGGTGGACTAAATGGAGTTACTGTAGTGTCAACTGATGGAATAGAGTACGGTGCTACATTAACAACCACGAACTATTTACAACTAGCGCCGGCGACAACCACGTATCCGGGCATAGTAACTACAGATACCCAAAGTATTGCTGGTTCAAAAACTTTTACATCTGATTTAATAGTAAATTCAATAACAGTTGGTTTAGGTGGAAGTAGTAATCCAACCAATACTGTATTAGGTTATCGTGGGTTAAATAGTAATGGTGATGGTCAAAATAATGTTGCAATTGGTTATGATAGTTTATCTTCTAACACATCTGGTTCTCAAAATATTGCCATTGGTACATCATCTTTAATTACAAATGTAACTGGTAGTGATAACATTTCTATTGGTTATAATGCTGATATAAATTCGTCTTCTTTGTCAAACGTAATAACAATAGGTGCTTCTGCAGTAGGTTACACATCCAATACAATTTGGATGGGTAACTCTGAAATAATACAAATGAACACATATGGTACAGTTGGTGTTGGAACATACACAGATGATGGTGATGCAAGTGGCATAACTGGTTCACTTTATTACAACACTAGTGAGTCAGTATTAAAAGTATTTAACGGTTCAGTGTGGAACACTCTTGGTATTGGTTATACTGGCGATACTGGTTTAACTGGCGCGACTGGTTCTACGGGTGCAACTGGTAGAACTGGTTCAACTGGTGCAACTGGTAGAACTGGTGCAACTGGTAGAACTGGTTCCACAGGTGCTACGGGTGCTACTGGTACAACGGGTCCGGCTGGTCCAGCGTTATTTACATTAATTGGCGTGACTGGAACATCAAATATTACATATCCAACAAAAAATACAATAAAAATAATAGCAAGTAACTCAACAAATACAACCGTGACTAAAGAATGTTATGTTAATGCATTTTTAACATTTTATAACAACACTGATGGAAAGTCTCAAAATAAGATTGGGTTATCTTATTATTATAATAGTACATATACGCCTTGGAATTATTTTATATTTAATATAGAAACAAGTTCATCTTCTTTTAAAGTTTATATTAATGGCGCTGATTCTGGGTTAAGTCCTACATCATTTGTTTCAACTGACCAGTTTACAATTCTATTGGATGGACTTAAAGTATATTATTATTTGAATTCTACTTTGTTGATAAGCGCTAATAGAGTTGATAACTCTACTTCAACAAACAACTATTTTGCTTATTTTGGACTGCCAGATGTAAATGACTATATAACGGATATTTCATTTGGTTATTTATCTACCGGTGCGACTGGTGCGACGGGTGCAGCAGCACCTGCTTTATTTACTCTAACAACAAATTATAGTAGTGAAGTTTCATTTCCGAGTGAAAATTCTATTCTCACATTGTCTGAAAATCCAAGTATATTAGTAACTACATTGGAATGTTACAACACCGCATTTTTAACATTTTTCAACGAAATAAATGGTCCATTAACAAATCGTATAGGTTTATCTTATTATGATGGAAGTAGTTATACTGTTTGGAATTACTTTAATTTTGATGAAGGTGAAACAAATACTTTTCAAATTTATGCAAATGGAAATGATACCGGAACATCTGGAACATATACCTCAACAGATCAATTTACAATTACTTTGACTTATTTTGACGTATCTTTTTATAAAAATTCCACATTATTAGTTAACGCTACAAGAAGCGACTCATATAGTGCAACAACACAGTATTATGCATATTTTGAATTACCAAATAGCGGTGACTATGTAAATTATATATCATTTGGTTACTTACCCACTGGTCCAACGGGTCCAACGGGTCCAACGGGTCCAACTGGTGCCACTGGTGCAAATGGTGCAAATGGTTACACTGGTGCCACTGGTGTTGTTGGGGGAGTAACTTCAATAAGTGACTATGGATTAATTGGTGGTGCAACAACTACTTCAGATGGTTACTTACAAATGGCATATTCTATTGGAGGAAACACAAGTTCTACATATCCGGGATTGATGCCCGGTTCGTATTCTGATATTTTTTCAACCCAAACAATAGACCTTGCCAACTTTGGACAAAATTGGGTTAAGAATACAAGTATAAATTTTGTATCGTTAAAAAGTGTTGCGTTGTCTGCAAGTGGAAAATATCAAACTGCTGTTCTTAATCTTCTTAGTACTTCTAGTTTAATTTACATTTCTTCAGACTACGGTTCAACTTGGACATCAACAAATACGTCAGATACTGGACAATGGCAATCAGTATCTATATCTGCATCCGGAAAATACCAAACTGCTGTTTTACTTGTGACTAGTTTAGATACGATTGGTTCAATTTACATTTCATCCAACTATGGTTTAAATTGGACACCGGTAAGTGAAAATTATTGGTGTGGAGTATCAGTATCTGCATCTGGACAATACCAAACTGCTGTTGCTAGTAATCAACTAATTTATATTTCATCCAACTATGGTTCAACATGGGAACCAGTTGGAACTAGTGTAGAATGGACGTCAGTATCCATATCTGCATCTGGACAGTACCAAACTGCGGTTGCAAATAGTAACTATATTTACATTTCTTCAAACTACGGTTCAACTTGGACATCAACGAATACATCAATTGGAACAACAACACCTTGGACTTCAGTATCCATATCCGCATCTGGACAATACCAAACTGCGGTTGCTTATAATGATAATTATATTTACATTTCTTCAGATTATGGTTCAACTTGGACACAAGATTCATCAGTTGGAACAGTAAAGAATTGGAAATCAGTATCCATATCGGCATCTGGACAATACCAAGCTGCTGTTGCTTATAGTAGTAATATTTACGTTTCATCAAATTATGGTTCAACTTGGACAGCGGTAAGTGGAACAACTTTTAACTGGGAATCAATATCCATATCAGCATCTGGACAGTATGTAACTGCTGGGTACTACGACAGTAATGACAGTAGTGGTTACATCTACACTTGCCAAAATAGTATTGCCAACGGAGTCGTCTCAGTAGGTAATTATTCTTCCACTCCCGCTGGCACAACGGGTTCCATTTACTATGACACATCAAGTGCAGCGTTGAAATTATACAGTGGTAGCACTTGGTCTTCTATTGCTACTGGTGGAGGACTCGCCGGAGTAACCACTGTAGGTTATACTGGTCTGACTGGTGGTGCAACTTTAACCAGTAATTACTATTTACAAATGGCATATGCTATTGGAGGTGGAACAAGTACAACATATCCGGGATTAATGCCCGGTTCGTATTCTGATATTTTTTCAACTCAGACGTTAGATTTGGCGAACTTTGGAAAAAATTGGGTTAAGAATATAAGTACAAGTTTAGCAAGTGACGCGAATAGATGGGTAAGTATATCTATTTCTTCAAGTGGACAATATCAAACTGCGTGTTCAAATTATTTTACTAATGATATAGGTAGTGGAGACTTAAAAATATCTTCTGACTACGGACAAACGTGGACTACTCCAACGATTCCAAGCGTAAGTGGATACTTGTATTATCAACAAGTGTGTGTATCATCGTCGGGACAGTACCAAATGGTTTATTTTATCGTGTCAACTACCAAGTATGTTTATAACTCAGATGATTTTGGTTCAACATGGTCACCAGTTACAAATTCTAGTTATTACAGTAGTCAGTCTAGAACAGCAATTGGAATATCTGCTTCGGGAATGTATCAGTTTGTAATGGGACCAAACCCAGGTTATAGTACTGAAGTGATAGTTGTCTCAAGTGATTATGGAGTAAAATGGTCAGTTTACACTGTTTCTACTACACCTTTTTCATTTGTGTATCTGTCAGTATCTGCTTCTGGTCAGTATTTAACTTTTTGTACGAGTGGTGGTACTAGTAATTATGTGTATACTTCATCAAACTATGGAAAAAGTTTCGTACAAAATACTACAATAACAAGTAATATTGGTTTTGTTGGTACAGCAATGTCTAGTTCAGGACAATATCAAACGATATCGTCTGCTAGTTTTTTATACATTTCGTCGGACTATGGACAGACGTGGCAAACTCCAACTACTGGTTCTACTTACACATCCGGTTCAATATCAATATCTGCTTCTGGACAGTATCAGATAGGTGGTTCATACAATAAAATTTACTATTCAAAAGACTATGGAAATAATTGGGGTATTATTAGTATTACTTTTGGCAGTTCTTCTGCAACGTCTATATCTGCATCTGGACAGTATATTAGTTGTGCTTGTGATATGAGATCAAGTGTTGATAGTTGTATCTACAATTGCCAAAACAGTATTGCCAATGGTGTTGTTTCGGTCGGAAATTACTCTTCCACTCCCACTGGCACAACGGGTTCCATTTACTATGACACATTAAGTGCAGCGTTGAAATTATACAATGGTTCTGGTTGGACTTCTATTGCTACTGGTGGAAGAATCGCCGGAGTAACCACCGTAGGTTATACTGGACTCACTGGTGGTGCAACTTTAACCAGTAATTACTATTTACAAATGGCATATTCTATTGGAGGAAATACCACTTCCACGTATCCGGGACTAATTCCCGGTTCGTATTCCGATATTTTTTCAACACAAACAATAGACCTTGCCAACTTTGGACAAAATTGGGTTCAGAATACAAACGCTGGTGTTAGAGATTGGAATTCAGTATCAATGTCTGCGTGTGGACAATACCAGACTGCTTGTGTGAATGATAGTTTAACTGATAGTTATATTTACATATCATCAAATTATGGTAGTACATGGACGGAAGTAACATCAGCTGGAAAAAATATATGGAATTCAGTATCAGTGTCTGCATCTGGACAATACCAAACAGCATGTGCTGAAGGTGGTTATATTTATATATCATCAAACTATGGTGACACGTGGAGTTCAACAAATAAATCAGTTGGAACTCTAAATTGGATGTCAGTATCAGTGTCTGCGTCTGGACAATACCAGACAGCATGTGTAAGTAGTTCAACTAGTAATGGTTATATTTACATATCATCAAACTATGGTAGTACATGGAGTTCAACAAATACATCAGTTGGAACAAAAGAATGGTATTATGTGGCAATATCCGCATCTGGACAGTACCAAACAGCATGTGTAAAAAGTTCAACTAGTGGTGGTTATATTTACATATCATCAAACTATGGTAGTACATGGAGTTCAACAAATACATCAGTTGGAACAAAAGACTGGAATTATGTCGCAGTATCTGCATCTGGACAGTACCAAATTGCTACTATTCCAACTGATGGCTTTTATGTATCATCAGACTATGGAAATAACTGGAAAAAAAAATCAGTAGCATCAAAATCATACGCTTGTGCAGTATCTTCTTCTGGACAATACCAAATTGTATGTGAAGCATCATATGTATACTACTCTAATAGTTATGGTATAAATTGGACAACATATACGCTGTCGTCGGGTAGTAGTATAGTTTCTGTTGCATTATCTTCTTCTGGACAGTATTCAACGATATGTAGTCAGAGTGGTGGTTACATCTTTACTTGCCAAAATAGTATTGCCAATGGTGTTGTTTCTGTTGGAAATTATTCAAGTACATCGGGTGTAACTGGTCCAACTGGTTCCATTTACTATGATACAACAGATTCAGTGTTGAAATACTCTAATGGTACTAGTTGGTCTTCTATTGGAAGTGGAACTTCTTCTTCGCTGGCGGGAGTAACCACCGTAGGTTCCGGAATCGTAAATGGAGCAACTTTAACCAGCGATAAATATTTACAACTTGGAAGTGCAAGTGACACTTCTCCAGGAATAGTAGACAATTCTAGTCAGAATTTTACTGGTCAAAAAACATTTGTAAATAAAGTAATAATGTCAAGTAACTTATCAGTAAATGGAGGTTCAACCTTTAGTAGTGATGTAAACTTTGCTGCAACTTTATACGGAATAACGGGTATATTTACGAATAGTGTAAAAATAGGAGAAAACATAACACAAGACACATTAACTGTTAATGCAAAATCAACATTCGGTGCAACTGCAATTTTTAATTATCCTTTAGTTGGGACAACTGGAACATTTTCAAAGACAGTAACGGCAGCAGCATTCAACTCTACATCTGACTACCGTGTAAAGGAAAATATTCAAGATTTGAATTTAAATATTTACAATGTGAATCCTCTAAGACCGGTTAACTATTACAACAACAGATTAAATAAACTGGATATCGGTTTTATAGCACACGAAGTTCAAGAGTACTATCCATTCTTAGTTTCTGGAGATAAAGACGGTAAAGAAACTCAAAGTTTGAATTACAACGGTCTCATCGGTATACTCGTAAAAGAAATACAAGAACTCAAACAACGTGTAAAACAGTTAGAAGATGACTCCAAATAAAAATTGATTTGAATTTATAAGTGACTAGTAATTCAATTACAAAGAAAGAAAATGACAACAACTGAAGAAAGCAAATCCGTTTTATTACCCACTTTGAAAAATAAATATTCTCATCCAAGGGATGAAAATATTTTGTTTGATGAACCAACACATAAATATACCATTTTAACCGACATTGAATCAAAATATACTTCGGTTACGACGTGGAATCACAGTCATTTCCCACATTTTGATGCAGACGATATCATCACAAAAATGATGAAGGGAAAAAATTGGAATCCACAAAATAAATACTGGGGACAAACACCAGAACAAATCAAGGACTTATGGAAGAAAAATGCCGAGTCCGTATCTGGTGCCGGAACTGACCTTCATTTTGACATAGAGTGTTTTATGAATTATGACCTTCTACCATCAGACCAACCGATAACTCACCAAGATTTATTGGACCATTATTATGAAAAATACAAAGACAAGTCTCCTCCCAATGAATCCGAAGAATGGGGGTTTTTCTTGGAATTTGCAAAAGCGTTTCCACATTTAAAACCTTATAGAACTGAATGGACCGTTTACAACGAAGATTTGAAATTATCCGGTTCTATTGATATGGTATACCAAAACCCCGAAGATGGTACTCTCTCCATATATGACTGGAAAAGAGCAAAAGAAATAACAAAAACAAATGGTTTTAATAAATACGGAGTTACAGAGTGTATAAATCACTTACCAGACACGAACTTTTGGCATTACAGTCTGCAACTGAATACTTATAAAGCAATACTGGAAGCCAAATACGGAAAAAAAATTAGAGAGTTGTATTTGGTAAGACTTCATCCGAACAATACGAAAAAAACGTTTGACTTAATAAAATGTGCTGACTTATCCGAAGAAATCCGAGATTTATTTGAGTATAGAAAAGAACAATTAAAAGAAGAATTAAAACAATAAATATTTAAATATAAAAATAAGTGAATATGTATTAACAAGAGAATGTATTTTCCAACGATAGATACAATATTAAACTTGTTAACCACTGGTTTATTTATTTTTTATATGAAAAAAAAGTTAGATGAAAACGAAGACTTCAAACGAGCGTTTTTTTTTAATTTTGATTTTTTTACGAATACGTTAGATATTTATTTGCAAGAAAATTTACATTTTTATACTGATGGTGACAAGAAACAGTTTATAGAAAATGCAACAATAATGAACGAGTATATTTCAACAAGTATGGAACTATTATTCAACAAAACACATTTTTTTTGTAAAGTTGTGTGTGGTTTTCTGACTCAAACTGATGAAAAAGAAAAAACAGATGAAACAGAAACAAAAGAGGAAGAAACACTTAAAAAAATAATTATTTTTGAAGAAAAATACAAGGAAGAGTATAAAAAAACAGAAGAGGTTGAGTTAAGTCAAGATAGACTTGAACAGTTGAAAAATTCAATTTTGATAGAAAGAACACCAGTTGGTAATGTGATAATGTATTACGACAGTTCAAGAGAAACATTTATATATTATTCAGATAGTACGATACCATATCGTTACTTGGAAGTTGTTGCGAGAAAATATGTAGTTCAAAACAGATGTAAAAAGTTGTATGTTGATATGGAAAAAGAATTAAAGGAAGCGCAAGAAAAATTAGACCAAAAACAAGAAGAACAGCGAATAAAATTAGAGGAAGAAAAAAAGGAAAAAAGTGAAAAGGAAGACTTGACAATGAATGTTCCACCTAAGAAAAATGTATTTGCAAAGTTAAAAAATTATAATAGGGACAACTCTTTAAAAAGCGTGGGAATACCAACTGATAATAAATCGGTATCAAAAAAAGTAATTCCGCAACCAGATAAAACTACATTAAGTGAAGCGTTACTGTTGAAGGAAAACTCAAATCGTTATTCCTATGAAGGAAAAATGGTAAATTTTAGTTTTTTGAAAAAAGTGGAAAGAAAAGTAGTAGACAAGACATATGCAATGAAATTTTCAGATTTTAAGAAAATGATGATGGATAAAAAAATAAAAACCTAACATTATATTAGATAGTTATGAAAAATAAAAAAAGAATTTTAAAAAATAAAAATAAAAACATTTTTTATAAGAAAAAAAGAATAATGAAAGGCGGACAAGAACAAGAAGAAGAAGTAGAAGTTAAAAATGAAAACAAAATAAATCATAGTGGTCTTTTAGGAGTATTAGAACAAGCGTCAAGTATATTCAAAATGGGTGCTAATATAGTGGTAAATAAAGCAACAAAAATGTTGGATTTAGATTTGTCAAAATTAAATGAGTCGTCTTCTTCATTGTCAAATGATCAGTTAAAACAAATATTAAAGGAAAAAATAGATCAGTTGAATGAGTTGTTAGAGGACCCAGAAGTACAAGAACAGTTAACAGAGTTGGCAAGAACAATTGGAGAAAAAGGCGGAGTTATTATAGAAGCAGCGTCACCTCCCATAAAAAAAGCGTTATTTAAGTTAATTGAAATAGTAACTTCTGGTGGAATAAAATTAGGTCAATCTATGGTTAAAATGATACTAGACGTTGCTGGAACTGTGCCAATAATGGGTGAGGTAATAGAAGGAATTAGAGTATTAGATGACATAGTAAAGGCTTTTCAAGCAACTCAAGTTGCATATTTAGAAGCATATATTGCAAATATGGACACCATTACTGAAACAATACGTCGTTACAAAGAACTATTCAATAAAAGTACAAGTATGGGTACTACAAGTAATAGTAGTAGTGAAAATAAAAATGATGAACCGCAAATGGGGGGTGCTTCAATAGTAAAAAAAAGAATAACGAATAGTATTAATAAATTTAATAAAACAAATAAGGTAAGAAGACGTTTAAAAAAACAAACAAGAAAAAGAAAAACCCGTTCGTATAGATAAATATTTACTATGTTGTCAATTTTTTTTTCCATTCTTGGTATCCAGTGCTTTTAAGAATATGAAATGAAGTACCCAAGTGTTTTTTTGCTATAAGGAATGCTTTTTTTTCAACAAGACCGAAGGTTTTAAGGTATGACACAATATTTTGTTGTAATTCTTCATTATACTTGCAAACTTGATTCATTAAATCTGAAGAGTCAAATTCTTTAAGAGTCATTTCTAATTCTTGGGAAACTGGTAACATTTTAATAATATTAACAAAAATATTATTAAATAGTTTCTTTCAATTTTTAAATAAAATCATAATTATAAAAAAAATTGAAACTAATTTTTATAAGTTAAGTATTTCAAAACAACAACAAACAAACCAGTTATAAATAACCCGGATAATGCAAAATGGAAGCACTACTTACCTTGATATCAACCACAATAGTAATTTTACTTCTAATAATAATGGAACCCTTGATGATGAATTTGGAACAAGACACTGCGGAAATGATGCGAGAGATTCAGATGAAAAGTCCAGAAATAATACATTTGGTAATACATCAAGTATAAACCAAGAAAATATAAATATTTACAGATACAAATTTACACAAGAATTTATGAATGAAATTTATCAGTTTTCAAAAATTCACCAATATGATGATAGAAAAGACTTCAAAGAAGCGTGGGAGATATGGATAGAAAGTAACTCTGATCTAGTAAATAGTGAAGTAAATCGTTTAACGTCATTAAATTATCAAGGTGATATTATAGATAAAATGTTCAAGAGTGCTCGTTATTACTTCAGAAAAAAAGGAACTGTGAAAAAAGAACCAGTTCAACGTTCAAACTATATAGCAGTAAATAAAGAACTATTAGATGCAATGGATGAACATATTATAACAAACATAATAAAAAAAGAATATAAACCTTCGGAAGGATTCGTAGATTTTTGTGATACGAATATTGAATTACTAAAAGAAGAAGTTACACGACTTTTTGAAGAAGAAGGGGTTGAAAAAGATGCCAAAGTTTTGGAAAAAAAGATAAAAAAAACTTATAAAAATCGTTATTTTATAATAGTATCAAATTCAACAACAAATTTTGATACTATTTAACCTCCATATTTAGTCTCACATTTGTGGCAATGACATTTTTTTCCGTGACGGTTGTGTTTTTTGGTTTTGTTGTGATGATGGCGACGTGATTTTCGGTGATGTTTTCTAGATTTTCTAGGTGATGATGAAGAAGATGATGAAACTGGAGACGAAGATTCATCACTAGTAGAGGAAGATGACATTTCTTCACTACTGGTGTCATCTTTTGCAGATGATTTTTTAGACGATTTCTTTGAAGATGAAACGCCACTACTATTTCCAGAATATATTTTTTTAGCATCAACCATTGCTTGTTTGTATTTATAATCTGGATTCTTTGCACGGTTTTCTTTGAACACTCTTTGAACTAATTTAATCCAACTCTCTCCCATTTATATAGTAACTCAAGAAAAATATAAAAACTATATAGTTTTTGTTAAAATATATAAAAAATGAAAAAAATTGAAACAAATTAAATAGAAATACTTAATTTATAATAAAATCATCAACTATCGCAAAAATGTCGTCAACCTTAAATTACGAACCTTCCGTTGTATTTACTCGTTATTTATATATTAAAAACGAGGTAAAAATCGCACTTTTCACTTCATTATTAGAGAGAAATGAAGAAAAATCTTTATTTTGGGCGTACGAACTCTATTATTCTGGTTTTGTAAAAGAGTTGCTAGAGTTAGTATGGAACATCTATTTTGATTGTTATTGCGCATTAAACCCAACATTTTCAACATTTTTGAGAGAAAATCAAGCAAAACTAGAAAAAAGTAAAAAGTCCGAAGAAAAAAGAGAGATCATTTCTCTCATCATCAACAACTTCTTAATCCGTCCTTATTCGCTAGATATCTTCCTTTTGATACAAAAATCAAAAGAAAACGATAAATTTACAACCAAAATGACTTTAACTTCTCTCTTGAATGAGAGAAACTACGAAGAATTATCTAAATATATCTTGCAAACCCCAGAAAACAAACTGAAAACCCTTATGGAAAAAGTCGTTGAATATTTTGAAAAAACAGATAAAAACATAAAAAAGTCAGAAGAAATGCAAAAATTTGAAGAAATATACAAAAAAACGAAAAAAAATGTGACGCCGCAAAAAATCGTATTATCCCTAACTTTCTCTCTTTACTATCAAATTCAAAAGGTAAAAATGGGTAAAAATTTCATTCTCAACTTAAATGTTGATGAGTTAGACGCGCTTAAAAAATACGAGACTATCATTTCAACTAAAGAGTTACCGCCTTATAAAATTCTACCTCGCGCATATGTTTATCAAATTGATTCCAGTAATTACCTTTCCTTGTTAGGAGTAAAGAGAGAACAGTTCATCACTCTGGGTTACTACTATAACTGGTTATACTATGCATCTTTCTCTCCTATTTGGTTGGAAAGAATCCAAAAATACGGCGGAAAATTGAATCATGAACGCCAAATCGTTGAATTCCAAGAAGACCCAGACGATGACTTAATGCAAGAATTTTACGGACAATTCGGTTATGAACCAGACGAACAAACGAGAGAAACTCAAGAAAAAAGTATTCAACCATTAAATACTACGAAAACTTGGCAAAATTTTTATGAAACCTTTGGAAAACGTGGAATATATATTCCTAAGTTTTGAACTTAAAGACGCCTCCCTCTCTCATTTTAAATATAAATTAACTTGGCGTTTTGGTTGGTTGTAACACTACCCACAATGTCGGTTTTTTTAATGTCTTTGATTTTTAAGTAAATAATTGGTAATTTTTTCTGAGACGCATACTTGGAATATTGTTTGCATAAAACTGCGCCTTGTTTGGCGATATATGCAAGTTCGTTACGATTATATTTTTCTGGATTGGGAAGACTAGTGACTACGTGACAAGATGGCAATCCATCTACGTGAAACCACAAGTCATCTTCACTGGATTCATCGATCAAATCCCAATTTTCTTGTGCATTTGTGCCTATTTTATATAAAATAATCTCTCCAATTTTGTTGATTAGTACTTCTTGAGTCTTCATATTTGCAGTAGTTTTTGTTTGACTTTCTGAAAATCAAAGAAAAAATTTCAATTTTTTATTAAAGGTGTTAGTTTTTGAACAAGATTTTCTTTTATTTCTTGACTTTCTATTTATTTTCATTATATATATATATAAATAAATTTATAAAATATAAATGAATTTTCTTCCAAGTAAAATTATAACTACAACTGCAAAAAACCCACAAGAAGAAGAAATACCAACTGCTAGGATTATTCCTACTAATTCAAGTTCGTCTGTTTTAGCGAGTAAATTCAACGTTGGTAATAATACGAAATTATATAAAAGACCCAGTCCCCAGAATATACCGAATTCTTTGAATGCAATGCAGTCTATGAAAGAAAATGTAGATAAGTTGTACTTGAGTAAAACACGCCCCGAGTTGATGGAAATATACACAAGATTCATACTGACGAATGATAAATTTCCAGAAGATTTGAAAGATCCAGATAATGATCGGGATATGATGGCAAGATATTTTTATTCAATGTGGAGTAGACCAGATACTAAACCTACACAAATATTCAGTGAATTATTGGGAGGAATCGAGGAAAATCATAGTACTCTATATATGGAATGGTGGAAGAGAAATAATGAGTTGAATTACTATAGCAACGTTTACAAAGCGCTTACCAGTCCACTTGGTGGAAATGGATTGAAAAAGGTAAAAAAAGTAAAAAATACGAAACGAAAAAAAAGACGGATGAGAAGAACAATAAGAAAAACAAATAAATAAAAAAATTGATTTGAAAAATAAGTAATTTGGAAAACACACACAATAAAAACAGCAAAATGGTTAAAAACACAAAAGGAGGAAGCGGACATAAAAGTCAAGCACGTAAATTTAATACACCGGCAAATACAAAACAACTTGCTAAAACACGTTTTGCGATAGAAGATGGTGAATTATATGCACAAGTAGTAAAATATCTCGGAAATGGAATGTGTCATGTATTGTGTCACGATGAAAAAACACGTCTTTGTCATATTCGTGGTAAATTCAGAGGTCGTGGAAAACGCGATAATATGATAACTAATGGTAAGTGGGTTTTAGTTGGAATCCGAGACTATGAATCAGAGAAAGCAGAGGGAAAATTGGACAACTGTGACTTATTGGACGTATACTCGGACCAAGACAAAGAACGATTAAAACTTCAAGTTCAAGGAATAAATTGGAAAATATTTATTTCAAATGACTACGCCAACACATTTACCAAGGAAGACGAGTCAATTGTATTTACAGACGAAAAAGAAGACGAATACATAAAACTGATGGAAATGGATATAACTGGTAGTAACGCAAAGAAAATAAATATGTTAAACACAGCAACAGATGCCGACGAAGATGAAGTCAATATAGATGATATATAGATTTCATGATTGGTTGTTAGTCTTTGAATAAAGATTTAAATAAATAAAAAACTAATATACATAGAAGAGATACAACTGCAAATACAATAAAAAAAGAACCAGTAAATGATAACCCACTATTAAATCCTTCAACAAGTTTGTTTTGTCTATTAAATTCATATATTATAAGTGGCGCTACTAGAATATAAAAAATGATAAACATTAAAAGATAGTACAAAAAAGAGTGAAGTGGTTTTGTCATATATATAGGTTATCTTTTTTATTTTTATTATCTAAAAATAAATAGTTACACTGAAGGTATAAACTAGTAGACGAGATTGCAAAGTTAACTATTGGTATGTTACTTTTGAATTTATCAATAAATTTATAAAAATATTTTTTATTGAAAAACATTAATAATTTACCATTAAAAGTTTTTAAATTATTTAAAGTTTCAACATTAAATAATTTAAACCAGCACCACTTGGTCTAAAGTAAATACTAAAATCGGCACCACACGACTTTAATACTTTATTTTGTTTTCTTTTTCGCACCATAATTTGAAACTTTTTATCGCAGTGTCTTTACACAACTGCACCATTTGAAGTTTACGTTCATGTAGTTTTTTTTTGACTTCTTCATATATAAAATCATCATCAAAACCAATCGCTTTTGCATCTTCCCGAGTATTCCCATAGAATACTTTGTTTATTCTAGCCCAGTATATTGCCGATAAACACATTGGGCACGGTTCGCAACTTGTATATAACGTATAACCAGATAGGTTAAACGTATTTAATTTTTTACACGCATTTCTAATCGCAACGATTTCAGCGTGTAATGTTGGGTCATTTTTTAAAGTAACTTGATTCGTTCCTTCACTTATAATAAAATCATTATTATCTGTGATAATGCACCCAAAAGGTCCACCACCTAGTAAAACATTTTCATTTGCTAGATGACACGCCTTTTTCATAATAAAGTCTTCGTTAGAAGAATTATCATCATTATTAAATAATGACATTTTTATATATATAATATATATAAATATTATGCTGTCTCCTATAGATTTTTTTGTTTTTACAAAAAAAGTATGTTTTTATACTTTTAAAAAAGTAGGGTTATATACTAGTCATATATTGCTGTTAGGAGACAAATAGTATAATGAATATGTCTTTAAATTATTTATAAGCAACTTTATTATAACAAACAACATAATAACAAAGCAACTTAAAAATAACTGTTTTATAACTATAACTACTTAGTAACATTACTTAGACAAGATAACAAAACTATACCATAGTCAATATGAGAAGACTTCAAAAAGAAAATACCTTTTCAAAAATAGAAAAAAAAATACAAGTTGATAACATAACAGAGTTTCCGTCTTTATCCACGGTTTCTAACGCAACAGAAAATGAAACTAAAGAAGAAAAAAAAAATTATATAGACATGTTTCTTGTAGAAAAAGAGGAAGAAAAAAAAAATGTATACTTGCCGAGTTGGTTGTATATTAGTATGGATAATGACCGAAAAGTGAAAAAGGTAGTAAATGGAAAGATTTCTGAAACATCAAAACATAATGAAGAACAAGATGTAGACTCTTTAAATAAAACAGAGTATAATAAAAAGGCAGTAAAAGTAATATCGGAAATGATACAAAATTGGGAAAATTATAAAACATGGTATATTGAGTTATACGGAGCAGAATGTTATGAGAAAATGTATGAAATGGTTAGTAAAGATGACGATATATCTTATGATGAACATAGTGAAGATGAAAATTTGATACAAGATAACATTTTTACTGATGAAGATGAATATGACTATTAATAAGTTTAAAAATTTATATTATATTGATTAGATATTATAATATGAATGATATATTTTTTGAAGAAAATAATGATATAAGTGATGTTAACTTGGATACTCGTTGGATCCAAGAATTTGAGTCACTTGATAATAATTATAAACAATTTTATAATGAGGTTGTATGTGATATAAAAATATGTAGTATTTATGTTGATAAAAATAATAACGTTGAAAGTATAAAACAAGACATACTAGAACTATCTAGAGAAAATTTAATTACTAAAGAAGAAATTATAAAAATAATAAAAAAGAATTCAGTTAATCAAAAAAAGCGTTATACTTTACTATCATTGTTGAAATATAATATTGATTTGGAACCCTCAGATGTATTTCATTATTTGAAACAACAAAAACAAATGAAAAATGATGCTTACTTAACTTTGGTGAAGAATATTGATAATATACCATTAAATAGTACAATTAATATGATGCAAGATTTGAATACTATATTTATTCTTTTTTATGAAAAACATACGACAAGTAATAATAGTACAAAAAAAGTATACATACAAAATCACACTAAAACAAAAAAGAAACAACTTAAAGTTTCATAGTTAAGTAAATTATGTCATTACATCAAATGAGCACCAACAATAGTGAAATAAATAAATATATTAACCCAACTACAAAAAAAAAGATTGGAAAAAACGGACAAGAAGAGTACACATGGTCTGAAAACACTAAGGAACGAATTTTGCAGTTTAGTTACCAACTAATAAGAACAGATGATGACAAATTATATAATTTAGCACTTATACTGGATAAAATTTTAGAAGACTTACAAGATGAACTATCTGTCGGTAAGTTATTAGTAACTGAATATCACGAACAAATGTGTATACTATACAAACTAATCGGATATACTAGAGACATTGTAGATGGTAAAGGCGAATACAAGTTGGCATACATGCAAATAATGGTTTGGTATGCACATTTTCCAGAGTTAGCAAAATATGCTTTGAAATGTTTTGTATACCTTGGTGATAAAAATACTCATCCTTATGGTTCATGGAAGGATATTAAATATTTTTGTAATTACATTAGAAAAGAAACAAAAAGTAATGAACATCCCTTGATAAAATATGCTTTTGAAATAACAAATGAGCAACTGATGAAAGACTTTTCTGCGAAACATAGTTGTGAGTTATCATTAGTTGCCAAGTGGATACCTCGTGAAAATAAAGAAAAATTTAGTTGGATTTTTGATGAACTTTCACAACTATGTTTTAAAAATTATTTAAATACTGCAAAAACATCAGAACAATTAATAAAAGCAAGATTTAAATGTAAAATGGATTACCGTAAAATAATTTCGTCGTTGAATAAAAAACTGGACACTATTCAAATTAAACAATGTTCTAACAATTGGATGGACATAGACCCTTCAAAAATAACATCTGTTACTTTGCACAAAGAACGTAAAGCACTACTCAACATACATTGTTTAGATTCAAGCAAACGTCGTGTGCCAACAATGCAACGAGACTCTTGTGCTCAGAAACTCAAAGGGTATGTTCGCAAGTCTTTGGAATATGATATATTAAAAACAAGAGTCAAGGGAGAAAATGTATCTTTAACTAACTATGTAGAAACAGCAGTAAAGTTGATAAACAATTGGAATCAAGATGAAGTTGATTTATTAAACTGTCAGTGGTTAAATAACTCATTACAAAACGTAAATATTGGACCTACCATTGCAATGGTAGACACTTCATTAGACGCAACTACTTTATCTACTGCATTAGGATTAGGTATTCGTGTTGCTCAAAAGTCGGCGTTAGGAAAACGAATGATGACGTTTGGTGAAAAACCCGAATGGTACAACTTTGATGAATGTAAATATTTTGTTGATATGGTTAAAAACATAGTAGAAACCCCATCTTATTCAACAACACAAAAGGTGTGTGAAACGTGGAGCACATTTTCAAACTTTTACAACGCGTTTGATATGCTGTTAGATGTTATAGTAGAAACTAAAATGCCTCAAGAACAAGTAGAAGAGATGAGTGTTATTATTTTTTCAAATATGCAAGTGACAAATAATAAAAATAAAGAGTTTCCTTCTTTGTATGAAGCAATAAAAACGAAATATGAAGAAGCTGGAATAAAGGCTGTACAACGACCTTATAAAATGCCTCATATTGTTTTTTGGAACTTAGAATCAAGTGATGGATTTCCAGCTTTATCCATACATTCTGGAGTTTCTATGATATCCGGATATAATCCCAAGATGTTGAATTTGTTTTGTGACAAGGTGAGTATAGGAAGTCCGTGCGGAACATCTACCCCATATACGAAATTAAAAGAACTGTTGAATAGTAAAAGGTACAAGTGTATGGAAGAAGAGTTGAAGAAAGTTCTGGGTGTTTAGAACATTTATTTATATATATATATAAATGTTTTTGAAAAAAAGACTACTAGTTGTTAAACAACAACAACAACAAATGTTACTAGAAAAAATTAAAAAAAGAAGACACTCTATAAATGAGCACAATAACAAAGTAAGAGAAAATAATAAAATAATAAACAAATACTCATATGAACTATTTGAAAAATTATCTTCAATTCAAAATAATTTAAGGTTAAACTTTGGGTCTTTTTTGGAAGAATATCCCGAACAAATGATGGCTGCTAAGTATATTACTGGAAATGAAAAAGTATTAGAAATAGGTGGAAATATTGGAAGAAATAGTATAGTAATTGCTTATATACTAAATCAAAATTCTAACAATAATTTAGTAACTTTGGAGTCAGACACAGAAATTTCAAAACAACTAATGTATAACAAAGAAGTAAATAATTTAAACTTCTATGTTGAAAATTCAGCGTTATCTAAAAGAAAATTAATTCAGAAAGGATGGGAAACTGTTGTTTCAGATGTTTTATTAGATGGATATACAAATGTGAATATAGTTAACCTTGAAGAATTAAAAGAAAAATATAAGATTGATTTTGATACATTGGTTTTAGACTGCGAGGGCGCATTTTATTATATTTTACTAGACATGCCAGAAATATTAGATAATATAAACCTTATTATTATGGAAAATGACTACTTAGACAAATCTCATAAGGAATATGTTGATAGTACTTTAAAACAAAATGGTTTCAAAGTAGATTATGTTGAAGGTGGTGGTTGGGGATATTTCACGGATAACTTTTATGAAGTTTGGAAAAAATAATATATATGAATATAGTATATGAATATATATTATTTAAACTTGGCACAACCACATACTGGGTTATGCAACCAATTATTTTCATTGTGTTCAACAATAATATACTGTATAAAAAATAAAATAAAATACATACTTGTAGATAAATTTTTGAGAGAAATACATACTTCAAATTATATTTATGTAAATGCAATTTTTAACTTGGAAAAATTGAATAATTTATTAAAACCGTACAATGTTATTGTTGTAGATAGTTTATTACAAAATTTTAAAATAAAAAAAGTTATTTATGGAACAGTTGATTGTAATATAGAGATAACAGATACATTTAATTATCTTTTTTTTAAAGACAATACTATAAAAATATCTTGTAAAGATAACTTGACTGACTTATTTAATGCAAATCCTATACCTTTTACTAGGAAACATATTGTAGTTTACTTAGAACCAGACTATAATATTATTTTATCTGAAAAAAATGGTTACTTTCCACAAGATATTAATATTAACTTAAATCATCTAATTAGCTATAATAATTTTGAAAGGGCTCCAACTTGGGATTTACTTGGACAAAATAGAGATTTGACAGACTTTTTATTTAAAAATATAACCTTCACAGAATCATTTATAAATACTAAAAATGTTTTTTTAAACAATTTAATGCCATATAATACAATCAATGTTATCCATTTGAGAGTAGAAAATGACGCAATTATTTTTTGGTCAAAAAGTAATAGTATGTCATTTAATGACTTTTATAACAACTTGTCTAATACTTATATAGATTTGATAAAAACTTATATAGTGGATAAAAATGATTTAACAGTAATTCTTAGTTATAATACAAATAATAGAGTAACAGAATATTTGCGAGAAAATAAATATAACTATACCTTCATAGAAAAAAATAAGTCAAATAATAGAGAAGAAAATGCCATAACTGATTTATTGATAGGAATGGAATGTAAAAATACATTTATTGGTGTAAAAGGTTCATCATTTACTGAAGTATTATCAAGGGCAATAAAAAATAACACGTCTATTTTTATAAATATAAATAATATATTAGAAAGTCCTATAGTTATACATTCATAATAATCTTTTAACTTTAATAAATGGTAAAAGACGCGTTTTTAATAAAATACTGTACAGTTTATCATTTGTAAAAAATATATTCATACCTTTATGCATTGGAATATTTCCAATATGTAAAAAACAGTCCGTTGTAGAGAAATAGTCCGTCATTAATACTTCAGTGTTATGGACTAATGTTTCACTGTTACGAATAAGAGGTTTTTTTTCTTCAAATAACTTAATAAATTTGTGAATTGCATCTTTTTTAACACCAAATAAATATGACTGATAATGATACCTAGTTTGTGTGCTATCGTTATATCCAAACAACTCAACGTTTTTATCAATCATTTTATTGAAAAAACAGTTAATACTAGATTTGATAAAAATAGAATCATTAGTGAAAACTATATAGTCATAATTACTATAGTCATAGTTATCTAGTACGTGATTCCATTTACCAAAGTCTAAATAACAGTCGTTGGGAATTTCAAATATTTTTTTGATATTTGAAAATTTTGATAGTTTATTTTTTAACTTGTTACCAAACTGAATATCAGACGTGTTGATAATAATAATGTCATTATTTAAATAGTTCAAATAGTATAAGTTATTAACTGTGGTTTTAAGTTTAATAATAGAGTCAGTGTTACACGCAACAATAGTAAGGATTTTTGGTGTATTTTCATTTAAAATAGGTTTAAAAAAATATTTTTTTGCTTCTTTAACTTTCATTTGTATAGACTCCATAAGAAGTTTACTATTTATATATTTTTTTTTACTTGTGAGATTAGTTGAAAAGGCAGAAGCTTGAGTTTTAAATGTTTCGTACAACAATCCACTCTTCATCTTATATAAAGTATAAATAAAATATATTTTATTTTATAAATTATTAAAAAAATTGATAATATACTAATTCTAGATACTTATACTAATAATCAAAAAACAATGATTCCAATCGCTACAAGTAGATTTAATAATGAAACATGGGAACAAAACTGTTCCTATCGCGAAAAAAATCAACATAAAGGTTGTGTATATGGAAGTCCTTTACAAATTTCTGGTAAAGTTCAGTCTCAACAACTAGTATTTATAGTTGAAATGAACAATAGTACAAATAAAATTGAGGGAATTGGGTTAATTAGAAATATATATCAAAATGATAAATATTATAAAGTGTATCCAAACGGCAACTATAATAGGTATGTTTATAAAAGTGACTATAGAATAGACCGCGATGTTTTAGAAAGGTACAGTTTTCAAGTTGTTCAAAATCTAGAATATATTTTGTTCAAAGAAAAAACTCATATGAAAAGAGGAAGTGGATTAACTTTAATTCCAGAAAAGTTATTAAAACATAAAATATGTGAAAATAAAAATTTAAGTAAAGAAATAAAGGAAATATTTCAAAAATATTATGAAAAAAATGCAACTGAAAATAAAGAACTGATAATAGAGAACTGAAAAAAAAACACCACTTTACACTTTTTTTTTGTTTTTAACCTATGGTTATTTGTAACTAACAGACAAATCGTATAATACCTTTTGTAACATATTAACTTCAAATCAAAAACCTATAATAAAAAGAATATATATAGTTGTTTGAAAAATAAAAATATATAAATGTAAATTATATAATAAATTAATGAATCAGTCAAAAATAGATACCAATATAGATAATTATACTTTGCCCGAACTATTAACTATTTTAGAGTTAGACACACCAAATGAAGAAAACGTACTAAAGTCAACTAACTATTATATAAAAAAATTTAAAAAGGAAGGAAATAAAACAATGGAAAAATTTTTTCAAGATGTACAAGATAATTTATTAACTTATGTAGAAGGTCTAAATTCCTCAGCAGATGCAGAGTATACACCGACGAGTTCTCAATCAACTTTATGGTGGAATAATCAAAATGTATTACCTCAACCAGACCAAGTCCAGAGAGATAAAATAACTAACCGTACGGATAACACTGAGACATTTAACAACAATCACCTTCCAATGAGTCAAAAACAATTAGGAGTTACAAATATAAAAAATGTAGAAGTTGCCCAAGACAAGTTAAATCCTAACTTGACAAATACAACAAGTCGGGTTATAAGTTTAGATAGTCAGTATAGACAAGTAACTGGAATAAACGACACATCTACAGACTATACTCTTGACTTATCCGAACCTCTTGTAAATGTTCTTTCTTTGCGTCCATATTCTATACAAGTTCCCTATACTTGGTATGTAATTGATACTCCAAATACTTGTTTTTTTATTACTTTTTCTGATAACATATCTGTAACCGTAAGTTTAGAAGCGGGAAATTATTCTTCAACTACTTTTGTAACTGCATTGATAAACAGTTTTACAGATGAGGGTTTCACTTTTTCAACAACTCCGGTTACGTTTAACTCAAATAATGGTAAAATTACGTTGAGTTTATATGGAGGTACATACACCGATAGTTCTACCAGCAACACATACACTGTTGACGAAACAACAGTAATTACTTTTTTTGACCCAACCAATACATTGGCGTGTTCCAAATATGCATGTTCTCCACCTAGTGTAATAAACCAGACGTTAGGATGGTTAATGGGATACCGTTTACCTTACATTAATGTTAACTCTGATGGAAACGTTGCAAGTGCAGTGATAAACTTAATTGGACCCAAGTATTTGATTGTAGTATTGGATGATTTAAATCAAAACCATATAAATAGTGGTTTAATCGGAATAACAGAGTTATCCAAAACGCTGAAACTGCCAAGTTACTATAGTAGAGATTTACCCTATGTTTGTACGCCAGCAAATCCATATGGTAACAACTTAGAAAGTAATACAGAGTTACTGGGTGGAGATGATATAAATGCTGGAAGATTAATTATGGACAAATGGAACGCTAGCTATGTTCCTAATGTAACTGTCTTACCGAGTGCTCCTAGGATACTGACTCAGTCACAAATTTATTCTATAAATGAAATTATGAAAAATAACGAAAGATATAGTAACTATACCAAAACGTCATCTCCAACTTGTAGTGATACTTTTGCCATATTACCTTTAGGTAAGAAAAATATGAATACGGGTGACTTGTATGTTGAAGATTCAAGTACACTACAGTTGAATAAAAGAATTTATTTTGGACCAGTAAATATTGAACGTATGCGTTTGAAACTACTAGATGATAAAGGAAATGTATTAAATTTGAATGGTGGAGACTGGTGTATGACAATTATTGCAGAATTATTATACCAATATTAATATTTTTTTATATTTCTATTATATATGAAACCATTATATATAATAGATTTGGTAGGATACTATGGACCTATAATACTAGGTGTGTTGAGTTTATTTTTGTTATATCCTACAAAAATGTATTTGATTATTTATGTTTTAGGGTTTATTTTGAACATAGTTGTAAATAATATACTGAAACAAATTATAAAACAACCTAGACCCAAAGGTGACTTTGATATACACAATCCATCAAAAAAACACAACTATGGTCATAACCCAATACAAGTCTACGGAATGCCATCTGGACATTCACAAATGGTTATTTTTTCAACCGTATATACTTATTTAGTTTTCAAAAATATAAAACTAACATTGTTTTATTTACTTTTATCTTTGAACACAATTATTCAAAGAGTAAGATACAGAAACCATACAGTTATGCAAGTAATTGTTGGTTCTTTAGTTGGTGGGTTAGTTGCTTACCTTGTTTATAACTATGCATCAAAGAAATTAGTTGGAAAGTTAAAAATGAAACCAGATGATAATGCAAAAGAAGTTACAGATGGTTCTTCTTGATTAAACTCTGTAATAAATCAACATTTGATAACCGTGCAAAAATGACCACTTCAAAGAAGACCAGTCGGTATCGTATGAACCGTCAAATTTCCAGTTAAAATCAGTATTTATATACTTTTTCCACTCCATTGGAACAACACGACTATAACTCATTCCATCGTATGCCATTTCTTTCCCTTCACAAGTAAGAGTTGCACAAAAATGTTGCTGTGTCATATCACGTATGACACAACTATCCAACACGTAGTTTGCTCCGTGTACTGAAAATTCAGTTTGTTTATTTTTAACCATTCCGGAATATCCGGCTTGCTTGTTTGATGCATCAAAAATTTCCAAAATAATAACGTGTGGTTTGTGATTTAATTTACGCATTTCCATATCAATACGATTCATCCAGTTATCTTGTACATTCATTAAAAACATTAATTCAATAGATGTGTTGTGTAAGTAATGAACAATACTTCCATAGTAACGTATTGGGTTACCGGCTTTATCAATACCCACCAAATACGGATACTTTTTCTTATACTTTGTAGGAATACCTTTATAAACCTCTTGAATAATACTATTGGTGTCTAGTTGGTATGCATAACTTGAACCGGTTAAACAAGAGTCTATACTAAAATTTAAAAGAGCAAATGCATTTGCAAGTTTACTAGGAATTTTAGTACCGTCTGACTGTTTTCCTTCTATCATCAACTGTCTAAAGTAGTGAAAAAACTTTCGTCCCTTATCACTGATAAAAAGTGTAGCAAACATAACATTGAACCAACAGTTAGACTTTACTTGCATAGGTGGAACAATTTTAAATGGGTCAACATGTTTATTTGCTGAAAGGTTATGCAGTAGTATTTTTTTTGCTTGTTTTGAAGAATACGGAATACATTTTTTTCCAAAAAAATCACTGTCTTGTACGGCAACTTTAAGAGGTTCTTTTAATTTAAATGCTTTAGTATTATTACAATCCCTAAGTTTCTCTCGTGGTATTGATTTCAAAGTCACGAGTTCTTCATTAATTGTAGGAGTGTAAGACGGTTGTTTTATTTTCATCTTGAACTGTTTACCTTGATTATTAGTATATGGTTTTAAAAAATTGAAAAGGTCAAAAATTCCTCTAGCGTTTCCAGTAGTTTTAATTTCATCGTATATTTCATTACTCAACGCTTGTATATCTTTTGGAGTTCTATTTTTGATTGTTTTTACTTTACTTGTTTTACGATTACTTTTAGTTTTCATATATTTAATGAATATTAAATTTGTGTAAATTTAAAATTATGTCATTTGAAAAAATATTGTATTAATTTATGGGAGCGGGAATATTACCAACAACAATACATAATAATAAATTGTACTTTTTATTTGGAAAGGAAAACAAGTACGCTGACACACCGGGATGGTGTGACTTTGGTGGTGGAACAGAAAAAGGAGAGTCTTTTATGAAAACCACACTTAGAGAAGGAGTTGAAGAAACTACCGGTTTTTTAGGTTCTGAACAAGATTTGAGTAAAATGTTGAAAAAACATGGAACATATAATATTGAATTTAACAGTGGAAAATATAGAATGCATATTTTTCCATATGAGTATGATGAAAAACTTCCATTTTACTACAACAACAACCAACGTTTTTTACAAAAAAGACTTGACCCAAATTTAATTAAAAAGTCAAAAATATTTGAAAAGGCAGAAATTAAATGGGTATGTGTTGATGACTTACCTAAAATGCGAAAAGATTTTCGTTGTTACTTTAAAGAAGTGGTAGATGATATAATTAGACAAAAAAATGCGATTTATAACTTTATAAAGAAAACGATGAGAGAAAAAACACCAAAAAATGTTACCCGAAAAAATAGAAATTAACGTAAATAATTATGTTATTAAAATAATATAATTATGTCAGTATAATTTAGTTGTAGTTAAATTTAATAAAATAATGATAAAAGAGGATGAATTTTCTGTAGAAAATAGTATTTTTGACTGGAAATTTTATTTAGTCAACTCAAGTGAGTTGAATAAAAGAAGAGTATACAAAAAAGATGACGTAATAGAATATTTCAAAAAAAATGATGAAAATATTTACAATACAATAACTAAAAGAAAAAAAAAGAATGAATATTTAAGTACCAAAGAAATAAATCACATGTTGTTTCGTTATGTATGTTGTAACTATTTGAGTTTGATTCGGATACTAGAGTTACCAACTATACCAAAAAGTTCTAAATATGAGGCAGTTTTCATAGAGTATCGTTGTTTTCCTCATATTGAATTTTTAATTCGTAACTCTATTTACAGACTAGGCAAAGAGTGGTGCCATACTATTATTTGCGGAACAAATAATTACGAATACACTTTTAAATTAGTAAATAAAATATCACCAAATATAAGAATAGTTAAAACAAATAACGAAAATTTGACAATAACAGAATATAATAAATTATTAACAAATATAAAGTTCTGGGAAAAACTTCAAGGAGAAAAAATATTAATATATCAAGAAGACTCTTTTATATTCAAAAATAACATAATAGACTTTATAAAATGGGACTATATTGGCGCACCATTACCACTTGGTACGAATGACACTCCAAATTGTGTAGGAAATGGTGGTTTAAGTTTAAGAACACGTTCAGTTATGATAGAAATTTTAAAACAAGTATCTCCGATTAAAACAAGTTATAATAGTTCAACTGTTAACTATATGAAAACTAACGGTTTAAAGTATCCCCCGGAAGATGTATATTTTTCAAAAAATATGCAAGAGTTAAATATTGGAAAAGTAGCAGATTGGAATTCTGCGTCAGACTTTTCATCAGAGTCATATTACAATAAAAATAGTTTCGGAGGTCATAAATTTTGGATATCCAACGAAAACTGGATTAAACACATAAATGAATGTATTTCTTTCAAAAAGTATCATGTGGGTAGTGATGTTGAAAAATATATTATTTATAAAAAAAGAATATTACCAAGTCAAATCAGTATTAATTTGAATTTGTTATATAGTCGCAATAACCATTTTGATATTGACTTTTTATTTTACAAAACAGTAAATAATTTAAATATATCGGTAAACTCAACAACAGAGTTATGTTATCATTTTAATAACTTTGGAATTTACGGTATGATATATCATCCAAAACAACTATTAAACATTTATCCCAATATCAAAATATATAATTTTTATGATAAAATCGTTATAAAAAATGAAGACAAGTTTTATGAAAGTAATCTTTTTGTTAACAAAAAAGTGTATAAAAAAACATTTGACGACTTCAAAGAAATGTCTTTATTTAAATTCTATAGTTCCAACTTTACGAATGACAAACCTTATTCATCATTACTCTTACTTGTTTTTATGGGTAATATTGAAATTGGAAAAGAGTTATTAAATAAAATAATACTTTATAATAAAACTCAAGAGTTCAGTATTGCATTTTGTTTCAATTCATTTCCAGTAATGGAATATTTCAAAGAGAGCATTGAGAGAAACTTCAAAAGTTACATTATTTATAAAAGTAGCGAATATGGTACAGACATTACATCTTCTCTCTTAATGTATTATGAAATTTCATTAAAGTATAAATTTAAATATGTAATGAAACTACACACGAAAACAATTAGACCTCAGTTTGATGAACTAGTAAATTTTTTGTTGTTACAACCATTAGAAAATGTCTTAAAGTTTAAAACTCCATACTGTAACTGTATTGGTAACCAAAAGCATTATATGAGTATTGTATTTCAAAAAAATATTCGTTATGACAAACATAACAAAGTGTTGTTGGAAAAATACAAGTACGAGTTTGATAGTTTCAAACGATTATTTGTAGCGGGTACAATATTTTTATCAGAGTCAATTGTTTTTGATAGTGTTATTAACTTTATGAAAAGAAACAACTATCATTCTTTTTTATTAAACAACTTGTATGAAAATAACTCGGTGAATATGGACAATTCGCCCATTCATTTTTTAGAGAGACTGTTTGGAGTAATTCAACTAGACTATTCATCTGCGTCTACTGCAACATCCATAATAGTTTGAATATCTTTGGAAGTAAAAAAGTAAAAATCAATTCGTTTTATAAGAGAGAATTTTTCTTCTTGTTCAATCGGTATATCATCTAAAGTGTTGTACAATAGTTGATATATATTTTTATTATTTATCTCAAAGGTTGTTTTATTTCTCTCATAGTAACTAACCAGTTTTTGAATAATACACAAGTACAAGAAACGATAGTCTTGGAACTTAAAATCAATAAAACAGTTTGAATAAAAGTAGTCTTCGTTTGAGGAATAAAAATGATAGTTGTGGTTTATGTTGGATGTGCTTAGTTCAGTAACAAATAAATTCGGATATGTAATAAATGCACTTGTATTGAAATGTTTAAAAATTTTTGAAAAGTTGTTGTCAAAAAAAGAAAAAAAGAGAGACTTTAACTTGAAAATATATTTTGCTCCATTGAGAGAGTAGTAGTTAGCGTGTGCACCATAACATCTTTTACTAGTATTTGAACAAGGTTGGTATAATCCATTAGTGACATTCTTATAATTAATGGTAAAAAAATCAAAATCACAAGCACCCATTGAGAGAAAGTCAAACTGTTTTTCCTTGAACAACTGTCCAAACATACTCTCAAAGTTTTTATGAACTACTATGTCGTCTTCAAAAATAATTGCGCCGTCTCTATATTTGTTTTTGATAATATGTTTTAAACACCACAAGTGACTTAAAGAACATCCAACTTCCGATTTAGATAGTTGTTTTTCAACTCCGCGCAAGAGAGAGTATAGTTCTTCGGAAATAGGTTCAACTACTACAAGAGTATATTCAATATTTAGTTTTTTAAACAACAAGTTGATATAGTTTCGGCGTATTACATCGTTCTTTAAGTTAATTACATATATATTTTCCGTATGTTCATTTAAAATACTTTTTCTCTCTTCATCTCTTTTATAACAAGTCAAATACACCTTGTAATTATCTAAAATTTTACAAATATCTTGTATTTTCCTAACTTGATTTTTTTTAATTGTTTTAATTAATTTTGCATTCATTGTATTTTTATTTTTAACCAATATTATACTTATTAGTGAGAAAAATACGTATTTTATCAAACGTTATATCTTGGACCGTTAGTAAATTTTGTATTTCATCAATAATGTATTGTTTGTACTCTTCATTTTTACTTCTAAGTGGTCTTCCAAAAATAATGTCGTAAATCTCATACTCTGGTTTCAACTTTATAAGAGCTGTTTTATAAATCATTGTTGATAAATCCTTACTTGTTCCATATACCGACTTTTCTAACTCTTCTAACTGCATATGTTCAGATAAAATTACCTCAAGTGCACTAATTACTTCTCTATAAATAAATAAGTCGTCATTTTTATAATAATGATAAAATGTATCTATTTTTTTCTTGATGTTATCCAAACAGTATAAATTTTCTTGTAGTTTTTTCCATTGCCTAGACACAAGAGGAAATATAATATGATTCATTATGTATATTTTACTTTTATTTACTTCATATGGAAGTTCTTTCTGAGAGAAACTCTTTCCGGACAAATTATTCAACATATACTGAGTTTTTCCAGAAAGTGAAACAGTTGTTACTTTATTGTTCATTATTATATTCGTATATAGTATTCGTATATAATAATTATCACAAGGTATAACATTTATTACATTTTGATTCACACCTACACTGGGATGTAAAACATTTTTTTTCAAAAGAAGTTTTACAAATGGAACACTTATTGTAACTTGTTTCTTTTATAGGACATAGTGGTTTGAACCTAGAACTACAACCAGAACTACAGTATAGTGTTTCGTTTTTATTAACTATATTATAAATATTGCTTTTGGTAATACAACTCTTACAGTTATCTTCATTATTGTCACACTTTTTGCAACAATAGTTATTTAACTTTAGTTTGTGTGGATAATACATACCGTCCAAGTCGTCTCGTTTGATAATAGACTCTCCGTAAGGATAAAGTATATTTTGAATTTCTTTACAGTTGAAAATCTTGGGAACACTTTTACAACTACAACAGTAACTACATTCTTTTAAATGAGATTCAACAGATTTGTAACATTTATAACTAGTATCCGAATCGGAAATAGAAACGGGCGGAGAGATATCATACTTATTATTTAGTTGAGTGTAATATGCTTTGCTCAGTATCAAAAATGTCTCGTAGTTTATAAAAGAATTTACGTAGTATTTTTTGTCAGAAATTAGTTTTTTAATACCCTCCTTTCCTTTTTTATATTTTAAATAATCATTATAGTTGATATCATAATTATTTGAAAAAAATTGTTTAGACATAAATATAAATAATATTATATTTTATTCAAAAATGAAATCATCATCATCAATATCAGAGTTACTGTGTTTAGATTCATTCTCTCTAAAGTCACTATCACTGAATTCAAACTCGTCATCATTTGTATCTAAAATTAACTCTTCTATGTCCTTTAATTTATTTGCTAAACTTTGAATATTATACTTTGGTTTTATTGTATACTTGTCACTACGTAGTGTTTTATTTTTTTTTAAATAGTTATCATCTTGTTTAGAAGTGTTACGTCTTGTTTTATTTTTTTTACTACAACCACAGTCTTCGCTTTCATACTTTTCAATGTTAGAGTCTTCTTTTTTACTATCATCATCACTGTTTTTGATGTTAGAATTAGGATAAAGTTCTTCTGCATCGCTATACTGATTATTAAAAAAAAACTCTTCTGCATTACTGTAAGGAATAGGAACATTCTTTAAAATATATCCAAATATAGGAACTTTATATTGAAATGTAATTGTTAAATCCACATTTAATGCACAAGAATGGTAGTTCAAGTTTACTTGAAAAATAATAATTGCTACCGAATTTTTACAACCGTGTTCAATATAATCACATGAAATCAAATTTGCAATTACTTGGTCCCAACTTAACCCTAATTGACTACCACAAATTGACGCTAAAGATTGAGTACCATATACTTCTCGTTGGAGAGAAATTAGAGCAGCACTATTAATATTGTTTGCACTAACGTTATAGTTTTGTTCAAATGATTTTATAACTTCATTGTATAGCGACAGTTTATGAACTCTGGAGTCATTTGCAATATATGTTTGACACGCTAACACAATACTTCTACTACTAGTATTTGCTTTATTTATACAAAAGTATTTGGCACTTGTATAATAAAACATGTTGAAAAATTCGTCTTCCGCTAAATCTATTACATCTAAAATAATTTTATTTCCTTTGTTTATCACATTATTTGTATTACACTCATTTTCACTAGAACTTTGGTAGTAGTTGTACAAAGTCGCAATTGGTGTGACTGGGTATACATTCAAACGATGACTACTAGTAGGTTCATATATTTTACTATTACTATATATATTAGATGAACATTCATTATGACAACTCATTATATTATTTATATTATTATAATATAATAATCTCATTTTTATTAACTATTTATTAACCAGTTACATTTTTAAAATTAAAACTTTCATATAGTACTTCTAACTCTAGGGTAAAACTATAGTCCATATTGTTAAAGTCAATTACTTTTCCAAATTTATCAAGTATTTTAATATGTAACCTAGACAAGTTGACTGGACCGTTATACTTACGACTTTTTGCCAAAGGGTTGTTATTTTCGTCAATCAGAAGAGATAACTTACCATTTACGATTGGAATTTTTGCAATAATATCCTCATTTAACATACTTTTATCAAAACCTACAATGTTTGATACGTTATTGTTGTACTGGTAGTCAGTTATAGCCATATATATGTATCGGTCCCCCCCAGCGTCAAACAGACCTTCAGATGTAACTGCTCCAGTAATATCAATATAACTTCCCAAACGAAACCCCAGTGTCCAACCCATTGTATTCATAATATTTTGATTTACATCATCTACAAACTGCAACGAATAACTAAAGTTCATCGGATGGTTTAAAGTTAGTTCAAATGTAGTTTTGAAACTATGTGGATTAATAGAAAATTTGATATACTTTAATAAATTATCTTTGTCTGCTTCGTAAAAATAAGTAGTATTTAAATAATTTTGTAAACTATCACAGTCATAGTTTCCATCGGGAATAACAATCGGAAATACTTTCGTCTCACAGTGCTGAACAACAATATTGAATGTGTTGTTTTTTTTCAAATGTGAAAATAAATACCAAGCGTTAGGAATTTCGATAGATGCAAGTCTCATTGACAACACATTTTTAATTTCGGTTGGTATAAAGTATTGAAAGTCACAAGGATTACTTGCGTAGTAATTATTACGAAAACAACTATTCAAGTTTAAGTTGGTTAGTTGCGTAATACGTTTAATTGAATTTAAATCTCCGGGTGCGACACTGTTCGGAAATGAGTTATAAACAATATTGGTTTTATTATGAACAAGTGAGTCTAGTGTGTTTAACCGAGATGTAGTATTTAAAACCGAGTTTACATCCGTTTCAAATATAGATTGTTGGGAACGTTCCTCTTTGATTTTGGTTTCAACAATAATATTGACTATTTCGTTTGGTTTATATTTTTCATAATCGTTTATTTTTTTTATTTTTTCAACATAGTTGTGAATGCTTTTAGTGTCAGTCATATTTAAAATATAGTTTTGTTCAAATAGAGCATAAATATATATAATTATTCTTGCCGCTTTCAGATAAAATGAATAAATATCACTAGAAAATTTACTTTTGACTAACTTTAACTTTTCTTCAATTTTGTTTAGGTTTTCGTAACTGTTGTCATTTGATAAGTGATAAATATTTAATAGTTCAAAAAAATCGTAACTATTAATATCTAAATCAACATTTTTGTTTGACATATGCACTTACTTTAATATAAGTATATTTTTTAACTTGTATTTTTGTTCATTTTATATTATTTTATACACAAGATATATGAGAAATACGATAATTAAATTTAACAGTGGTTGGTTTTACATTTGGGTTTGGTGTTTTAAAAACCACATTGACTACAAAAAGTGGTCTAACAACAGTTACAGTATTATCTGCTAAATGATAATCTTTCAGCATACTCATGATATTAGACCAAGTGAGAGAACATAACAAACTACAACAGTTAATATCGCACAGTGTTTTGATTTTTGATAGGTCGTTACTTAATTCAATTAAAGAACAAGTAGTAAAACAATTTCTTGAAACATTCAAATCCTCCTCAATGTTTTTAATAATTTGTTCAAGAAGAGAGAATGGTTCACCATTTATTTTTCGATAAGGTGTTAAAAATGTAATGTAAAAAAAATCATTTACTGTGTTACACTTGTTACAGTCAATTCCAAAATTTTCTCCATATGGATAAAAAATATTTTTGAATTTTTCTGCAGTAATTTCAATTTCATCTAAATTAATAACGTGATTGTTGTTACAAGTTACATCAATATTTGAATATTCTTGACACAATACTGCAACATCCATTACAATATTTGAATTTTTACAACCGTGATGAGACATACTATAATTATTCATAATATTACTTTTTATGAATAATTGTACAAAATGGGTTTCTAAATATTTTCTCTTGCTAATAAAACTTTTCAAAGTTAATTTTTATTGGTTCATCTGTATGTGATTCTTGTTGAAATCTGACTTTTAAGATAGGTTTTAATTTTGTTGGTTCATTTTTTTCTGGTTTAGGTCTAATAAAGGGGGAATCATACCATTCTTCAGTTGGTGACGGCGCTTGATTTTTTATACTAGGATGCGGAGTCAACTTTGGTTGGGTAATTATTTTTGTAACATCAATTCCCTTCCAATGAAAAGAGTCAAATATTTCATTGTACTTTGAACCTAGTATAATGGGATAGTAAGTGTGTTTTGAAAAAAAATTGAACAAACCAATTAGTAGAGAAAGAACGTCACTAGATAGTATTAAATACTTACACGTGTTAGCAAACATTATTTTTTCACATATTTCTTTATCACATATTTTAGCAGAATAAGTAGTTATCAGTGTTTTACATATTTCGTGTTTTATGTTATCACTTGATATGTATATGGTATCATATGTAACTTTTTTAATAGTTTCAGTATAGTATTCTTTTATATTTTTCAAATTGTCATTGTCTACATATTCAGTACAAATATGTAAATACAAGTCATTGTTTTGAACATATCTTTCTTTGAATAAGTTACAGTTAACGATTTTATTTTTAGTTTCATTATTATCGTAATAGTTTTTTTTTACATATAAACAAAAATCTTTAGTGATACAGTGCAAGTCATCTGATAAGGAAATATTTTCTTTTATCTGAGCGTTAATATTATTTGAGTCATTAATCAAAGTAAAAAAGTTGTCATTAGTGATTACAAAATCAGTTTTGTATGTATTTTTACCAATAAAAAGTTCAATTCCAAATTTTTTAAACAACTCGTTGTACATATATTCAATTGCAATATTGTATTTTATTGATAAGTAGTGACACGCCAAATTTATAAAGAACGAATTTTCAAAATCATACTTACATGTTTTTGTAACAACACTTTTTTTTGAACCTTTACTTTCTTTTTTTCCAGATGTATGTAATCGTGGTAGTGGTTCCTCTTTATCTATTTCATTAGTTTCTTTGATGTATTTACTTGTAAATTTTTCTAACTCATTTTTATAAAATTTCGATTTGGTTAAATCAAAAAATGTTCTGTTTTCTTGTTTACCGTGTTTGTACCAATGTTCCCAAGCATTTTCTTTTGTTTTGATGTACTGCAAGTCTGTATTGATGTTAACATAAGTTTTCCAGTCAAAATTTTCATATTCTGCATTATTGTCAAAGTAGATTCTTCCTTCATTTTTACCATACTTAATCCAATGGTTGTATGCTTTTTCTTTTGTATTAATATTATCATTTTTCAAATCAGAATAGTAAGATACATACTTTATCCAGTTGAAATTTTCATCATCACAAATAATATTATCCTTTGTTGTGGAATTGTTTTCAATGTTATTTACAACAAATTTTTTCATTTCATTTAAACTGAAAAATTGTCTTCCTTCTTTTTTACCGTGAGTAATCCAATGTTTCCACGCTTTTTCCTTAGTACTTATATTATCTTTTTTCAAATCTTCATAGTAAAAAACATAGTTAATCCAGTCAAAATTATTATATTCTAAATTTAAGTTTAGCATAAGTAATATATGTTTATATTTAAAGATATATCTACAAACTTTAAATAATATTTTTATTTATTTATTGTCTAATTATTTAACAGAAACTTGAACACTTAAAATGCAAATTATTTATAAATCATTTTATAAATAATTATTTATAATGTGTTCTTGTATTTTTTAGCTAATAAATTATATAGTTGTAAATTAATACTTTCAAGTGGTATACCAGTTCTAACTTTTTCATCATTAATAGATAATATTTTATCTCTAGAAACAAAATGATGAAATCCATGTCCTCTGTCTACATCACACTGTGGTATATTTTGTTGTATTTGTAATTTTCGTTTCATTAATTTTTCATTCATAGGGTAGTAACCAAACCAAACAATATGTGCATCACTTGTTGGAGTAGATACGTTATACGTTATGTGTCTTCCAACATCATACCTTCCATTGGGAAAATTGTGCAACTGCCTAACTCCTCTATCATGGTGATAAACAACATCTTTATTTAATAAGTTACTAAATAATTCATATGTGTTAGTTACATTGTATTCATTCATAGAAAATGGACTTACTGTATTAACCGCAAATGATACTTGTTCTGTAGTATTACTAAACATCTCTTTTATTGACTTTTCACAAAATAAAAACTCTGTAGTATTCAATACAATTTTGATTCCTTCTATCTTATTTTCAATATCCATAAATTCTTTGTCTATTTCTATGGCACAAAAATTTTCATTTCTTGTTTTTATAATTTTGCATTCAGGACAGATGCTTTTACATATTTCCATAGACTTATCCGTACTACTATAATCAATAACTATTATTTCATCAAACATGTTTTTATGATGTTCTAAAAAAAAAGGTAACAAGTACTCTTCGTTAAAAACATTTGTTAGTAAAGTAGTCTTTGTAGTAACCATTTGTATAGAATAAAATATATATTATATTTTGGTAAATATTACGAACTTGTCTTTTTTCATAATATTTTATAAAACTTTTAATAAAAAATATTAAAAGTTCTAAATTTAAAAGTGAGTGAGTTACTCAACTAGGTAAGTAAGAATTATAAACAATTCTAAAATATTTTTAAATAAATAAATTACTAATACTTCTCAGAATTCCACTCTGGCCATATTTCATTCATGTCTTTTTGTTCAATCAACCGATATGGTCTTATTTTATACAACTTTTCCATTCTCTCGTCTTCTGGGTCTTCTGGTCGTTTTATAAAAGCGGCTTTTGTTCTATAACCCGTTTCATTACTACCATATTTTTTGGTATCTGGTTGGTTTTCAATTGGAGAAATATAATAGTATGCAATAGATTTACGCATAACTCCTTTTGGACAAGTTATTTTTTCTGGAAGTCCGTGCCAAGATATATTATTGGTTTTAAATATGAATGCAGTATTGAACTTAACTGGTGACTTTACTTTACACTCAGTCATATTTTTATCCCACAATTCAGTATGTCCATTCCACTCTTCATTCCATTCTTTACTCAAATATAATATAACATTAAGTCTTCTCTGTTTATTTGTATATGGATGTTTTTCATAGTCCAAGTGCATGTTTAAACGACCATTTTTAGGGTGAGCATGTAATCCGGCACCGTTTAAGTATGGGTCATATTCAATGTTATCAATACCAGACAACTCTGCGAAACATTTTGTAATTTCATCAGTTGAAAGTAAGTAAAATAATTTTTTAATATCAATTGGTAAGTTAATGATATCATCATATGCATATTTTACTTCAATAGGATTATTGTACTTGTGCCAGTCTGTAAAATTGTGAGGAAACTGTTGGTGTAACAAATCCGCATATTGTTCATTCAAAAAATTTGGAATGATAATGTTTTCAAATGGTTCAGCGTTTTCAAATTGTTTTCTAAGGGAATCTAAATTATGAATCCAGTCTCCAAAAAAATGTTTTTTATTTTGTTCTTTTTCAACAAGTGATAAGTTGATTAGGTCTATTTTATATTTTTCATCACAAGTCAAGTCAGTAAGTCCAGTCATTAAATCAATATCAATACTCCAACCAAGGTCCTTTACTTTTTGGTTACTAATATAATATCGCTGGTCGTTATATGGGCGGTCTTCAATATACTCAATCCATTCTTCATAGTTGTCAGTTTTTTTTATCATTTTTATCAGTATTTTTGCAATTTCCATTACGGAATACTCCATACCTTCATCACAACCAATGTTGTATATTTCTCCAACTTGACCTTTTTCCAATATACATTCAAATGCTTTGGCAGTGTCGTATGCGTGTAAAAATGCTCTAACTGAATCACCTTTACCTTGAATGGTGACTTTTTTATTTTCTTTCAATAACTTGATAAAACGAGGTATTAGTTTTTCTGGATATTGATTTTTACCGTATACATTATTGCCTCTTGTGATGATAATTGGCATTTTATATGAATGATTGTATGATTGAGCAATTAGTTCAGCGCCAGCTTTTGTCGCGGCGTAGGGATTTGTAGGGCACAAAATAGAGTGTTCAGTTTTATGCGTTTCTTCAATATTATTCATAGACTCGCCGTATACTTCATCAGTAGAAACGTGAATGAATTTTTCTATTTTACCATATTTTCTACAACATTCAAGTAAATTATGTGTTCCGAAAATGTTATCGTGTGTAAACTTAATAGAGTCTTCAAATGAATTTTGAACGTGGGACTGCGCTGCAAAGTGAATAACGTGTGTGATTTTATATTTTTCAATTACATTTTTAACAAGTTTGTCGTTACACAAGTTGCCTTTAATAAGTACATATTTTTTGTCTTTACGAATCCATTTTTCTACATTATTTTCATCTGCACAATAATACATTGCATCAAAGTTGACTAAGGTGTTGAAATTATTTTTTGGAAAGTAATAGTTAATAAAGTTACTTCCAATGAATCCACAACCGCCAGTGATTAACAAGTTTACTTTTGGAGAAGGGTTAGAGTCGTTGTTATATAAAGTAGTTTTATAACTGATTAAACAGTTACGTATGGATTCTTTGATATTTAATACATTAGGATATAAAGATTCTAGTCTAGACGTATCTAAATAATTATTTGACCTATCTGCTGCCAATATTTTACGTTGTTCTTCTTGTGAAAAATTCTTCCAAGTGAAACTAGGGTCTACAATTTCTTTATACATTTCTAAAATTTCGTTGTGACTAACTAGACCCGGGTTTGTTAAATTCATTGTTCCGACAACGCGTTTATTCATCATATCAAGAACCATTGGTAATAGTTCTGGTAAAACTGTCATGGAGTTAGGAACGGAGCATACTTTTTCGTAAGTTGTAATTTTGGTAATAAAGTTACGTCCATTTTTTTCTCCAGTAATTGGCATACGTATTCTTAAATTTAAAACACTAGTGTCGTATAAATGCATTAACCTATCAGTGAAACCTTTTACAACAGAATAGGAAGAACCAAAAAAATTGGGGAATGAATTTTCAACGAAACCATTTTCTTCTAAACCAAATGGATGTTCTTCGTCAAATTTAAAAATACATCCAGTCCCTAAATAAGTATAGTGAATCATATTTTGTCTGCATATTTCAGCAAGTAACAATGGTGAAAATAAGTTATCTCGTACATTTTCAATTAATTTACCCTCTTCTTCTAAATAGTCAATGGTAGTATAAACTTTGTCCCCAATTTTACCGTGGGTTCTTCCAATAAAAGATACTACATGAGTTGGTTTGATCTCATTTATTTCTTTTTGTAAGTCACTTTCATTATCTACTCTAGCTTTACCACAAAAATATGAATGCTCAGTTGTTTTTAAAATATCAATAAATTGATTACCGATCCATCCATTTGTTCCATAAACTAAAATGTTCATTTTTATAAATTTTACTATAAAATAAAATTTATATTATTACTCAATTAAATTATATTTTTTTATTATTTTGTCATATTCATTGGTTATATTTCAAGTCAAAAATATGTTTATACTTTGCTTCAATTAACTCTATCAAAGTGTCGTAAGTTAATATTTTTTCTTTCTTCAATATTTGAGCTGCATCATATATCAAGTCTTTGGAGTTTTTAATAATAAACTCTGAATATGCATAGGCATCATTAATCAAGTTAAAAACTTCATTGTCTATTTTTTCTTTGTATGTTTCACTTAAACTGGGGTATATAATTTTCTTACCCATACCATAATATACAATCATTTTTTCTGCCAACTTGAAAGCCTCCTCAAAGTCATTAATTGCACCGGTTGTTACGGATACATCATAAAACACTTCTTCGGCAATTCTACCGGCCAATAATATTGCCAAATGTTCAAATAACGCTTCTCTCGTATAAATACTTGATGTAGTACCTTCAAATATAGTATATGCTGGGCTTTTTGGGGAAGACAAGTTAATAATAACTTTGGTCATTTTTGAATGATGTTTGGCCAACATACCAATCACTGCGTGTCCCATTTCGTGAATTGCAATATGGTCAATAATATCTGATGTAAATTGGTGGTCATTTGGTTGCCAACCAGCCATCATTTTATTCATAATTGTATCAATATCTGAACTGGACATTACTTCACGATTATATCTAAGAGCATTCAACATAGCTTCATTCAATAAATTTTCAATTTGTGCCCCGCTTAGTCCTAAGGTGATGTCAACCAATTCTTTTACATTAATCGTACTGTCGTATGGTTTCCCTTTTGTATGAATTTGAAGAATAGCTTCTCTGGTGGAAGCATCCGGCAATCCAATAAAAATACGTTTATCAATTCTTCCGGGTCTAGTTAGAGCGGGGTCCAATAAATCGGCGCGATTCGTTGCACAAATGAGAAAAATACCAGTATTATTTTTAAATCCGTCTAAACAAACAAGTAGTTCATTCAGAGTGCTGTCTCTTTCACTGGACGAGGTTTCGCCGTCACCAGAACGTTTTCTTCCAAGGGCATCAATTTCATCAATAAAAATGATACAAGGAACGTTTTTTTTGGCAAGGGCAAACAGTTCTCTCACTCTAGAAGAACCAACACCGACGTATTTTTCTTGAAATTCGGATCCAGAAACAGCAATAAATCCGACTTTGGCTTCTCCGGCGAGTCCTTTAGCTAATAAAGTTTTACCATTTCCGGGAGGTCCTTCCAAAATAAGTCCCTTAGGGACTCTTACATTATAGTTCAAATACTTGGTATAATTTGATAAAAAGTCAATACATTGGGATAGTTCAGACTTAATTTTATCAAAACCACCAATATCTTTGAACGTAATAGGAAATTTGGTAATAACTTCAAAATTTTCGGATTTTTTATCCCTATTTTTTGTGTTCATACCACGTCCATAAGGTTCATCATCGTTATCCATATCGTCATCATTGTTGTTAAACATATTTGAAAATTGACCAACCATATCCTTATTGATAATTATACGAATACCTCCGCGTCTATTGTTGCTTGGGCTTGGTTCATCATTTTTGGTATAATTGGATGAAAGAATACGTTCAAGATCCTCAAGACTTTGAAAATAGTCATCATCCTCACCTAATATTCCAGAATCTTGAACAGATTGATTTTTTGAGTTCAAACGTTTAATATAACTTTCGTGGTGATTTTTTGATATAGGGTGTCGTTTTTTAATAAATGTAGTTTGATTGTTATTATCATTTGGTTGAAAAGGTTGATTTGCATTTTCTAATCTTTTTATAGAGTTTTCATAATGAGGACGAGAGATGGGATACTTACCTTTTGTATTTTTAACAAAAATATAACTGTCTGAAAAAGTAATAAAACTAGCTAGTAATGCAAGTATACAAAACTTCATTTTTTGTATAATTAAATAATTAAAATTTTATATACTTTCTTTTAAATATTATTATTTGTATTTTCTGGATTTTCTTGATTTTTTTTTTGGTTTTCTAGATTTTTTTGATTTTTTACGTAGGCGTCGCGTTTTTCTTCTTCGTAGTTTTCCACCACGTTCATCAGCAAAATCCAAAAGTGTTGGGTTAATTTGTTCTCCGTATATGTTGTAAAAAGTATTATTACCATTACGAACATTTGCAGATGTAACAGTTTCAAGTACTCCTTGGGAATTTTTTATGTAAAATGGTTGTTCTGTTCTTCTGTCAAGTATAATTGTTGGAGGCACAAAATCTTGTAAAAGTTGATTTCTCTCATATTCTTCGTTCTGTCTATCAAATTGTTGTCTTTTATATTGACGTTCCAGTTCTCGTTGTTTATCAACACTATAAGGAGATGCTATTACCGTTGCATCGGTGTCATAACCATCTTCTGAAGTTGTATAATCTAACTCAGAACGTTTTTTCGTAGGGGTTTTTTTCGTAGGAGTGTTCATTTATTTATATAAACAAAATAATATTTTGTAAAATATCACCGAAGGTATTAATATAATATATTCAAAAAGTAACTTAAAGAAAATGGCAGTTTTCTACTTTTTTTTTGTCCAAAAGCCATAGGGGTTTTAAAAAATGGACAAAAATAAATGTCCAATTTTCAAAACCTAGGGTATTTTGGTGAACTTTGATTTTCAAAACGTGTTTTACAGCATAATGCTCTTATTTTCACTTTTTCGTATTTTGAGTGACACCATAATTTTGTGAGCATAAAAATATTTTTTAAAGAAAAGTATTTAGGAATTTTTTCTGTTAGTATTATACTAATGCCAGAAAATGCCAAAAAATGCCTAAAATATACTTGTGAGTTCTGTGACTTTAAATGCAGTAAGTTAAGTAATTATAATGCACACTTAACCACTAATAAACATATATTACTAACAAATCCTAACAGTGATACTAATAAAAAAAATGCCGCAACGTGTCATTTGTGTAATAACTGTGGCAAAAAATATAAGCATATGTCATCTTTATGTAGTCATAAAAAGAAATGTTGTGGAATTACAAATGGTAATATTGAAAACACCGAAGAAAATACAATAATTTCCGAAGAAAATAAAATAGTTTCCGAAGAAAGTCATATTAAAACCGAAGAAGAACTGAGAGAATTAAAAACGATGTTTATGAAAATGATAGAAATTAACCAAGATTTGCAGAAACAAATTGTAGAACTTGCGAAAGAAAGTAAATCAATTATAAATAGTAACAACACAACCAACAATAATACAACGAATAACAAGTTCAATTTACAAATTTTCTTGAATGAAAAGTGCAAAGACGCGTTCAATATTACTGATTTTATAAATGGTATTAATGTTGGATTCAAAGACTTTGAGAATTTTGGAAGACTAGGTTATGTGGGTAGTATTAATAATATTCTTATTCGTGAATTGAAAGAAATTGATGTGTATAAAAGACCTATTCACTGCAGTGATTTGAAACGCGAGGTGATTCACGTAAAAGACAATGATACTTGGGTAAAAGATGAAGATAAAAAACATATGAAACGTGCGATTAAGTTGATAGAACACAAGAACATCAAGTTAGTCCCGGGATGGTTGAAAGCAAATCCAAAAGCAGACGACATTACTACAAAAAAACACGAAGAGTATATGAAAATATTGAATAACTCAATGGGAGAGATGAAAGACGAAGACAACGAAAGAAACTACGATAAAATAATAAGAAATGTTGCGAAGGAAATATTAATAGACAAAGATCAAAAGTAATAGTTGAATTTACAGTTATCATATTTTGTACAAGGTCCAAGACATGATAGATGCCCCCACATAGGAACATATGCTTCTTGTACAATACCATAAAATAGAGAACATAAAGAAAAGTTACTTCTAGAGAGAATAACAACTTCAGAGTTACACAACAAAAATAAATCATAGTTTTCATCGTTGCTTCTAATGTCTCTATAAGCAAAACCAGTTCCGTAGTCACCAGGGGAGGTAATAATAATAACTTCGTGTTCTGGATACTTTACCAATGCGGCATCAATTTGTCGTTGTACAATATCTACTGGCATAGGAGTTTGTCTATTGTGGTGCCAACCGAAAGAAGTATATTCGCATTCTTCACCTCTGTTGATTCTGTCGGCATAGTGACCACAACAAAAACGTCCATCGTAGTGAGGCCAAGTACGAACATCTTCAAGTCTTAGATGAACTAAAATGGTTTTTTTTGGATCAAAGGGTACTTGGTAACCTAAACTCAACGTATGTTGGTCTAAATTATAACGTACATTTTCATAAATATATTTTTTAAAGTAACTAATAAGGTCACACTGAAGGTGTACAACCGAAAAAGCAGTTGTGTAGTTTAAGTCGTGTTTTTTACATATTTCAATTTCTTGTGTTTCTTCAATTACTTTACCTAATAACTTTCTCTCAAGTGTTTCATTATAAAGGTCAATAAATTCAGTTAATGATTTAACAAAAATACTATTATTGTAACTCATATTTGGGTCATATTTTATGAACCAGTTGTTGTTATATGCATGGTTGATTTGAGAGATATAGTTGAGTAAATTTGTGCCAAGTCTATCAACTCGGTCAACCATAACTAAATATGTTTTTTTACTTTCATTAACCAATGGTAATAACTCAATATGTGGTTTACTGGATACATTTTCTGTAAAGGTAGACATACTAATATAAATAATTATATAAAAAATATATATTTGAACTAATATTTCTCTCTTTGTTTTACTTTATAAATAAAAATTAAGAGAGAAAATATAGATGACTTAACTTTTATTATAATAGAATTCTGCATCTTGGGTTTCTAAATTTACTTGTGGTGGCGAAGACCATTCAGAATAGGCAAGTGCTTTGCTAGTTGGTCTTTCTAATGCTAATAGTTGTTTAAGTGCTTTCATTCTTCTTTCAAGAGGGAAGAGAGAAGTAGGTAATTTGCGACTCAATTGTTTCCAACGCCATTCAAATTGGAGCGCTGCTTGCCAGTTGGGGAATCCAGCAACGTGGCAAGCGCGTTCCCATGTCTCTCCTTTATTGACTTTTGCACCGGTAGCGTGAGCGCCGCCTTTAATTTCTTTATTGTGTTGTCTTAACCTTCTCTCAATATCAACTGTAGCTCCAACATAAGTAGCATTATCACTAGAAACAAGAAGATATACAAAAGACATTATATAATATGTTTTGTATATAGATTTATTTTTTACTTTCTGTTTGTACGACTATTTTTTTAGAACAACCTCTTTTATGGCAAGACATTTGTTTTATAGTAGTACAACTATAGTTATTACAAACATCACATACTAGTAAATTACTTAATTTCGTAACATTTACTGTATTAGTGTAGTGAGTTGATAATAATTTTTCAAGAGTTGGCAGTTTGATATCTTCAATAATAGACGAAAATTTTTTAGTAAAATCTTTTTGTATTCCAAGTAAATTATCTTTTTGAATAGCTATGTTTTGAAATTCTTTGTAAAGTTCATCAAGCGTATCTTTATCTATAACGTACTCACTATCCTTGAATTCTTTTAATCTTGGTTCAAGGTTATCTATAATATCAATCGCAACTTGTATTTTCTCTCGTGAGTAGTCGACAAAGTGAACGTATACAAGTATATTACCTTTATGACACTCAACGTGAAAGTTATTTTTATTTGCTATTCCAGACCTTTGAGATAAGAATATACCGTGTGTGTTTACATTTTCAATATCTCTGATGAATTTATCAATTTCATCCTTGTATACTTTTTCTTGATAGTCTTTGTTTTCAAACATAATACTTGGTTTGTTCAGTCTCTTCAACATAACATCACCAGAGGCAGTACTTTTTGTTGTATTTAAAACCTCTGCAGAAGGAAACATTTCGTTCAATACATTTAAAAGTTGACTTTCAGAAAAGTTACCTTTATAATTACTTACACGATATTTTGATAAAAACTCATTCATTTCTCCATATAGTTTATTCTGAACAACCATATTTTCTCTCGTTATGTTCATTATATCATTAATATTTTTGTTGATTTTTTCTTCACTTGAGTTAATGTACATATGAATAGGCTGTTGTATGTTTTGTAATAGTTGAGAGAACTTGTTCTCAACAGTAACAATATAGTCCTTAACTGAAGTATCATCGTTATCAATTAATTTGAGTATTTTTTGAGTTTCTGTTTCCATATTTTTTTGAAAAGTTTGTATTTTATCATTCAAGTTGGTATACATAACATTATTGTTTTTTGGAATAAGTTCATTGAATAGTAGAGTTGTTTTGTCAACAAGGTGTGTATAGTTTTTTTCAAGTATAGTTGAGATTTTTTCATTTGTATTTGTTGATATAATATTTTTAACATCATCAATATAATCCTTCTTTAGTTCTATCATCTTGAGAAAGAGAGAACTTGTAATGTCAGAGTTAATTTTACCAACATTCGCATCAATACTTTTTAATAAAGTAGTTGTGCTGTTTAAGTTTTCAAGTATTTGCTTATTTACTGCAGAGTTGATATTCCCAATTATATTCTCTCCAAATTTTTCAAGCAACTCAACAAAAAATAAAAAAGAACTCTCTGGATCGAGAGAAGAATGTGATTGAAAAAAATTTAAAATATGCTTATTAGTGATAACAATACTATCCATTTACATATTATTCTCTCTTCTCTCTAAGTGATTTTTTATTAAATCAATATTAAACTAATATTAAATCAATAATTTTAATATTAATCAATATTAAACAATATTAAATTTATTAAATCAATATTAAATCAAT
>Ga0136644_10000069_pt1 | contig 74676 bp, 63 predicted proteins | sample C_130820_EF_Meta_FD_94780 | JGI IMG/M metagenome (GOLD analysis project Ga0136644, IMG submission 94780) | Freshwater microbial communities from Lake Croche, Canada to study carbon cycling - C_130820_EF_MetaG (v2) (version 2) | ecosystem: Environmental > Aquatic > Freshwater > Lake | place...
TAGATAAAAGTATAAAATTTAATTATTTTTTTATATTTTAATATATATATGTCATTAAAACAAAAATATTTAAAATATAAAAGTAAATACTTAGCCTTAAAGAAACAGATAGGTGGTGAATGTAATCCTATTCCTACAGAAAATTATAAAGATCCAATTAATTTAGAAAATCTATTAGATCGTCCACCTGAATATAGAATAACAATTAATGGTCACTGTTATGATATTAGAGATATTTATAAATGGATATTTAAAAGTCCTGGTGGAGAAAAAGATACAGACCCATATAGGATACCAGTTGATGCTCCTACTAAAATGATAATAAGAAATGCTTACAATAATATACCATTAACAGCAGAAGAAGAGAGAAGTGCTATTGATGTTATAAGACGTCTAGATCCTAATCGTCCAATGATAATTGTATCTGAACGATACACGTCTAATAAAAATGTTGTATTAGCTTTGGTAAATTGGAGGGGATTGGAATTGTTAAGTGCACCTAAATTTCAAACAGATAGAGAAGTAGTATTAGCTGCTGTTAAAAATGATAGAAGAGCATTAAAATATGTACCTACGTTTAATAATGATAAAGAAATAGTATTAGCTGCTGTTAGACAAGATGGAGAATTATTGGAAAATGCATCTATAGAGCTAAGAGCAGATAGATATGTAGTATTAGCTGCAGTAAAACAAGATGGATGGTCATTACAATATGCATCTGAAGAGCTAAGAGCAGATAGAGAAATAGTATTAGCTGCTGTTAGACAAAAAGTTCATGTATTAAAATATGCATCAGTAGAGCTAAGAGCAGATAGAGAAATAGTATTAGATGCTGTTGAAAAAAGTGGATTATTATTAAAATATGCATCAGTAGAGCTAAGAGCAGATAGAGAAATAGTATTAGCTGCTGTTAGACAAAATGGATGGTCATTACAATATGCATCTGAAGAGCTAAGAGCAGATAGAGAAATAGTATTAGCTGCTGTTAGAGAAAATGGATTTGTATTAAAATATGCATCAGAAGAGCTAAGAGCAGATAGAGAAATAGTATTAGCTGCTGTAGAAGAAAATGGATTAGCATTAGAATATGCATCACAAGAGCTAAAAGCAGATAAAGAAGTAGTATTAGCTGCTGTTAGACGAGTTGGAGGTGCATTAAACTATGCATTACCTGAGTTACAAGCAGATAGAGAAATAGTATTAATTGCTGTTGAAAAAAGTGGATTTGTATTAAAATATGCATCACCAACTCTAAGAGCAGATAGAGAAATAGTATTAATTGCTGTTACAAATAATGGACAAGCATTAGAATATGCATCACCAACGCTAAGAGCAGATAAAGAAGTAGTTTTAGCTGCTATTACAAATAATAGCCAAGCATTACGTTATGCATCAGTAGAGCTACAAAATGATCCTGAAATAATAGCAGCTGTTAGAAATAGATAAAAGTAGTCAAGAAAGTGATGATGAAAGAAAACAAACTATTAATGATTATTATTTTTATAAAATATTATCATAATATTTTTTAATACTTATAAATATAATGTTAAGACTAATTTTTTATTTTTATTTGATAAATAAACATAAAATAGTTAATAATTTAAATTACAAAAACCTAAAATAATATATAAATTTAAATAGTTTTTTTATTATAAATATCTAATGTTCTTGCTGAAGGATCAACATAATTCGAAACAACTGTACCATCTTTATTCCATTTAGGTTGCCAATAATGTGGAATTATATTGAGTCTTTTTTCACCAAAAAATTCAATAAATTTATGTTTATAATATTCTTTTTCTGTCATGTTATATTTTTCTTGAATATATTCTTGAATAATTTGAAACCAAGATTTGTCAGTTCCACTTACACCATCACTAAATGCTTCTTTTTTACGCCAAAGTACTTCTTTTGGTAATAAATTATCATATTCAAATGCTTGTCTTAACCACCATTTTTCAATACCTTTTGTTAATGGATGTCTTTCCTTAGATGGAATTTTCCAATAAGCTTCAATAAATTCTGGATCAAGTAAAGCTACTCTTGCTTCCAAACCCCATCTTGCTATACAACGATCACTTCTTTTAACATCAAAGTAGTGAATTTTATTAACATATTCAATTGCTGTTGAATGAATTTGTTCAGGATCAGGAGCATAATAATTAAACAAGTAAGATGAGCATACTTCATCTGGACCTTCACCAACAAATAAAACTTTTGCATCAGTATTTTGACTAATATATTTACTAACTAAATATTGACCAACAGATGCTCTAATTGTAGTTGTATCCCATGTTTCTGTTGTATATATAACATCATTAATTGCTTGTAAACCTTCTTCCGGTGAAAATATTACTTCAGTATGGTCAGAACCAATATGGTCAGCAACCATTTTAGCATATTTTAAATCACTGCCATGATTCATACCACAACAAAATGTTCTAATTTTTTTATTCATTACTTTTGATGCAATAGAAGCAACTAAACTTGAGTCAACACCACCCGATAATAGAAATGCCATTGGTTGATCAGAATCTAAACGTCTAGTAATTGAATTGATTACACTTATTTTAATATTTTTTAATGAATCAATTTCTGGTAAATAAGTATTTTTAGTATTTTTATATAACATATTAAATTCAAAAGATTTTATAGGATTTTTTTCGTCTTTAAAATTATAATAAATTACATACCCTGGTGGGAATTCTTTAATATTACCATCGAAACTATCACACCCTTTAATTTCAGATGAATATAAAATTGGTTCTTTGCAAGTTTTTGGTTCTGAGTAATATAAAGGTCTAATACCAATACTATCTCTTCCAGAAACTAAATTTAATAATTTATTATTTTCATCAAATTCAAAAAGTATAAATGCAAACTCACCTTTAATTTCATCAATAAATAATTCTAAAAATTCATTAAATGATAATTTTAAATATAGCTGAGGTATTGTTAAACAATCACTTTTTGTATTAATAGATAAACCATAATTTGATATTAATTCTTTATAATTATAAATTTCTCCATTACAAACAAATACAATTGTTTTATTATTTTCTTTTAAAACATAAGGCTGATTTGATTTAAAACTTAAATCCATAATTGATAGTCTATGAAACCCTACAATTACGTTATTATAAATTTGAAAATTACTAAAATCTGGTCCTCTATTCTTAATCTTCATAAAATCACCAAATAGTTTTGTAAGATCATAACCTTCTGGATTAATAAATGTCCATATTCCACACATACTTTATAATATTAAGACTAAATGTTTTTTTAAACAATTTTTTTATATTTAAATATAATGGAAACTACTTTATGTCCATATAAGTACATATTTGGAGAACCAAATAAAGGCGTACATGCACATAGACTCTTTGATTTAGCAATAGTTGATATTTTATGTACTATTGGTGTAGCTTATGGTATTTCAAAATATTTTAACCAAGATTTTAAGGAAGTATTATTAGTCTTATTTTTACTTGGTATTATTTTACATAGACTTTTTTGTGTAAGAACAACTATTGATAAATTGATATTCTCTTAATAAATAAATTATTTAAAGATATATTGATAATAATATTTATAAACAGTATGAATTCAGTATTAAAAAATGGAATTAAAAATTTTTCTAGTTATTCAAAAACTAGTTCAAATGCATATGATATCTTTAAAAAATCATGCTATTCTAAAGTAGATTTTAAGATCAATCAAGATAGACCATTACAAGAGGCAGTATTACGTTTTAGTGCTCTAAATATAAGTTCATTAGCAGTTATTGATGAAAATGAACTTTTAGTTGGTGTATTATCAAAACGTGATTATATAAACAAAGTTGCAGCTTTAAATAAAGGAAATGATAATTTAAAAGTCAAAGATATTTGCACAAATAGTGGAAATATTATTATAGCAAAAAAAAGTGATTCATTAGATAGTTGTATGAATAAAATGTTATTTAAAAATATTCATCATTTATTAATTACTGATGATAAAAATAAAAATTTTATTGGTATGATTTCAATGAAAGATATTATTCAAGATTTAATGAAAAATAAACAAGAAACAATCACAAGATTAACAGATTTTAATATAGGTAAAGGAGCTTATTTTGGTAGTGAATAAATTATTTATTATCTATAAAAATAGAATGAAAACCTAAATTTATTTCTTCATTTAATGGTATATCAATATATTCATATGTATCAAGATTTAAAATCAATAATTTACTATCTTTATTGTTAAAAATACTAAAATAAAAAGCAATTAAATAATAATAATCACCAATTTTTTTTATAGATGGTTCACCACATATAAATTTATTTACAAATTCTATTTTTTTTATAATTTCCATACCTTCACATATAACAAATCCATTTGGTACATTATTATTAATACTTCTCAATAATGTCTTATTATTATATAAAATTGGAAATTCTAAATTCATATCTTCAAATTCAATATATTTAATAATTTCTACTTTTTTAGTTTTTTTATTAATGATAATTTCTCTATATTTTCCTTCAATATTTAATTCATTAAAATCAATATTATCATATATCGATGCATATATGTTAATATGAGTATTATTTTCTTTATAGTTTGCATAATGAAAAATATATAAACTTTCATTTACATTATATTTTTCAATTTCCATAGTATTTTTATTTAATATATTTATAATGGTATTTTTAGTAGAATCTAATTTAACAGGCATTGGTTTGTTGAATATTTCTTTATAATCAATAATTAATGGTGAATCAATAAAAATAATTTTATTTTCATCACTAATAAAATCATGAATAATAGGTAAATATTTTGTATTAATATTTTTATTTTTAATTATTTCAAAGTTATTATTTAATTTATAATATGATATCATTTTAGTATATACATCATAATCAATTGTCTCTATATAATTATTAATATATTTTGAATGAGCAGAAAAGTGTGTAATATTATTAAGTAACATTTTGTTTAAAGTATAAATTTGTTTATTTGAAAAATCAATCTTAATTTTATAAGGAACATCTCTTTCGTATAATGCATATGTATAATCGTCAATATTTAGTAATGCTGTATTTGATACACCTAATAATGAAGGTAATAAATTAACTCTACTGCAAATTTCAAATATTAATTTTAATAATCTATTATTAGGAATGGAACCATTTTCTTCTTCATATTTAAATTTATCTGTTCTAATAAAATATTTTATAAATGTTATTTCATTATTATCGAAAAAAATACCTTGTATTAAACCATCACCAGTAAATAAATCAAATATATTTGTTATATTATTTATATCAACATTTGGACCAATTAGTCCATAGAATCCATTCATATTTTTTATTATATTTTCTTGAGAATCTGTCATTTTATAATTTATTTTTTTTATAACTTCTTTATCTTTTACATTAAATTTTGGTCCAAATGGGAATTTTATAAAAAATCCATTAATTAAAACTATATTAAATAATATTATTTTAAAAAAAAAAGTATTTATCATTAATTAATAATAAGATTATATTTTTAAGATAAAACTTATAGCTTTCATAATAGTTATTTTATAATAATAAATTAACTATATACCATTTATTTTTTATAATTAATAAAATAATTTGTATGTGTTTTACTAAAAATTTTATTTTGTATTTTTTTTTTTAAGTCATTTATTATTTCTATATTTTTTTTTGTAATAAGAGTTGGATTAAAAACATTACCATATATATAGCTATAATTTGATTCAATATCTTGTAATAAATATAATATCATTAAAATTGTATGATTTTTAAAAACATCTTTATAAAAATATCTTAAACTTGCTTCTCCCATAATAATTGATTCTGATTTACTATTTATGTTTAATAATTGTACGTTATCAAATGTAGATTCTCTTGGAACATTAAATTTTAAAATAAATTCTAAATCAATTTCAGAATTATTATTAATTTTTTCATTTAATTCATTTAATAAAATATTCATTATATCTTCTGAAACATAATTATCAAAAGCTCTTGACATTGCAATATCTACTCTCCATATTTTATCTTCAAATCTACCACAGTTTGTTACATTTATTCCCATTTTAGGTGAATTTATAATTTGAGGACAATGAGCAACTATTATTTTTAAATTACTAATATCACCTTTAATATTTAAAATATTATCTTGAAAGATTTTTTTACATTCTAAGTCGGATAAAGCTAAATTATTTATTCCATTTGTTCTATCCCAAAATGGACTATCTTTATTTGTTATTAAATAATTAAATTTATAATTTGGATTAAGCAAAAAATTTCTTACATGATTGTTATAATGTTCAATGAATTCTTTATTATTATCAAAGTATTGTTTATTTTCTTCTAAAAAATTTGGATTAATACCCCCGTGACATATGATATATTTACCTATTCTTACCACACCATATAAATTATCTTTATTTTCTTTTATCAATAAAGCAATATTACTTTTACGTGAATCTAAATTTATTAAAGCTTTACGACTAACGTAATTTAATTTTTCTTCTAAATTCATTATTTCGTGATTACCTAATACAATAATAATTTTACTATCATATAATTTTGCTTTATTATTTAAATCTAAAAGTAATTTTAGTATTTTATAATCACAATCTTCATCATGAACTACTAAACTACATACATTATTTATTATATTTCTACAACGATCGATAAGATCGCCTGCAAATACAATTATACAATCTTTTTTATTTTTATTCCATACTATATCTTCATTCTTATAATAATCGCACCCATCTATTAGTAAAATTTCTTCACCATATTGTTTAACAATATCTGTTGTTTTAATATCAGAAAATAATACACAACCTGTCATTATTAGTGCTTGTTTTAATGCATAAAAATCACCATGAATATCTCCGATAACATAAAGTTCACTTGGTAATTTTTCCCATATACCTGTGTTTATTTTTTCCATTTACCTATACTTAGATAATAATTTTAAAAAATTGAAAAATAAATTTTTTTACTAATATTTATTATATTATGGATAGTGAAGATATTAAAATATGGACAGGTAGTTATGATATAGAAGAAAAATACTTGGATAAAATTTCAAGTTGTAATCTAGATAGTTATTTTGAAGAAGAAGAAAAATATAAAACAATTGAAAATGATATTGATGAAATAATAAAGTATTCTTCATTTCCTAAACTATTAAAAAAACAAAAAATTGATATTACTTCTAAATGCAATTCAATTAAACAAACATTATATGATGATATTGCTGATTGGCATGATACATGTGAACTTTTATATGCTAAATTAAATGAATCAATTGATATAATAAATAAATTAACTCAGCTTAATACTGAATTAATAAATTCAAATTATGAATTACATAAACAAAACATCGATGATATTAATAAATCAATAGATATAGATATCAAAAACGAAATTAAGAAAAGAAAAATTGATTTATAAACAATATGCTGTAATTAGTAAAAGTTATAATGATCATATATATGAAATTCAAAATAACAGAATAGCAACTGATACTGTAAAAAATAATTAATATTACATCTTTTTATTTTACCCCATCTCTCTCTCCCATAAGTAAAAAGTGAATTCATTTTTAATTCACTTTTTAAAATCATTTAAGAATATAATTTATATCGTACATATAATGAATAAAAAAGTGAATCATAATAAAATTTTTATATGTAAATTTGCGATAAAAATATTCTAGTACAAGTAGCTTATGTAATCACAACAATAAATTTCATAGTGAAGTTAGTCAGTCAAAAGTAAGTCAAAATACTGACTGTGATCAGTCAAAAGTAAGTCAACTTAAAATATATACATGTTCTTATTGTGGTAATAACTATAAACATAAACAATCGCGATGGTCCCACGAACAAAAATGTAAAAATAAAGATCCAGAAAATGATCGTGTATATTCTAATTATAAAGCATATAAAATGGATGCAATTAAATTAGCAATTTATAATGGATCTGACAAAAAGAGGTTAGAATCATTGAAAAATATAAAATTAATTGAAAAAATAGATAGTGACAGTGATGATAGTGATATTGAAATATAAATAAAAATATATTATATATTATAATAATATGACAAAAAACTATAGTAATAAAAAAAATAAAATATTACCACCCCCTCCTTTAAATTCTAATAATAAAATTGTTCCACCACAAAAAGAAAATAATGGATCATTTATTGGTTCAATGATAAATGGTTTTGCACTTGGTACAGGTTCATCAATTGGTCATAATGTTGTGGGTAGAATATTTGGTAATAGTACAAACAATACTCTTACAAAAACTGAACCCATACAAAATTTAGGAGATGATCTACTAACAAAAGAATATTTAGAATGTACAAAATTAACATCATCAGATCATTGTAAACATATACTTTTAACAAAAGAATATTTAGAATGTACAAAAATATCAACACCATCTCATTGTTCACATATTTTTGATGGTTATAAAAATACTTAAAAAACAAAACAATGAATATGAATAAATTTATTTCTCGAAGTCCATTAATAATTTTAAACCACATTTTAGTGTTAAAACAAAGAAACCTCGACCTATATGCAATTGGTGTTTTAATTAATTTTTTATTAAATATGTTAATATATGAATAAATATTATAATAAATATTTAAAATACAAAAATAAATATTTGCAAATAAAAAATCAATTTGGTTCAGCTTTTAAGAATCTACCTGAAGCACCAACAACTGATAATGAAGATTATACATGTGGAATATGTTTGAATCAAATTGAAGAAGGAATTTATGATCCTGTTGTAACTCAATGTGAAAATTTACATTTATTTCATACTGTATGTATTACAGAATGGTGTTATACAACTCCAAATAAATGTGCATGTCCTATTTGTCGTATTGATACTGTTTTTTATCCTCCAATTTTACCGCAGGTAAGATTAAATAGAAATTATTTATTAAAAAGATATCGGTATATAAATGATTTAAAAATTATTAACCTTGAACAAAATCTAATTGAAGCAATTGATTTTCAAGTTTTCAAAGGTTTAAATGATTTAAGACTAATAAATCTTTCTTTTAATAGAATTAAAAATATCAATTTTAGAACTTTTCAAAATTTACATTTTTTAGAAAAAATTCTACTTAGAGGTAATCAAATTCAAAATATTGATCCTCAAACTTTTCAAAATTTAAATAATTTAATAGAAATTGATCTTATTGATAATCAAATTCAAATTATTGAACCTCAAACTTTTCAAGGTTTAAATAATTTACGTAAGATTAAACTTGAAAATAATAAAATAAAAAAAATTAATGATCAAACTTTTCAAAATTTACATTCTTTAGAAAGTATTTATCTTGGTGATAATAAAATTCAAATTATTAACCCTCAAACTTTTCAAAATTTACCTAATTTAAGATTCATTGGCCTTGGAAATAATAAAATTAAAACTATTAATCCTTTGACTTTTCAAAATTTATCAAAATTAAAAATTATTGATCTTAGTGATAATCGAATAGAAATTATTGATTCTATGACTTTTCAAAATTTACATTCTTTAGAAGGTGTTTTTCTTACTAATAATAGAATAAAAAGTATTAATCCACAGACTTTTCAAAATTTACCAAATTTAGTATTTATTAATCTTTCTCAAAATCCAATTCAAGATAGGCAATTTATTCAATATTTAAATTCTAAAATACTTACAGAGTTTTAATTTATGTCATATCATAAAAATTTATATTCTTTAGAGATAATAATATTATTTTGATTTTTCTATTATAATATATATGAACTATAAAGTCAAATATTTAAAATACAAAAATAAATATTTAGTATTAAAGAAACAATATGGTGGGTTATTGACAAATGAACAAAAAGAATTATTAAAAAAAGCAGGTTTTGAAGAAGGAGTTATAGATTCTTTAGCAATGCAAGATACAGACCCATCATATATAGCTGGAATAATTGCAGAAGCACAAAAAGCAATTAGATTAGGTCAACCAGCATATGTTGATAATTCAAAAAAAAATTTAGATTATCTAAGAGATATTACAATCCAAGAAAATAATATTAAAGATTTAATAGAAGAGCTCCATAGAAAAGAAGAAATCTATAATAATTTATTTAAAAGTTTACATCAAGGTGGATTAAACTTTACAATTGATGAAATTCGATTATTATTTAATCACGGATGGAATATTGATAGTATAAATGAAGTTGGTTTGCAAATAACCCCTGAACTAAAAAATAAAATTATACAAGATTTATCTAAATTACCATTACAAATACCTAAAGATATACAAATTATCATGAGGAAAATAGAATTTGCTATAGACCGCCTAAAATCAACATTAAATAGGTATACAACTAATACTTAGTTTTTATTTATATAATCTAATGCTTGTATAAATAACACGTGATAATATTAGTTATACTTTAGTATATTGTTAAGAAAATAATTTAGATATCGATCCAAAATATATTACATAACATTATAACTATATAATATTTAATTATAAAAATAATATAGGATAAAGAAATATCTTTATAAATATTATGGATGAATTAAAAAAAAAGAGAGAAGAAATATTATCTCTGACAAGCAAATATCAAAAGAAAATATATTCATTACAAAATGATCTTATAAATATAGAAAAAGAAATATCAAAGTTTTCAGAAAAAGAAATTATACATTCGTTGACATTAAGTGAACAACAAAAAAAAATAGTTGAAGCCGAATTTGACAATATTTTAGTAATAGCATGTCCTGGTGCAGGTAAAACACATACATTAATTTCAAGATATATAAATATGGTTGTTGTTAAAGAAGTAAAACCAGAAAGTGTTTTATTAATAACATTTACTAATAAAGCAGGACAAGAAATGTTGAAAAGAATGGAAGAAGTAATACCCAATAAATTACCATTTTATGTTGGATCATTACATGGTTTAAGTTATAGAATTTTACAAAAATATTATAGCATAAATTACACTATTTTAGATGAACATGAAACTAAAGAATTAATAAAAAATGAAACAAATATTTTTCTTTCATGTTTACCAATTAATGATCAAATTGATAATGAAGACATAAAAATAATTAAATCTAAAATATGTTTTATTATAGACCAAGTTTCAACAACATTTCCATTAAACTTTAAGGCTGTATTAAAAAAAATAAATTTATTAAAATATGTATCACTTGTACAACAAATATATAAAGCATTTTGTAAAAGAAAAAAACAAGAAAATTATATTGATTTTAATGATTTAATGATAATGTTTTGTGATTTTTTAAAAAATAATAAAAGTGATGAATTTAAAAATCAAATTAAATATGTATTTTTTGATGAGTATCAAGATATTAATCCAATACAAAATTATATATTATCAGTTTTTAAAGGAAAATCTAAAATTATGGTAGTTGGCGATGATGCCCAATCTATATATTCATTTAGAGGTTCTTCAGTTAACTTTATTTTAGATTTTCCAAATAATTTTACACCAAATGAGAAATATTTACTAGTTGAAAATTATAGATCTACGCCCGCAATTGTTAATTTTTGTGAAGAAATTATAAAAAAAAATACTAATCAATTTAAGAAAGAAGTAAAATCAATACAAAAAGAAAATGGTATGTTACCAGATATCCACGCATTTGAAAAAAAATTTACAAAAGAATTCACAACTAGAGAAGATCAATATAGATGGGTTATAAATGACATTATTGATAAATATAATAGTGGTGTTAAATTATCAGAAATTGTTATTTTAGCACGTAAAAATGATATATTAGATAAAATAGAATTTGAATTATTATCAAGTAAGTTACCATTTGTTAAACAATTAGGAATATCCTTACTTGATAAAACACACATTAAAGATTTTTTAGCATTTATTATAATTTTAAATAATAAAAAAAGTTCAATTCATTGGAAACGTATTATTAGTTTGCATAAAGGATGGAATATTAACAAAGCAAATGAATTAGTTGATTCAACAAATGATATGCAAACTAAAATAAAAGAATTATCAAGTACTAATCATGAAATGTTAACATTAATATCATTTTTTAATCAAATAAAAAATATTAATAAAGAATCAGAAAAAGCAAAATATATATTATCATATTTAGAAAATTTATTGTTTATTAAAAATAGAAATTTTGAAAGTGAACGTAGAGATATTTTAAATTTATTATTTTTTTTAAGAAACTCTACATTAAATGAATTTATTAATGATTTATATCTTAATAGAAATAAAGAAATTGATATTGATAATAAAGTTTTTTTATCAACTGTTCATGGATCAAAAGGTTTAGAATGGAATTATGTTTATGTTATTGATGTAAATAATATTGATTTTCCATCAATTAGAACATCTTATTTTAAAGATGAACTTGATGATATGGAGGAAGAAAGAAGATTATTTTATGTTGCATGTTCTAGAGCAAAAAAATATTTAACAATTACATATCATATTGATCAAAATACAAATGTATCACCATTTTTAAGAGAGCTTGATAACAAATTATTTATTGGAAATAGGTTAAACGATGATAGTAATATATTATTATTAAATCATATACCAAAAGATGTGTCAACAATTATAAAAAATTATGGGCATCAAAATATTTGTGAATTATTAAAAAATTTAAATGTTAAAGAAAAATCATTACATAATGAATTTTTATTTAAAATTAATGATATAAAAAATAAAAAACATATTGGAACTTTTTTTTATTATTTAATTCCAAAAATACTTCATAATAATTTCCCGGAAAGGATGAAAAAATTTGATTTAAATTGTATTCATAAAGAAAAAATTTATTATGAATATATAGATGAAAATACTCATTGGTCAAATATGTTTGAAAATATTTTACATATTGCTTTAAATGGAATAAATGATCAATCACAAATTAAAAAGTTACTAATAAATGATGAATCTTTAAAATTTTATAAAGAATTAGAAATAGGTATTATTAAACTTGTTGAAATGTTTAAACCAAAAACTATTTTTTCAAACTACAATATTAATTTTGATAAATTAAAAGCTGTAGTAGACTTAGTATTTGATGATACACTTATTGAAATGAAATTTTCTGAAAGTGAAACATGTAATTTACAAAATGTTTGTCAAATATTATCATATGGTTATTTGATTTATAAAAAAGGAATTCAAATTAATAAAGTTTGTATTTATAATATCAAAACAGGTTTAATCAATATTATTGATACAAGTACTTTTGATTACAATGAATTTTATAAAAGATTTTATGATATTATATAAATTAAATGATGATATTGCTCTTTATATTTCTAAATTTGTGTAAACTAAATTAATAATATTTTCAACACTTTCAAGAGCACCTTGTGTCCATCCTTGATTTGTGCTTAATAATTCACCAACAACAAAAATATTTTTTTTAGGATTTTGACATAACTTGATAAATTCTTTTCTGGATTTATATTTTTCAGGTAATGGTTTATAATAATGAGTGCCAATTTCCCAATAAAATGATTTTATTGCTTCTAATTTTAATGATTTATCATTTAGATTTAAAGTTTTTTCAAGTTCTCTACAAAAAAAATTTTTATTATTAAGTTTTTCACTAAAATGTATTGCATCTTTATTATCAGTGTATGCAATCATATATATTCCTTTTTCTTTATTTATTGGAATAATTTTTTTTAATGGACTATTTACAATAGTATATCCATTAATTAAATCATTTATTATTTTTGTTGATTTTTCGTCAAATTTACCATATGTTCTTAAAAAGGTTTGTCCTTTAATATTATTAAATATACTATATTTTGGTAATAGTTGTTTAACTGTATTAATTGTTGTTGCAATTATAATTTTTTTTCCAATAAATTCTTTATTTTTATTTGTTTCAACAATATATTTATCATCATCATTAGATTCTATATTTATTGCAGTAAAACCTAATTTTATTTTATCATAACTAATTTGTTTACATAATGCATCTAATAATTCATTCCATTTAATATATAATATTTCAGAACCAGATATATTATCTTCAAAACCATAATGAAATATTGTTTCATAAGCATCTTCATTTTCATAATCTGAATAACCCATAAATCTGACAAATTTTGTATAAAGTTCATTTCCTAAAATTAATTTTCCATATTTTTTAAATGTTAAATTTTTATGTGTTTCTTTGTTATAATTTTTTTTTAAATCACTGTATACTTTTTTAAAATCAATTTTACTTATATTGGAGCTATAATTTACATTAAATTTTACAGCTGTTGATCCTACATTTAATTCAGATAAAAGATGTATTAGTAAATAATCTTTATTTTTTCTTCCAATTCCAGCTCCAATATTTACATTTGTACCACAAAAATTATAAACATTCATTCTGCCTCCTATACTATTTTTTTCTAATATTATTATTTTTGCATTTTTATTTTGTTTTAATATTTTATATGCAGTATATAAACCAGATATACCAGCTCCAATAATTATATAATCATATATCATTAAAATAAATTAGATAATAATTATTATTATCTTGATATATCATTATAACTATCCCTTTGGTATATTATATCTAAAAGTTTCATAAAATTCTACCATAAGTAATATATTATTTATCTTTTACAAATTGTCTTAAAGATATAATTATATTAATTGTATATGTTTAGATTTACTACTTTTATGATATTTTTATATACATCACTTGCTCTCTCTCCTAATGTTAAGAATACTAATGTTAAACCACTAATTAGAGGTGTAACACCTCCATTCGAAAATAGTCAATTATTTAATTCTAATAATTTATTTAAAGGGGTAAGCTCAGTATTTTTACGGGAAGCTGAATTAAAACATGGACGTATAGCAATGTTAGCATCAATTATATTACCCACAATAGAACAATTTACAGATGGTCTTGCTATCAATCAATTTCAAGAATTACCTAATATAACACAGTTAAGTTTAGTTTCACTAATGTTTATGAGTGAATTTTCATCAATGCTAAGTGGATGGGTAAATCCATATGAAAAGCCATTTGCTTTGAAAGATGATTACCAACCAGGTGATTTAGGTTTTAAATTATGGAATATTGATGATCCTTCAATTGGTAATCAAATGGATAAAGAATTAAATAACGGAAGATTAGCTATGATTGGTGCACTTGGAATGATATGTCAAGAATTAGCAACAGGTAAACAACTTTTTAATTAGGTTTTGTGCGATTTTGTAAATAAACTCACACAAAAACTAAAAGTATCAACTCTAATAGTAATAATATAATATTCTTTATGATCTACAATAAGGACATGATATAGAACCTGTACGAAACCATGATGAAATACAGTTTCTACAAATTTTGTGATTACAACCAAGTGTAATTGTTTCTATAGGTCTTAAATTAGAATAACAAACAGGACAATCATTATTATGATTTAATAGAATCGAGCAATTATTAAATTCATGTGAGCAATTATTAAATTCATGTGAGCAATTATTAAATTCATGTGAGCAATTATTAAATTCATGTGAGCAATTATTAAATTCATGTGAGCAATTATTAAATTCATGTGAGCGATCATTATGTTCACATAATTCTTTGATATAAAATGTACATGTATTACCATAAAGTGGAATAAGATTAGATAATATTACATTATCTATTGCGCAATCTAATGGATCATTTTTTTCACCGAGTTGTGTTCCAGCTAATATAATATTAAAATTAGTTACATTCATATGTGATAAAACATCATTTTTAATAAGTTCTTTTAGTTTTTTTATAGAACAATTAAAATTAATTTTTCGTGAAAATGTGTTACATGTATATACGAGCTTAAAAGTGCAATTGATTATCATATTAACTTTAATTGTAAATTAAATAAACAAAATTCAATTTTTTTTTAGTATATTATTATAATTATTTTTTCGATGATCAATACCTTTAAATTCTATAACATAACAAAAATCGTCGAAAATTACATATATTATATTGATTTTTGCATCTAAATATTTATTTTCTTTATGTGATTTATGTATAAAAAAAAAATTTATATTTTTATATTTATTATTTAGTTCAAGTTTAACATGATTAATATGTTTACCGCGATAGCAATCCAATAATTTTAAATTATGACCATAATAAATCTTATTATCAATATAAATTTCATCAATAATATCTAAATAATTATATTTTTTTCTCAAAGACCAAATTTTATAATTATCTAATAGAAATGATAACATATGAATATATCTATTACTATATAAAATAAATATTCAATTTTTAATTAAATAAAATATAAAATTCGTTTAGTTTTGTTATATTATATTCTTTTGAGTGTATAGCCATTTTCTTTTTTTTTTCAATATCATCTACGGTTATATGACCAATTCCTGTTGATTGTTTTTCTAAGAAAAAAGAAAGAAATCCTAAGATAATAGTTCTTAAATTCCACATTGGAGACCATGATTCAGAATGATAACCTGAATTACTAAAACATAATTTTTTATTAATCTCAAATCTTCCATTAGGTGTTAAAAAGAAAAAGTCAGGTGGTTCCATTGGATGTCTAGGTGATAATTTAATATATAAAATATATTCTCCTCCATCATATTCATCTTTTAAACTATGAAATAAACAATAGCATTGATATAAATCATTATCTTTACAAGCTACTTTAACATTTTCAATTGGATCTTTATTTATATCTTCATAATCTTTCATTAATTTTTTTACAAATCTTGACATAATTAATTAATTTTTAGATTATAAATAAATTATTCAATTTTTTATCATCATTAATCGTTTGTTTAGATAGTTGTCATTGATATAAATTTTAGATGTAATATTACATAGTAAATTAATAGTAACTATTTTTTTATTAAAAATATTCATGGAGTATCAATTTTTATATTTACATTTATAAAAATTGAATATTTAAAACAATAACATATTATATATATCACTATGAGTATTAAATTTGATACAATTGTTTATCATAAATGTTGTCCAGACGGAGTTTCTGGTTTATGGTGTGCTCATAAGTACACTAAAAATGAATTTGAAAAAGTAAGTATGAAGGCAGGAATAGACCCTGTTTTTGATACTAAAAATAAAGATATTATTTTTATTGATGTTTGTCCATCAACTAATTATATATTAGTTCATACAAAATTAGCAAAAAGTATCACTGTTTTGGATCATCATAAAAGTGCATATGATACATATATAAAAAATAAAGATTTTTTAGATAAAATTGAAAACTTAAAAATGATATTTGATATGAATAGATCAGGTGCTCAAATTGCTTGGGATTTTTTCTTTGAAGGTGTGAAAAGAGCATGGTTTATTGATTATGTAGGTGATAGAGATTTATGGAGATGGGAATTACCAAATTCAAAAGAAATATCATCTGCATTTGAATTTTATAACTATTTTATAAATGAAGATTTAAATAAATTGGATTTATTAAATAATTATGATGAAAGTGATATTAATGGATTGGTTAATAAAGGACTAATAATTAATCAATATCAACAAAAACTAATTGAAAACGAAGTTAATTATTCATATGAAGCAACATTAAAAATAGATGAATATATTTATAATGTAAGAATTGGACATATAATTGGAGGGATGGTATCTGATTTAGGAAATAAATTAGCAAATAAACTATTAAAAAATGGTAATTTACCTGATTTTGGAGTTGTATGGAATTATAATATTGATACACAAACATGGTTTGTAAGTTTAAGAGGTCATGATAATAGTCCTGATTTATCAGTTATTGCAAAACATTTTGGTGGAGGTGGTCATGCAAAAGCATCTGGTTTTAGAATAGAATATCCTAATACTTTATTAAGTATATTTATCATTAAAAATACTTAATAAATTTATTCAGAAATTAAATTAATTTGACTAGTTCTTACAGAAGATACTGTAATATTATTTTCATTAGCAACAGATGAGTTATCAGTAATAGATCCACCAGTGTGTGCAGAAGATGAAATATAATCTAAAAATGCATCAGTATTTTTTTTAGTTGTTTTGGTTTTTTTTCCTTTAGCTTTCCCTTTAGCAGGTTTTTGTTTAATTGGAGTAGAAGATGATGAATCGCTAGATTCAGATGATGATGATGTACTTGTAGTTTCACTTTCATCATTTAAATCATTTGTAGCACCACCAACCATATTTTGTTGTTGATATTTATTCATAACATATTTATACATTTCAGAAGAAATAAAAGGTGAAGTACTTGAAAAATTTTCAGAAACTTTATCATATGTAACATTATTATCATTTTTGTTTAAAAATAAATGGTCAAGATCAGTACTACTTGATTCAGATAATTTTGGTACATTAATTTTTTCAACTAATCTATTAGCTTCTGCTGAAATACCATATAAATTTGGAATATCACTAATTTGTTCTGTTTTAAGATTTTTCCAATTAATGGTTTCAGTTTGTGGTAAGGAATTAGATGCCCCCATAATATATAATGTTGGTTAGAAATTTTTTTTAAATTTTTTATTTATATATAAATTAATTTCTAGTTTTATATAATTTAATGAAAGAAAGTATTCTAATAGCTGTTATAATAATTTTTATTTATATATTTTTATTTTATAATAAAAAAAATGTAGTATTAGTTACAGGTTCTGATAATTTTACTAAATATTTAGTTTATAATGACGAACAAAAAAATGAATCTGCTAAATTATTAGAAGAAATAACAAATAATATGTTTAAATTAAAAGACTATTTATATCAAAATATAGAAAAGTTCCCTGATATGAGAGAGTATATAAAGCAACTAAATAGAAATTTAGATAAAGATAGAACATTAATTTACGAAAATGATCCCAAATCAGATTTAACATCATTTAGTGTAAATAAAGGTGAAGAAATTGCACTCTGTTTAAAAAGTAAAAAAACTGGATCAATTCATAATATAAATTTAATGATGTATGTAACAATTCATGAAATGGCACACATAGCTTGTCCTGAAATAGGTCATGGTGATTTATTTAAAAAGATTTTTAAATTTTTATGTGAACAAAGTACAGTTATTGGTATATATAAATATGATGATTATGAAAATAATCCAGTTGAGTATTGTGGAATGATGTTGTCATCATCAATAATATAATATTTTTAAATTATTTAATTAAAATAATTTATATATATATTTTCTCATTATTAAATATTATGAAAGATCCAATTAAAATTATACATAAGTTTAAAAATAATAACAGAAGTATACAATATAAAGTATTTATTTTTATAGGTCCATTATTATCTGAAGAACTAACTAAAATACTTAAAATAATTGAAAATAAAGATTTTTTTAATAGTTTATTAGTTTTGAATAATAAACAATATGAAGAATTAGAAAAATATTATGGAGAATTTTGGTATCAAAAATTTTTTATTAGTTATCATTTAAAATCACAAATTAAGCAAATTGATGGAACTACTATTAAAAAGAAACAAATAATATCAAAATTTGGTGATGAATGGTATAAAAAACATATAAATGTTGGTAATTTTAAAAAAATTTCATATTCTTTTGCTGCAAGTTATTATGAAAATTTATTAGATAAGAAAAAAATAATTTTATCAAATAAAAAACCAGAAATTGATTTTAGAACTATAACACAAAATGATAAAATAAATCTTTCAGAAATTTTAGAATCAAATGAAGATCAAGAATTAAATGAAGAAGATCAAGAATTATTAGGTGGTGATGAAGATGATGATGATATAGTTGATTTAACTGATGATTTAGTTGAGTTAACAGATGATTTTGTAGATGATAATAAAAAAGGAAAAAAATCAAAAAAAAAAACAGATGACGAAGAAGAAGAATTAAATGAAGAAGATTTAGATGAAATGGTAGAAGAAGATTTTGATTTAGATGAAATAGTTAAATTATACAGTAATGAAAATTTAGAAAGTAATAAAACTATTCAAGAAACACAAAAATTAATTAGTGAAGCAATAAATGATAAAAAATGGGAAAAAAAAATAGATGATTTTGAATTAAAATATGATAAAAAATTAGATAGTATAAATTTTAATGCAAATTTAGAAGATGTATTTAATAAGTTTTATATAACAGATGAATATATTTTTAAAGATGATAATATAAAAGTTATTAAAAATAAAATATGTACCACTATAGAATTATCCGACATTTTTGGCAAAGGAATAAAATTAATACCTGAAGCACAATATTTTTGGTCTGAGTATAATGGTATTAATGGAAAAGAAGAAATAATGATTGGACAAAAATGGATTAGAAGAAATGAATTATTAAAAATTGATATAAAACCAAATGAAAACTTAAAAGTTTATGAAAAATTAAGGAACAATTTATCTTATTTAAAAGATGCTTTTGGTTATAAGATAAAAAGAGAAGATGATGAGACAAATATATTAAGATTTTATGATGAATTTATGACAATGAATGAAATATTTATGTTAGATATTTTTAATGATTTAGGAACAAATTATAATTCTGATGCAGAAAGTAAAAGAAATTTATTTGACGTTTATATAAATATTTATTTTCCTTTAATAACATTTGATAGATTTGAGGGTGTAGTTAATTTATTAAATGGTAAAGGACAAAATGAATTAGCTTTAATAGAATCTGAATATTTATTATTAAAGAATGATTGTAAAATTGAAAAAGAAATTTATACAACAGTAGAAAAATCAAAAAATGATTTACAAAAATTTGATAAATATTTTTTACCTAATCATATAATACAATCAAATATTCATGTAAATATAAATGATCCCAAAAATGTAACAGGAACAAATAGTGATACAAAATATAACTTATACAGAATATTTGATAATTTTACTTTGTCAGAAAAATATCCATTTATACAATATCAAACACCTGATGGTCAAATAACATATAAATATTATACACAGCTTAAAAATATAGAAAATTCTGATACATTAGCTAAATGGTTTGAGAATGCACCATATGGTATATCATTTAAAGTTTTTGTTAATAATGATAAATATGTTGCAATTAATCTTCATGAATCTGGTAGAGTAGAGTATAAAATTACTTGGAAAGAGGATGATAAAGCAACTGTAGATGATATAATTAAAAGTTATGAATATGTAAGAGATATATTAAAAAAAATTAATAATGAAAATAAAAAAATTAAATTCGTAATGCCTCATGATGATAAATTTAAATATGCATTTATTAATACAATTCAAAAATTTTCAATACCTGAAAACTTTAAAATTAATCATAATGATTTATCAGAATTTTGTAGATTTTTTTATCCATATGTTTCACTTGTTATTGAACCAAAAAAACGTGTTTCAAAAAAAGGGGACACAAATGAATCAGTATCAAAATTTGGTACATATTTAAGATATAAAAGAATAAGTAAATTTGAAAACAGAACTAAATTACATTTAAGAATATTATATTTTTTAAGAAATTATGAATTAAATGAAAGAGATTTAATAGATGAAATATCAAAACAATTTAACATAACCCAAGAACAAACAATAAAAGAATTAGATTTTGTTAAAGATAGATATGGTAAAGCTATTAAAAAATCAAAAAAATTATTAAAAAAATTAAAATCATTACCAAAATCAAAACCACCTGGTATAGGTATAGATATACAAGGTAGAGATACAGATAAATATAAAATAAGAATAACGGGTGCAAGAACAAAAGAACAATTAGAAGAAATAGTAAGTTTTATGAAAGTATTAATATTTTTATATACAGAAACATACTTATACAAGAAAAAATCATATGAAAAAATTAAAGATCTTCTAAAATCATTAACTAAAATAGCAAAAAGAAGAAATAAAGTTGTAGAAATTGTAAACTATGAGGCAGGTACATCTTTAGTTAAACAAATGACATCACTGGATAAAAAACGTTTAGGATTTAAACCTGAAAAAGGACAAAGTCAATGGACGCGTAATTGTCAAAATAGTGGTAATGATAAAAAAAGAAGACCTCATATTACTTCAGGTACTTCTCCTGAAAAACTATTAAAAAATGGTTATAAATTAAATGAAAAAACTGGTTATTATGAAAAAACTGTTAATATAACAATTAGGAAAAAAGTTCATCAAGTAACTTTAAAAGCATTAAAATTAGTTGGTGATGAAAATACATATAACTTTTATACATGTGATCCTTCTGAAAATAATGAATTTATGTATATAGGATTTTTATCAAGAGGTAATAATCCGAGCGATCTATGTATGCCTTGTTGTTTTAAAAAAGATCAAATGTACTCTGCAAATAAATCCAAAAAAAATTACTACCTAAAATGTATTGGTGAAGAATCACAAAATAAAAATACAGATAATACACCCTCTATTGTTGGAGAAAAATTATATATTTTACAAGATACAAATAAAGTTCAAGATAATAGATTTATATATTTACCAAAATATTTAGATATTTTATTTAATAAGGCATGGAATCATGATAATAAAATAAAAAATCATTATTTATATGAATCAAAATCTGGATATTTTTTTAAATATACTGTTAAAAATGATAAATATAATTTTCTTGCCACAATTTCAAATATATTTGAAAAATCAATTGAGGAATTAATCAAAATTGCAATAAATTTTATGAATAATGATAATAAAAATGTTTATTTTACATATTTAAATAATGGTGATATTAAAGAATCATTTAAATCTAAAGAGCAATTTATAAATTATATTGAATCATCTAATTATTTAGAATATGATATTTTAGGTGAATTATTTGCTATTCCTGGAGTTTTAACTAAAAATGGATTAAATTATTTTATATTAGAGAAAAAAAATTTAATAGTAAAAAAAAATTTAGAAAAAGATCAAATAATTGAGCGTTATTTTATGAATTGTTTAAATTATGAAAATAATCATTATTTGAATGAAGATAGAGATTATATAATTATTATTAAAGATAATAAAAATTATTTTCCAATTTATCGTGTTAAAAAAGAGGAAACTAAAGATAAAAAAATAATTTTAGAAAAGATATTTAATAACTCTAATAAAAATGTTACATACATAATTAATGAACTAAAAAATTATTATAATCAAAGTTGTACTAAAAACTACTACAGTAAAATAATTGGTAACTTTCATTTATTCAATAAAAATATAATTAATTTATTACAAACTAATAATATTAAAATTAAAAAGCAAATTATTGATGATAGAAATAAATGTAAATATATAATATTAGAATCTGGTATAACATTACCTGTATACCCTTCAGGTATTACTTATAATTATGGTTTTGAAACAATTGAATTATATAATGGAAAACTTTTAAATTTAGATGATACACTTAAACAATTAAAAAAAATAAATGAACTTATTAAAATAGAATATATACCAAAAATAGTTTTCTATGATAAAAAAGATAAAACAAATATACATATTATTTCAATATTACTTGAAAATGAGTTAATTATCCCAATAAAATTTGAAAATGTAGATGAAAAATATATTCAAAAATTAGGTTTAAGTATAAGATTTCAATCTTTAGAAGAAGAAATTGATAAAGAAATAAATTATTTTACTAAAAATCAAGTAAAATATATTGATTCTAGACTATTGAGAGTTAAACAACATATTTTTAAAAATGAGAGTTATAATATTTTTAGGCTTGAGTTAAGTTTATTTTTATCAGAAAATATAGATATTAAAGAAAAAATTATGAATATTGTCAAAAATTCTAAAATTACATATAATGATAAAAAATATGAACTACGTAGACTTATTTTTAAAATGACTAGTTCAAAATTATTTAAAGATCTTGGACAACAAGGTGGTAATAATATATTTAAACAACAAAGTGGTGGAGAATCATTTGTAAATATGGTAAATGAAATTAAAGATATTGAAAATTATAACGTATCTAATCTAAGAGATTATTGTGAAATAAATAAAACACAATTAAATTGTAATAATAACTTACATTGTAGTTGGAATAATAATTTATGTAAAATGAGACTTGATGAAAATATGTTAATTGATTTTGTTAATAAAATAATTGAAGAAATGGTGCAAAATGATATCCAATTTAAAGAACTTTTACAAGAAGGAAATTATTATGTTTCTGATATTGTTGATTATTCACAATATACTAATAGACCTGGTCAAAAAATAATTAAAACCGGAAATTATAATATTAGTAAAATAATGGCAGAATTATTTAGTAAAGATAAAATACCAACAATTGGTAAACGTCAAATTATAAATAAAAGTTCAAATGAAATTAATGAAGATTATCTTGAATTAATTGAATTAGGTAAACAATTAATTCAACCAATTATAAGTAATAAAGATAGTATATTAAGAGCTTATGTAAATTGTTTTTATTGGATAAACAATCCTTTGTATGATGTAGAATCAAGAAATATTGGTTATTTTTCTGAAATACAAACACAATTAACTAATCAGTTTAAAGCAAAAATAATTGACTTTTTATTTAAAATTAAAAATGAAAATCAAGAAAAATATACAAAATATATTAAAAAATATTTTAATGGAAGTGAAAATGATTTTATTGATGCTCTTAATAAATTTAGAAAACAATCTTATAATTCAGATGGTAAATTAGAGTTATATATATTAAGTTTTATAATAGATACTAGAATTGTTATTTATAATAATTTTAATGTTGTAATTGGTTTATATTTAAATGGTGAAGTACCTATAAATGATGAAACTATTAAAAATTTTACAGATGAACAATATAGAAATAAAACAATTTTTATAAAAATGGATTTTGATGGATCAAATAAAATACCAAAAAATATTTATTCAATTTATTATTTATAGATTCAAATTATTATTTATAAATTCAAATTATTATTTATAAATTCAAAATATTATGTTTCACTAATATATTTTTAAATATATTCTGAGCATTTTCTATTGATAATCTTGTAAATACATTTAAATCTAATATTTTTAATGCTAAATCATATAAATCTTCTTTTAGATTAGGTGTTAAAAAATTTTCGCAATATCTAATTGAATATATTAAACACAACCCATAACCATATAAATCAAATGTATCTAAAGATTTGTTTATAAAATCATCAAAAGAATAATTTTTTACATTTAGTAAAAATAAATTTAAATTATTTATTGCATCATATTTTATATCTTTACCTGCTTTATCATCTAAAACATAATAAAATAAAAATAAATCTTTTAATTCACTAATTATTTTTGTATCATGTTTAGATATTTTATTTAAAATTTCTTTTCTTATTTTATCACAATATGAATTGATTTTTAATTCATCCCATAATACAATATTTTCATAATCTTTTTTTTTATAAAATCCAGATTCTATAGGAAATGATACATGAAATATGCTAAATTCATAATTTATATCATTAATAATTTTATCTTTAGTTGTTGTTAAACTAAAATCAATAAAGTTTAATCTATTATTTTTTTTATCATAAACTATATTTTTTGGATTAATATCATGATGTATTAAATTGTTTTGATTGAATAATTTTATACCTTCAATCATTCTAAATAATTCAATTAAAAATAACTTATAATCTTCAAAATTATTTATTATTTTTTTTTTAAAAAGTTGATATATATCAATACCCCCATATTTTTGAACTATCAAACATAATTCAGAAATATCATTATAATTAAATAAACTAAAATCATTTATGTTTATTGAATCAGGAATAGTATCTATTTTATAATAATATCCTAAATGATATTCATTATTTTTATCAATATTACTAATTAAAGTATGATTATTAATTTCATTTTCACCATCAATATTTAATAATAATTTAATAATATATTCATTATTTTCATCTAATTTTAATAATTCTATGTTTAAATCTACTGGAAGATGAAAAATATATCCATATGAACCATAACCAATTAAATTTTTATTTTTATTCATATAAATTATAATATCTTTTATTTGTTTAAGATAAATGCATAATTTTTAAATAATTTTATTTATTAAATTAATTAATAATTCATTAATTTCTTCATTATTATTATCTTCATTAATTTCCTCATTATTATTATCTTCATTAATTTCCTCATTATCATTATCTTCATTATTATCTTGATTATCATTATCTTCATTATTATCTTCATTATTATTTTGATTATCATAATTTATTTTTTCATCAAGAATATTATTAATTTCTTGATTATTGTGATAACATATTTTTTCAATTTGAAAATCTGTAATTTCTATTTCTTTGTCAATATTAATAATTTCTTGATTAATATTAATAATTTCATGATTGATATTAATAATTTCATTTTGATTGTTATTAACAATTTCATTTTGATTTTTACTTGATAGTAAGTTTATTTCCAACTGTATTAATCCAATTTTATTTATATATTCTTTTCTTAAAAATTTGAGTCCAGATTTAATTCCAATATCAATCAATGATTTAAATATATCATCATCGCTATTAATTAAATTACAACATGATGGTTGTATTATCTCTAATTTTTTAAAATTGCTTGTATCTTTATTATTTATTGTAATTGTTATTAAACCACTTATTATATTTGATAAATCAGAATAATCAAACTTTTTTGGGTTTTGTAAACATATACATAATGTTTTTAATGGATCACAAAACTCAACACCTAAATTACTTGTTAAACCTCCATCAACATAATAATCATCATTATATTTAACTGGTGTCATTAGTAAAGGTATCGAAATTGACATTCTTATTGCTTTAATAACTGAAACTAATGGAGTTGTATCAGAAGAAAATACTTCTTTTTTACCTTTTGAAAAATTTGTTGTAATAATAAGTAGTTTTTTTTTTGTTAAAATTTCTAAATCTTTGAAATTAATATCTTTAATTCTTATTTTTAAATTTAATAACACTTCTATAAAATCTAAAATTTTAGTACCATCACAGAAACCATTATTTGTAAAAAATAATTCTAAATCTAGATCAAAAGATAATTTTTTTTTATCATAATTATTTAAATATGTTACTAATTCTTCAGTAGAATATCCAATATTTAATAAAAAACCAAATATTGCACCAAATGATGTACCAACATATTTATTAATTAAATTCAAATCAAGATAATTATGTTCAACTAATACATTTAGTGCAGATAGAAATGAAAATCCTTTTAAACCTCCACCACTAATACAAAGTGTATCAATATTGTTCATAAAAAATATAACAAAAATTATAATTATTAAACGTTTAATAAAAAAAAATTTAATATTTATAGTAATGGTTAAAGCTGAAGACTTAATAAATCAACAAAAAGAACGTGAAAAAATTAAATTTATTACATTTAATAAAATTTTTGGTAATATTGAGAAAAAAATTATTAAAGCTAGTTCAACAAACTTTTATTATGTTTGGTATGAAGTACCACAATATTTAATTGGTTACCCACAATATAATTTTAATGATTGTTTTGAATATATAATAAATAAATTAAATAAAAATGGTTTTACAACAGAATCATATGATCCAAATATAATATTAGTTTCGTGGTTTCCAAAATAAATATGTATAAAAAGTTTTATTTTTTTAATCTAGTTAAAAAATTAAATAAGAATCAATAATTAATTTTTAATTTTGTGTTTAAAATAATATATATATATAAATATCTATATTAAAAATGAAAAAAATTATTATTATTGATTCAATCTCGAATTATACACATATAGATATTAGTAATAAATCAGTTGGATCTAGTGAATATCAATTATATAATTTAATAAAAAATTTATTATTAGATCATAGAATAGTTTGTTATAACCAAATAAAAGAAGAAAATATATTAGATGGTGTTTTATATTTGAATTATAATAATTTAGAAAAAGATAAAATAATAAAATCAGATATAATTTTGATTAATAAATATTTTCCAATTAATACAAAGATATTAAATAAAATAATTAAAAATAAAATATTTTTTTGGATACACAATTTAATTGAAGATAAAATATTTTTAAATAATGAATATATTTACATAAAACATTTTAAAGAAAATCAAGAACAATTAAAAAAAGTACTTGATGTTATATTTTTAAAAAGAAATGTGTTTTTTATATTAAATAGTAATTTCACTAAAAAAATATTTTTAAATTATTTTAATAATCATAATTTAGTTGTTGATGAAAATAAAACAATTATTATAAATAATATTCTATATAATTATGATTTTATTAAAATAAAAAATACTAAATTGAGTATAAATACATACAAATTAGTGTATGCTTCTGATTGGGAAAAAGGAATTTTTGATATTCTAAAATTATTTGATTATATTTTAACAAAAGATAAAAATTTTATTTTAACATTAATATCACCAACAAATAATATTAATGAAAAATTTAAAAATGAATTGAATGAAAAATATGGTAATAATATAAATATCGTTGGTTCTGTTAATAAAGAAGAATATTGTAAAATAATTAAATCTTCACTATGTGTATTAACATCAAAATTTTCAGAAACATTTGGAAGCGTTTTTGCTGAAAGTTTATATTTAGGTACACCTGTAATTGGTGATATTAATTCAGGAGCAGTACCTGAAATTATTGGAGATAATTTTATCGTTAATTATGATGATCAAGATAAATTTTATAATAAATTAATTGAAATTAAAAATTATAGAAATATAATAAATGTAAAATTAAATGAAAAATATTTATTTGAGAAAAATTTCTTGTTATGGATAGAAATTATAAATGATTAATTACCAATAACATCCATTTTCTATTTTTTCAAACATAAATGGTCTATAATATTCGGGTATTTCTTTAACATAATATTCTTCATTTTCGACTTTTATTTTTTTTTCTTTATTTCTTTTATTTATGATTCCAAAAAAAATTTGTAGTTGGTCACCAAGTGTCATTGTATCTTTATCAAGTTTTTTGTTAATTTTATTTGCTAGTAAATTACTGTAACAACCAAAAGATATTATTACACAATCAAAATTATTTTTTAAATTAATAATTTTTTCAAATAAAATATCACATGTCTCTAAAATATTATTATGTGGTCCATCATTAAAAAATGTATATGGTGTTTGTAAAAAAGATAAACTTAATATATCTGGAAAATCAGGATATATTATTTTTAAATTACCTGATTTATATTGTTTTTCATATAATTCTGAAAATGAAGAAATTATTAGAACTTTCTTATTTCTGATAAAATCAAAGAAAATTTTATCACTTATATAATGATATGATTTTGGTTCTAAAAAATTAATAAATTCTTTATTATACCAATTCAACATTTTATTTTCTTCATGAAATGTTAAATATAATATATCAGAATGGTGTAATGCTTCTAAAATTTGTAAATAATAATTAATTAATACTGTATCATCATAATTATCAAATAAATTTATTTCTTTTAAATCAGATAAATAAGGTTTATTATCATCATAGAAATTTATAATACCAATATTAGTATTTTGTATTATTGAAATATCATAGTCTTGAAGATTGATATTGTAAAAATCATAATTTAGGTTTTTATCATAAAATCCAGATGTTGTAAATAACCATACTAATAATATATTATTTAAATATTTAGTATGATTTATAATTATTTCGGGTATTTCATTTATTGATATAAATTTTAACCAAAACAACATTAATAATGTGCTTTCAGTAGAACCAAGTCTGCTTATTTTCATTTTATTATTATTTATAAATTAAAATAATTAAAATTATTTTTATGTGTTTGGTAATATTTTTTATATAAAATTATTTAATGAAAAAAATTATTATTATAGATTCAACGTCTGAATATACACATGAATCAATATTTAATAAATCAGTTGGTGCAAGTGAACATCAATTATATAGTTTAATTAAAAACTTATCATTGGAAAATTTAAAAATAATATGTTGTAATAAAACAATTGATACAATTGACATTGATAATGTAACTTATATGAATTATGGTAAAATTTCAAATTTAGAAATAGAAATTGAAGATATTATTATTATACAAAGAATGTTTCCAACTGATATTAATATATTATATAAAATTTTATATAATAAAATATATTTTTGGATACATGATTTAATTGAAGATAAAATATTTTTAGATAATAATAATAAATTTATTGAATATTTTAAAAATAATCCAAGAAAATTATTACATTATTTAAATGTTAATTTTCTTGAAAAAAATATTACCTTTGTTTTAAATAGTAATTTTACAAAAAAAATATTCATTGATTACTTTAATAAATTTGGTATTGTTATTAATGAAAATAAAATTAAAGTTATATACAATATTTTATATGAAGATGAATTTATCAAAATAAAATATAATTATAAACCAACAATTAATTTATATGATTTAGTTTATGCTTCAGCTTGGCAAAAAGGTATATGGGATGTAATAAAGTTATTTGACTTTATTTTATTAAAAGATGAAAAATTTAGATTAATATTATTATCTCCTGGTTATGATTTAGAAGGTTTTAAACAATATCAAATAGATTTACAAACAAAATATGGTGATAAAATTATAATTCTTGGACCACTTAATAAAATAGAATATTCAAAAATAATTAAATCTTCATTATGTGTTTTAACATCAAAGTTTTCAGAAACATTTGGGTGTGTTTTTGCTGAAAGTTTATATTTAGGTACACCTGTTATTGGTGATATTAATTCAGGTGCAGTTCCTGAAATAGTAGGTGGTAACAATATTGTTAACTTTGATAATCTAGAACAATTTTATGAAAAATTAATGGAAATTAAAAATAATAGAAATACTATTAATATTAGTTTGGATGACAAATATGGTTTTGATTATAATTATAAATTATGGTTAAATTTATTAAATTAGAAAATAAAATTAAATTATGTATAATGTATAATAATGAACATAATAATACTGTTAGGAGGTCAAGGAATAAGATTTAAAAATGATGGATATTTAGAACCAAAACCATTAATTAAAATATTTGAAAAACAAATGATATTTTATGTGCTTGATAATTTAAAATTATTACCAAATGACAAATTATTTATTATTTATTATAATCTTGATGATTATGATTTTGAAAAAATAATAAATAATAAATATTCAAATATTAATTTTATAAAACTTGATAAACAAACATCTGGAGCTTCTGAAACGATATATTTAGGTTTAAAACATATAAAAAATATAACAAACAATAAAAAATGTTTGTTATTAGATTGTGATACATTTTATACTCAAGATATAATTAAAAAATACAGAAATGTTACATCAAATGCTGTATTTTATACAATAAATAATGAAAAAACCCCATTATATTCATATATTCAAATAGATGATAGTGATAAAATTATAAAAATTATTGAAAAAGTTAAAATAAGTGATTATGCAAATACAGGTATATATTGTTTTGAAGACATCAATGAATTATATAATTATTCTAAATTTATAGTAGAAAATAATATTCATTTTAATAATGAGTGTTATATTTCTTGCATTATTGATAAAATGATTTCTGATAATAAGTATTTTAAAGCTATAAAATTAAAAAATGAATTTGTTTTTAATCTGGGAACACCGTTACAATTAAATAATTTTATAAATAAAACTTTTATATTTTTATTTGATTTAGATGGAACATTAATTATAACTGATGATATATATTATGATGTTTGGAAATCTATATTATCAAATTACAATATAGATATGAATTATGAAATATTTACAAATTATATACAAGGAAAAAGTGATTTAACAGTTTTAAAAAATTTAATTCCAAATAAATATAATGAACTTATAAATACAATTTCTAATTTAAAAGATGATTTATTTTTACAAAATATCAATAAAATAAAAATTATAGATGGTGTTATAGATTTTATTTTAAAAATAAAAAAAATAGGATATAAGATAGGTATAGTCACTAATTGTAATAAAAAAGTTGCTTTAGAAATTTTAAATAAACTTGAAATTAATAATATAATTGATAAACTTGTGTGCGGTGATGATTCTGAAAAACCAAAACCATACCCTGATCCATATATTAAAGCAATTAAATATTTTAATTCAACAAATGAGAAAACTATTATTTTTGAAGATTCAAAAACAGGAATTCAAAGTGCAAAAAATACCTTTCCAAAATGTTTAATCGGTATTGAAACAATATATAATTCAGAAGAGTTACTTATATGTGGTGTAGATTTAACAATTAAAAATTATATAAATCTAGAAATAAATAATATATTACAATATAAAAATATTAATGTTAATAAAATTACAGAATATGTAAAAGCATCTATGATTGGTACAAAAATTGAAAAAATAGAGATTGATAATAATAAATTAAAAGGTGGTTTTATTTCTGATGTAATAGGACTAAAAATTTATACAGAATACGAAATATTAGACTCTATTTTAAAATTAGAAAATACAAATGAAACATTTTTATCTAAAATGGCACATGATTTAGGTTTGTATGAAAGAGAGTATTATTTTTATGAAACAATATTAAAATATATTCCAATAAAAACACCAAAATTTTATGGAGAAATAAGAAATAATGATTTTAATAAAATAGGAATATTAATGAATAATTTAGTTAATTTAAATTATAAATTAAACCTTGATTTAAATAAAGAAAAAATTGATGTATCATTAAAAATCATAGAAAGACTTGCTCAACTTCATGCAACATTTTTTGATAAAGACTTAAAAAAAATATTTAATGAATTAAAAAAACATACTGATCCATTATTTAATCCATCATGGCAAAATTTTATTCAATCTAAATGGATTAATTTTAAATCTAAATGGTGTAAAATTTTATCAAAAGAACAAATAGAAAAAACAGAATGGATAGTTAATAATTTTTCAGATATTCAACAAAGTTTAAGTGATAAAAATTTAACTTTATGCCATGGTGATGTTAAATCAGCTAATATATTTTATCAACAAATAGATAATGGATATGAACCATATTTTATTGATTGGCAATATATTTGTGAAGGTAAAGGAGTACAAGATTTAGTTTTTTTTATGATTGAAAGTTTTGAAATTGAAACAATTAATCAATATAAAAATATATTCAAAGACTATTATTATGTTAAATTAAAAGAATATGGTGTTATAAATTATAGTCGTGAAGATTATGAAAAAGATTTTCAAAATTCAATATATTATTTTCCTATTTTTGTTGCATTTTGGTTTGGAACATTAAATGAAGATGAACTTATAGATAAAAATTTCCCATTTTTTTTTATACAAAGATTATACAATTTTATTGAATAATAAAACAACAAGAAAATTTATATAGTTTATAAATTTAATATTATAGTTATAAAATAGATGTGCTACTAACTATTAATTAATTGAACTTATATAATTATTTACAACTTCTTTATAATTTTCATCATCAAAATTATTTATAATATTAGAATTAATATAAGAATCATAATTTATGTTTTTTATTAATTTTATATAATTCTTTATATCGGAATCATTTTTAATATTAATAAAAGAATTTTTATTAAAAAAATATTCAATTTTTGATGAACCTGAATATATTGGTAATGTTCTTGCAAAATAACAATTAAAAATTTTTTCAGTTATATAACCATCACATACACTATTTTCACAAACAAATACAAATTTATAACTATTAAATAAATTTAAAAGTTCAGTATCATGATAACAACTTTTATTTTTAATTAAATCACAATAATCTTTTATAAAATCACATTTATCAATTGATGATAACATCTTATATATATTTTTTTTAATATTATTAGTTAATGTTGTTGCAATTAAACAAAATTTTTTATTTTTAAAAGGAATATTGACTTTTGGTTTAATAATATTATAATATTTTTTAAAATAATTCATTTGTAAATATATAACTGGTATTGCTAAATAATTTTCATTAATAACAATTTTATCAATATGATTATAAAAATAAAGTTTAATTTTATTGTTATTATAATTACCATACTTATTATAATGATCATAATGCTTCCAAAAATTACAATTTTCTACACATAACATAATATTTAATTTTTTATTTGGCATATCATAAACATCCTGTATATCATAAATTATACCATCTGACTCATTATCTGTTGAGTTATTAATATTAATATTTAGATCATCAAAAAAATATTTTACGAATTTTGTAAATGATTGCATTGAATAATAATTATTAGAATTAATCCAATAAGATTGTATTTTTGGTGATAATGTAATATTCATATATATAAAAAAGAAATTATTTATATATATATATGAAAATAATTTCTTTTAGTTTATGGGGAAATAAACCAATATATCAAGTTGGTTCTATAAGAAACGCAATGTTAGCAAAAAATTTTTATCCTGATTTTCAATGTTGGTTTTATGTTCATAAAGAATCTGTACCAATAGAAACAATAGAAAAATTACAATCTTTTGATAATGTTAAAATAATTTTTAAATCAGGTGATTTATCAAAAGTTAAACCAAGGACTTGGCGTTTTGAAGCAATTGATGATCCAAATGTTGAAATTAATATGTCACGAGATGTTGATACACAAATATTATTAAGAGAGAAATTAGCGGTTGATGAATGGTTAAACTCTGATAAAATATTTCATATAATGAGAGATCATCCATGGCATAAATTTAGAATTCAAGCCGGTATGTTTGGGGTAAAAAAATCAAATATTATTTGGAAAGATAAAATTGATTCTTTTGTTCAAGTAAATGATTATATTTATGATCAACATTTTTTACAGGATACTATATATCCACTTTATCGAAATAATTGTTTAATTCATGCATCATTTAATAAATTTTCTGACGAAGTTTGCAAAGACTTTCCGATTAAACACGAAGATGATGAATATAGATTTGTTGGAGAATATGTTTATGAAGACGAATCAAGAAATGAACAAAATATATTAGAACTAAAAAGAGGATTTATCATCAGAATTTAATTAGAACATGTAATAATTTTTCTTAATTAGTAAGTATATATGTATATTAAATGAAAAACATTTATATAGTGCTTTACTTATTTATTATCTTTAGAAGGTACTAAAAAAGGTAAATTAGGTAATGATTTTTTAGAAAAAATAACTAATTATATTACTTAGTCAAAAGCCGGTAATGATTAATTTAATAATATTTTCTAAACTGATATACAAATTGAATAAAATATAAAATTATTTATTTCTTTTGGCTAATATTGGATAATTCATCCCATTATTCCAGTCTTGAAACCAAGTTTCGTCTGGTATTTTAATTGAACCGTATTTTTTGACAACTACCGAATATATAGATTGGTCATGGCGATTATCAATAAAACAAGGATCTTCATTATTTTTAACATCATTTATAAGTTCATATTTCATATTTTTTACCCATTCATTTATAATATTTACAGAATGTTGATTCTTTTTTATAATTTGTATACCTCCAATACACTGACCCGAATTTTTAATTTCATCGTCTGCATCAAACCAATTGAAAATTATTTTTTTTGTATATTTTTTTTCTAAATGTTCCATTTGGAATGATATTATACCATAATTTTTTGGATTTTTATCTAATAAATCAATATATTCTAAAAATCTTGGTTTTCCTTTTAAATTTAGTTCACATCCACAATCAGCATAAACTAAAATATCACCTTCATCAATTTCATTTAGTTTTTTTTGAATTAAATAAGATTTCCATATCCAATACCCATATCCTCTACTATTATTTTCTATGAATGTTCCATGTTTCTTCCAAAAATCATTGTCTTGTTTTAGGTCATCATCATTATATCCGTATACTTCATCAAATATTTCAAATTGTTTAGCTTCATTACAAATACGTTGTACTGCATGATTAAATCTTTCCTTTGGACCACCAAATGTTATAAAAGTAAATTTTCTCATTATATATTTTTTAATAATATTTTTTTAAATTAATAAATCTATTTTTGATAATATAATAACAAAATGTAGATAGTTATTTTGTTATTAATATTTCTAAACGAAAATTTGTTTAATTCATTTATTGTAATTATCTATAATTTTTTTCACACTAGGGAAAAATCCTAATTCATTAATAATTTTTTGTTTTTCTTTTCTTATTATTTCAATTCTTTGTGACCACCAATCTTCTCTAATCGCGGTTTCAATAATATCAATTGATTGATCAATATTATCTAAATCTAATCTTACAAAACACAATGGATCTAAATAATCTTCAAGATTTGGACATCCCCAATAAAAACATAAACACTCACATACAATTGGTTCCCATATTTTTTCAGTAGCATAATTATGTTCCCAATTATTTTCTGCTTGGAAATAATATTTATATAATTCAAAACATTTTTCTTTGGAATCATTAATTACCTGACCTTTATAATTTTTAAACTTATGATAATTAGCACGACCGTAAATTTCAATTAAATCTTTATTTCTTTTTTCTAATTCTTTAATAAAATTTATCCTTTTAATATGACCATTTAATACATAATTATTACTTTGAATTGATAGTAATAAATTTTTCCTATTTTCTGGATATATTGTTGGTATTGTTCTTATTTGTAATTGAACACCATTCAAATAATTTTTATGATTAGCAACAAACAAAAATTTATTTTCATCAGGATGTACCCAATAATCCCATGCACTTGATAGAACATCAGGTTCCATTTGAAAAATAATTGTTTTTTCTGGTATATAAAAATCATTTTTTTGTGGAAAATTAATAATTATATAATAATCTATATTATCATCTTCCCATGTTATTTCAAAATTTTTCCATTTATAACCATCATCACACATATTAGACCATTCATCACATAACTGTTTTGAATTTTGCCAATTACATAACATTTTAATTCTAGTTAGTTTAGACATATATATATAAATATAAAATATTATATATAAAATATTATATATTTATATATAATATGAAAGCGTTTGTTATAAATTTAGAAAGAAGAAAAGATAGATATGAACATATAATGAATAATTATCATAGTAATAATTATTCATTAGAAATAATAAAAGCATATGATGGTAGACAAATTGAAAATAATAGTGAAGAATATGAAAATATAAGAAATTATTTTCTAAAAAGTATAGAAAATAATTTACAAAAGACTGATAATTATCCATATTTAAGTGTAAATAATATTAAAAATGGTGAACTTGGTTGTTTTTTAAGTCATATTATAATTTGGAAAAAAATGATTGATGAAAATATTGATAAAGCAATTATTTATGAAGATGATTGTTTATTTACATCTAATTTTGAAAATAAATTAAAAAATATATTGGAAAATTTACCACCCCAATTTAATATAGTATGGTTAGGTGGGAAGTGGTGTGATATGTATTCATCAATTGAAAATAAGGGATTTAATGATTTTATATCAATATTTAATGAAAAATTTGCATATTGTGCTTTTTCATATTTGATATCTTTAGAAGGTGCCAAAAAATTATATTATTACGCGCATAATATTTTTAAAGGTAAATTACCTGTTGATTGGTTTATGTTTGAATTTTTTAAACATAATAATGATATACAATATACAGTAACTAATCATATTACTTGGTCAAAACTTGGTAAATATGAAATAAATAATATTTTTTCAACTGATATTCAAAATGAATAAATATTTCTACCAATAACAACCATTTTCTATTTTCATGTAACCTTCTGGTTTATATTCATCGGGAATATCATAAATATATAAATCTTTATTTTCTAGAACAATATTATTTTTAATTATATTTTGTCTACTTCTTCCACTAATTATACCATAAAATGATTGTAATTGTTCACCTAAAGTTAAAGTATCTTTATTTAATCTTGTATCAATGTAATGTGCTAATAAATTACTATATGCGCCAAAAGATATTATTGCAATATCAAAATCATCTTTTAATTTTTCAATATCTTTAAATACATTTTCACACGTTTCAATAATATTTTTATCAGGACCTTTATTAAAAAATGTATATGGTGATGTATAATAAATCATATTATTAATTTCTGGATAACTATTATAAATTTTTTTAACATTACCTGATTCATGTTGTTGTTTTATTAAATTTGCAAATGATGATACAATTAGTACTTTTTTATTTGCAATTAAATTATAAAAACAATTTTGTGTGTGCGGATTATTACTTTTAGAATTAAATGAATTTATAAATTTTTGTTTATAAGGAGTAACTAATTGTGTAAAATCATGTAAACAAATACATAATACATCAGACTCACATAAACTTTTATATATTTCATCCAAATATTTATTTAAAACTTCAAAATTATAATTTTTAATATCAATATCAAAATATGATCCTTTATTATGTTCATCATAAAATCCAGAAGTTGTATGTAACCAATTTAATAAATTATTTTGAGATAAATGTAGATCATTAATTATATCATCAGATAAATCAATTTTTGATAAATATTTCATCCAATAAACAAATAATAGTGATCCTTCTGTATAACCTATTCTTCGTATTTTCATTATTATATAATATTTTTTTTTTTTTAAACGTTTTATTAAATTTATTTTATTATAAATTATAATGAAAAAAATTATTTTTGTGGACTATACATCTGCAAATAATCAAAATAGTATTAAAAATAAAGCAATTGGGGCAAGTGAATACCAAATATATAATTTACTTGAAGAATTATCAAAATATACTCATATTTATTGTTTTAATTTTACAAATAGAGAAACTATAATAGATAATATTACTTATAATCATTTTGATAATTTAATTAATTTTAATATAAATGAAGATGATATTATAATTTTCCAAAGATTTTTACCACATGATGAAAATTTATTAAATAAAATTAAAAACAATAAAAAATATTTATGGATTCATGATATCACACACCATTCTATTTTTTTAAAAAATGATCAAAACATTATTAATAAATATAATTCTAATGAGGAAATTTTTAAAGAAGAAATTTTGTATCCAATTATAAATAATGAAACAATTTATTTTATTTGTAATAGTTTAGCTTGTAAAAATATGTTTATTAACTTTTTATCTAGATTTAATGTTAAAATTAATAAAAATAAACTACACTTAATTTATAATATTTTATACGAGAATGAATTAATTACTGATGATAATTTTATAATCAATGAAAATAATATAGTTTATGCTTCAGCATGGCAAAAAGGGATTGAAAAAGTTATTTCAGTATTTGATTATATTTTCAACAAAAATAATAATATTACATTAACATTAATGTCACCTGGTTATGATTATCATAATTTTCAAGATTATAAAAAAATGTTAGAAGAAAAATATGGTGATAATATTATTATTTTAGGTCCAATGAATAAAAGAGAATATGCTAAAATAATTAAATCAGCATGTTGTGTATTATCTTCTACATATTATGAAACTTTTGGTTGTGTTTTTGCTGAAAGTTATTACTTAGGAACACCTGTTATAGCAGATAATAGATCAGGTGCAGTTGTTGAAATAATAGGTAAAGAAAATATTGTAAATTATAATAATCCAGAAGAAGTTTATAATAAATTTATTGATATTAAAAATAATAGAAATGTCTTAAACATAAAATTAGATGAAAAATTTTGTTTTGATTATAATTTACATTCATGGTTAGAAATATTATTTATAGAGAAATAATATTTATATATAATGAATAAAAATATATTGTTTTATGGTAATTGTCAAACAGATGCTTTAATGCATACTATTAATTTTAGAAATAAAAAATATATACCATGTTGGTTTACTGATATAGATGAAAAAGATTTTTTATTAGAAATTAATAAAGCAGATATTATTATAACACAACCAATTAATCATAATTATAGAGATAAAACATATTTATCAACATCATTTATTATTAATAATTCAAGAAATGAAACGATTATTATAATTTTCCCATCATTACAACTTGATTTTTATTATTTTGATTTATCATATAAATTTTATAATGGCGAAATATTAAATGAACCTTCTGATTATCATTATAATGAAATGATAAATTGTATTAAAAATAACCAATCCGTTGAATTTTATAATAGTCATATCTTATTAAATAAAGAATTTAAAACTAAAGAAGAATTACTAAATATTTTTAATATTAGTATTAATGAATTGAAAAAAAGAGAAATACTAATTAATGAATATAAAAAAAATAAAAATAATGTATATACGATATATTCAAGTCAGTTTATTGAAGAAAATTATTTGAATAAATTATTATTTTGGTCAATAAATCATCCAACAAAATATTTATTTCATTTTATTGCCTTGGAAGTTTTAAAAATATTAAATGATAATAATATAACAATTAATTATGAAATTGATTTATTAAAAAATGAAAGATGTATTTTGTATAAATGTTTAGAAAACTGTGTTAATTTTGATTTAAATGAATTTACACCAAGATTAAGTAAATATAATGAAACTAATATTGATAAAATAATTAATATTTATTATGATTTTTATAATACAATAAATAAAGAGCAATTATAATCATTAGACAATCAAATAATTATAAACATTATATTAACTATCAATTCCTAATATATTTATTTGATCTAGTTGTTTTACAATTTTATATGATAAAATAATATTACCTAATATAATATGAAATATATTTTATTAAGTTTATTATCAATTTGTTCTATATCATTAGCTACATATAATGTTTTATCTTTTAGTGGAGGAGGTTCTTTTGGTGCTGTTGAAATTGGCATAATAAAAAAAATACAAGAAAATGAGTGTAAAAAATATGATTTAATAACTGGGATTAGTGCTGGTGGATTAAATGCTGGATTTTTATCACATTTTTTAGACTTAACTATTGGTATTAAAGAAGTTTCAAGTATTTATACTAATTTAAAAAATAATCAAATATATGAGCTATATCCACCAACTAAAATTAGTATATATAATACTGAACCATTAAAAAAAACTATTACTAATATAATCAATAAATTTGATAATGTTTACACAAAAACATTAATAGGTACAACTAATTTATATACAGGACAACTTGATAAGTATTATTATAATGAACTTGATAATAGTGATCAAATTAGTTTACTAATGTGTACAAGTGCCTTACCAATTATATTTCCTCCAATACTATTTAATAACAATTTATATGTTGATGGAGGAGAAATTTCTAATGAAATACTTACAAATATTTATTCACCAGAATATATTAACATTACATTTATTACATCCAGTTTTTCTTTACAAAATAATTATAATTTAACAACATTTTCTGAAATTGTTAAAAGAAATATTGAAATTGTTACCAACACGTTTAATAATGAAATAGTTAAACTTGATCAAACATGTACTAAACCAAGAGGAGAAATTAATATGTTTTATGTTGATTCATCATTGTTAAAAAATTATAATATGTTAGATTTTAATTCAGGAAAAGAATTAATTGAAATTGGTTATAATAATATATTAAATAATAAATATAAACTATGTTAATTAATTTTTTGTATTCAAATACTGATTTATTGACTAGTATTTATATTCTCAACAACTATTTATGTAATATTATATAAAATTAATTTTTAATTATATGAATAAAACCAGTTGTAATTAATAATGATAAAAATAATTGAGATAAACAAATAATTTTTGCTAATGGACTTTTAACATAGAAATCAACATAACCTGTTGTAGTTTCCATATTTACTGATAAAAAAAATGAATTTAATAGTTTGTTTTTTAAATATTCTTCTTTTGTAATTTTATTATTAAGTATAAAATTTTCTTCTATATTATTAAATAAATAATAATAAATTATAGTAAAAAATAAAATAGAAAATAAATGTGTTATAAAAAAATGTTGTAAATCAAAATTTACTTGAAGCATATATATATATATTGTTAAAAAAAATTAGAGTTCTTATACTTATTTGTCATGAATATTTTTTAAAATATAATCTTTTTTACTATAAAATTCATATTTTATGAAATATTTTTTATAATTTTCTAATAAATAAGATGGAAAATCTTTCATTTTCAAAAAATCTTGTATTTTCTTTTTTGAAAATTTTTCTATTAAATAATCAATAAATGATTGTATTGTGTCAACACTTTGTGCACTCCAAATTATTACTTTTACGTTATCATCTTTATCAAATTCTAACCACATTTTTTTAATATCTTTTATTTTTGCTTTACGTGTTATCATATTACTTTTTATTAATTTATATGATCCATCCTTATAAATAACAATAATATTACCTTTTGATAAAGAGCTCCACCAATTGTATAATTTTTTATCTAATTCTTTTTTGATATTTTCTGTATTATCTTTTTTAATCCATTTACCATTACTTATAAACCATTGATTACCATCATTACCTTTCATAATAGTTCCTTCTTTTTCTCCGCTTGCACAATATCCTAATCCTTTTGGTGAAGGTTCTAAACCAGTATATTTTTTTTTAGAATTATTTTTACAAATAGGCATATATTTTATAATAGATTTTATTAAATTCATGATTTTTATTTATAAATAACATATCAAGTTGCATGGATATAATGTTATTCCAAAATATCATATGACACAAAACCAATACCATCTATAAATTGTATATGTTCTAAAAATTTGGAACACCATTATTAAATTGACCAAATAATGGTAATTCTAATATTATAAAATCTGTTTTATTTACACCCTTGAAGATTTTTTTATGAAAAAGTAGACAATAATAATATAGATAATATTTACGTATTATGTCCTAATTGTTATTGTGTTAAAAAAAGCACCAAAAATTGATTGATATTTCTTAATTAATAGATAATAATGTTTTGAGTTTGGCTAATAACTTTGCATCTTCAATTGTTGCTTCATCTCTAAAATGATTTTTTATTATATCAATTGATGCTCTAGTAATTGCAGAACAAATTGGATTTTTATGATCAAATTGTCTACCATACATAATATTTGAATTTTGGTCATTCTCAACTTTAATACAAACTTCTGCACCCTTTTTACCAATTGTTACTTCATTACTATTTAATTGAATTCCAATTACTCTACCAATATATGTTTTTGTATCAGAAGTAATAATAGGTGTACCTATATGTAAATTTCCTTCTAAAATAGATACACCAAATATAAGAGGATTCTTTTTATTATAAACATGTTTTTCAAGAATTTTTAATATACAAGGGAATACAACTTGAGGTCTGTATAAAGATTTTCTTTCCTCAATCATTTCCTCTCTATATTTTTTATAAAAGTCAAATAAATGATAAATTATTTCTGCTGAAAAAATTTTAATACCATTTTTATTAGCAAGTTCTTGAGCATCATCATCTATTAATACATTAAACGCAAGAATTGTTGAATACTCTTTTTTAGTACTTTTACTAATAGATAACTTTACAATTTGTTTTTTAGTAACATTTCCAATTAATACATTCGAAATAGGAACAACAGGCGTACATTCTTTTTGTAAATAGTGTACTAATGCTTCTAATGCTCCTTGGGTTGACGCATAAACAGTTATACCTTCATCTTGTAATTTTATACTTTCGTCTTGTAATTTTATACTTGACATTTCAGGTAATTCAAGTTCAATATTATCATCTGTTGTAAAATTTATTTGTGTTCCAACAATTGCTTTATCAATATTATTAGCAACAATTTTAACACCCATTGATCCCTTTACAGACTCAAAATGTAGATAATCTGTTTTTACTCTTGATTCTCTATTTGGAGGAGGTGTTAATAAATTTTTAATTGTTGTATTAATAATACCATCATTTGTTTGAATGGAAATATTATCTCCTTTTTTAAGTGTTCCATTAATTAAAATTACATCAATAGATGATCCTAATGTTTCATTTATTGTTTTTTCCATAACAATACATTTTAAATCTTCCTTAAAAGTTATTTGTTCAGACATTTCATTTTGACAAATTGATGTAACTAATTTTAGTAAATCTGAAATACCTTCTCCTGTTTTTGCTGAAAAAGGACAAATAGAAATAGTATCTTGTGGACTATCATTTTCCCAAAATAATTCTGCATTTAGACCTACTTTCATTATTTGTGTTTTAATATCCGTAAGTCTATTTTTAAATTCTCCATTTGAAATTAAATTTTCATTTAATGAAGATCTAATATCTCTGTTTTCTACTGAAGACCAACCATACATACGATCAATTTTATTAAGTGCAAAAATAAATTTAATGTTAGATTTAACTAAGATATTAATCGATTGTATTGTTTGTTGTTCTAAACCACCTGTTATATCTATTACAACAATAGCAATATCACATAATGATGAACCTCTATGTCTTAAATTAGCAAATGCTTCGTGACCGGGTGTATCAATCATAAGTAAACCAGGTATTTTAGAAATTCCTGATCTATTAATTAAAGTTTCAGGAGGAATAAATGATGCACCTATTTGTTGTGTTATTCCTCCAGCTTCACCATCTTGTACATGAGTATTACGAATATTATCTAGTAATTTAGTTTTACCAGTATCAACATGACCCATTATGCACATTATTGGTGATCTATAACCATAATCAATTATTTCTTCATTTAATATTGATTTATTTAATGAATTATCACTATTAACAGTCATTCTTCCATTATCATTCAAAACAACATTTTTTTTTAATTCTTCCAAACGTAATCTTAATTTTTTATCTTTTTCTTTTTCTGATTTTGTTTTATATGTGCCTGCATCTTTTTGTGCTTGTTTTTTATCTTGTTTTGCTTTGCGTTTTCTATATGCTTCTTCTTCAATAGCTTTTAAACGGGCTTTTTCTTTTTCTTCTTCTTCTCTAATTTTACGTTCTTCTTCATCTTGTAAAGCCTTTATACGAGCATTTTCTTCAGCAACTAATTTAAGATGTTGTTGTGCTAATTTAGCCATAGGATTTTGTCCCTTCTTATTCTTATTTGATTTCGACATATTTAATTAGATATTAAATTAAAATAAAAAAATTCAATTTTTTTCTACATAATTTACACTAACACGAATAACATGAAAATATTTTTTGATAAATTGTTTTTTTATATGAAGTATTATTTATATTCATAATTTCATTTTTATCTAATGTAAGTTTTGAAAATTTACCATTAGGAACCAAATAGTATTTTTTTCCTTCTTTTTTAACATCATTATATTTATTTTTTAAAAAATAAAAAATTTCATAATAAACATTAACAATATTTGATTCTTTTAAATCAATATTCAAAATTTCATTATATAATTTTATTTCATCCAATGATAGTATATAATTTTTACCATTTATCATAACATTATAAACTAAATTATTCCATATGTTATTTAATAAAGGATTATCCAAATCATAATCATATTCTAAAATAAAATCTACTAAATATATTATAAATTCAAAAGATTCTTTTATTAATTTTTCATCATTAATATGATCAAAAAATCTAATTTCAATACCATGATTATAATGTTTATTAAAGTTAATATCCAAACCAATATCATCTAATTTATTATAAGCACTACCTTCATGAAATTTGTTAGACCACCAAGTTTCTAAATTATTAGCTTCATGAAATTTGTTATACCACCAATTTTCTATAATATTATATTGTTTAGTACTTACTGTTAAAATTTTTCCTTCTAACATTAAATCAGTATTATAGGTTCCAATTCCAATATATCTAGAAACAGCACATCTTTGTGAACATGCAGAATACATCTTATTATCTTTTAAATTTTTAAGGGAAGAAAAATAATCAGGCGTATTATAAATAGAAATAAGTAGTGGTTCAAAATATTGTATTATTTTTATTACTTTTTTATGATCACTAATAAATTTTTCTTTATTTAAAATCATTTTATTATCATTTAGTTGTGTTGGTAATGTTATATTATAATGTAATGTGCCATTATTAAATATACCAATATTATTATAATTTGTTAAATGAACACAAAATGGATAATTTTCTTGCATAAATTGTATTTTTCCATAATCTAAAAAAAATTTTTTTTCTTCTTGGAATTTTTGTAAATTTAAAATAAACTCATTTTTAATTTCATTAAGTTCATTTATTATATTTTCTAATTTTGAATTGTAAAACTTTATAGTGGTAAATTCAAATGTATCACCATCATATAACCATGATTTATTTATAGTATCTTTAAAATATTTATTAAATTCCATAATTTCATCATCTAAAGTTTTACCTGAAAATATTGGATTTGGTTCACAATTTTTTGTATATAATTTTTTTGAATTATTATTTATATCTGTATATAAAAAACTATGTGAATTTATTAGAATAGGTAATTCAACCATGTCATTTGTATTTAATTCATTGAAACTTTCATTAAATGCATCCAATATAAATTTTTCTTTATAACTGTTAAAATAGTTTACTGAATATCTTTCTCTTTTATGATTTTTTAAAAAAAAATCTTTTGTAAATATTTTTTTTTTATCAAATTCTAAGTATATTTCATTTTCTATTCCTAAACCCCAATATATTTCATTTGAATTGTAATATTCAATATATTTTTTATGTTTTTCTGCACTGGAAGTTTTTTGTTCTAAAATTTCACACATTATTAAAAAATTAGAGAATTTTTTCTTTAAATTATTAGGAAATGAAAATTTTTATACGTAAAGAAACTTATAGTAATGAGTTTAGATGTCCTATTGTTCCAAAAGATATTAAAGAATTAAAAGATTCTGGTTTTGAAGTATTTATTGAATCATCAAATAATCGTTGTTATACTGATGAAGAATATTGTAAATATGGTGGAATAATAGTTAATGACAGTTGGTTTAATTATAATGATTTCATAATCATAGGAATAAAAGAACTAAATGATATATATCGACTTAATAATCATATACATGTTTATTTTTCGCATTCTTATAAAAATCAAAATAATTCAAAATTAATTTTATCTGAATTTAAAAAATCAAACAGTATATTGTATGATTTAGAATATTTTTTAGATGATAATAAAAGACTGATTTCTTTTGGTTATTATGCTGGAATAGTTGGAGGAGGTTTGGGAATATTACAATATATATGTAAAAGTAATAATAAAAAATTAAATAACTTAAAATATTGGCAATCTATTGAAGATATATTATTATGTATTAATCTTAAAAAAAATAATATTTTTAGAAATATTAAAATTTGTATTATAGGATCAAATGGAAAATGTGGTTCAGGTGTAATATATATTTTAAATTTATTAGAAATACCATATACTTGTTTATTAAGAGATGATGATAAAGATAAATTAATAGATTTTGATATTATATTTAATTGTATCAATTTGCAAGAAAATATTAGTACTTGGTTTGATAATCAAACACAATTTTATAAAAATTTAGTTATTGTTGATATAAGTTGTGATTATAATAATCCAAATAATCCTATAAAAATTTATAATAATAAAACAACATGGTTAGAACCTGTTTTTTCATATAATAATTTTGTTGATATAATTGCAATTGATAACTTACCTTCTTTATTACCATTTAATAGTTCTATTGAGTTTTCAAGTATACTCATTAAATTATTAAAATTATATCCACAAAATCATTATTATTGGAAAAATAATTTTGAAATATTTAAAAATAAAATAAATAATAATTAATCCCAAAAATTAGATAATGATTCCATAATACAACTTCTATATGTTTGTGCAGTAGTACTACCAGTATGTTTTTCTAATTCTAAATCATCCATTAATAAAAATTTTACTAAAATTGTTGTTAATTCATTTTTTTTAACAATTTCACCATTATATCTTGTTTCATCTTTATTATCAAATTTATTAAATGGAAAACATGTTTTACGACATTTATTATTATATTCTTCTGATTTTTCACAAGAAGGAATAAAATTATATTTATAATCGATATAATAAAAATTTTCACCATTTTCATATATTTTATCAGTAACAGTTACTAATACATCATAATATGGATTTTTAACATATTCATCTTCATAAAATTTAAAATTTTTTTTTTCAATTGATACTATTGTTGACATAATTTAGATAATGTTATCCCTAATATTTTTAATTTCAATTTTTATATAAATAAATATTTACTTTATATAATAATGTCCATAAATGAATTATATGAATTATACAGAAATAATCAAAGAAATATTGAAAATTTAAGTAATCAAAATAATCATATAATGAATCAAATTATACAATTATATAATAATTCTTCAGAAACAAGTACTTCACAAACAAATCCATTTAATACTACTAATTCTAATACTTTTACTTCTTCAGATACAAATAGAAGATATAGAAGACAAAATAATATTCCATCTTTAAATACAATTTTTAGAAGTTTTTTAGATCCAGTTCCAATATTACCAACACAACAACAAATACAAAATTCTACAAGAACATTAATGTATTGTGATATTATGAATCCAATTAATACATCTTGCCCAATCTCATTAGAAAATTTTAATGATTCAAGTACAGTAACTATGATAAGACATTGTAGACATTTATTTAATTCAAACAGTTTATCACAATGGTTTAGATCTAGTTGTTTGTGTCCAATTTGTAGATACGATATTAGAAACTTTAATAATATACAAATGAATGATCAAGAAATTAATCAAACAACAAATCAAGATACTAATCAAACAACAAATCAAGATACTAATCAAAATAATGATCAAACAACTAATCAAAATAATGATCAAACAACTAATCAAAATAATGATCAAACAAATGATAACCCTTTTGATAATATAAATATAAGTTTTGGATATTCATATTATAATTTACCATTAAATGAATTTGATTTTAGATTAAATAATATATAATTAAATATATAATGTCAAATATATTTATTTATGAAGGTCATTCCAGTCAAAATATTGTTGAAAGTTCTGAAATAATTAAAACAGGAGACGAATTATTTAATAAAACAAGAATTAAAGTTCCAGAAGGTTTTAGATTTATAACATTTCACTTTAATGATAAAATAACAACAGCTAATTCTACTGGACCATTTATTTTATATGGTATGAAAGAAATCACAGAAGAAGATATAGAATCTTTATTTAATGTAGAAAGCAATTGTGAATTAGAATATAATTATCGTCAAGATAAAAAAATAATATGTAAAAATGAAAGAGATAAAAATATAAAAATGTTTAAAAGAAAAATGTTTAAAAGTTTTGTTATACATTATATTAACTTTATGTCAACAATATATAATAATAGTATAACAAAAGAATTTGATTATAATATAAAAAAAGAATTTGATCATGATATAAAAAAAGAAACATCTATTTTTGATGATTATAAAAGCTTAGAAGTATTTATTAAAAAATTTGTTGAAACTAATTTTATAAAAATATGTGAAATACATAATATAACAGTTGATGAATACAAAATTAAAGGTGAAATAAATAGAGATTATATTCTTAATCTTTGTTTTTTTGATTTAATCAAAGAAATAGATTTTGTTATAATATGCAATAAATTAAGTGATAACCAAAAGAAAAAAATATTTGATGAATTAAGTTATAAGGAAAAGGAAAAAATATATAATAAATTAAGTGATAACCAAAATGAAAAAAATAATAAAATAAAGAAATATAGAAATTTTAATTTAAATACAAAAGAAAAATTAAATGAAAAAATCAAAAATGAATTTATTCAAAATATACAAGAATATATTGATCTAAATAATTTAATAAAATATTTAAAAAAACAAAAAAAAGAAGAAAATAATAATTTATATGTTCTTATTGATGATGATATTATCAAAATATTTTTAAAAGATAAATTAAAAGAATATTATGGTGATTATTATCACTATTTTATTGATTTATTTATGTCACACTATCAAAAAGATATTGAAACAACTATAGACGACAATTGGAAATTAATAATTATGGATTTATTTAAAAAAAAAATTATTAATATATTATTAAATATTGTACGTGAAACTAAACCTTCAAATTATGAAAATAAACCTCCAAATTATGAAATTAATAATTTCTTTAAAGATATTGGCAATATAAAAAGTATAATTATTGATGATAACTTAGAAGAAAGATTTTATAATAATCTTTTTACTTTATTACTAAGTACTGAAAATATATTATCAATTCAAAATGATAATTGTGAAGAAATATTAAATTATATTTTTTTAGATAATATACTATATGATCATAATAAAATTCAAGAGTTAAAATCTAACCCATGGTCTATAAATAATACTTCATTAACATCAAACTCTCAACAATTTATATATAAACCATTAGAAGCATTAAAAGAATCAATAGATAAATTTGATGAAGAATTAATTGATGATATTTGTAATTATTTTAATTTTAAAATTAGAAGTTATAAATCTAATACATTAACACCAATATTATCATTTAATGATATTTTATCATTTAATATTAATGGTTTATACAATACTTATAAATATGGTTTTTTTAAATTTGATGATTATAAAAATATATCTGAATTATGTCATTATATATATGATAGATATCCTTCGCGTAGTATTAATTATGGCTTATCAAGGTATTCATATGAAGAAAATATACCTCAAGAATTAATTTTTACTGATAAATCTTATTATAGTTTAATAATTAAATATTATGAAAATTTTTGTTACTTATTTAATTTTATTGATGATGATTTATCCTATATTTTTGTTAATGATGATAATCAAAAAGTAAAACAGAAAATAGTTGATTCAAGACAAAATATAACCGATAAAATGATAAGTGAAGTTAAACAAAAAATAAATGAAATTAATGATGATTTTGATTTAAATAATGATGATTTTGATTTAAATAATGATGAATATAATATACAAGAAATAAATTTATTATGGTATTTTATTTATTTATATCGTACTTTACATTTTGCTAAAATAGATTTAGATATTTGTATAAAATATTTAAAATACTTTTTAGATATTTATGATAAATTAATTTTAATATTTGATTATTATAAAAATTTTTGTCAATTATTTAATTTTAATGATGATGACTTAAGAATGATTTCTACATTTGATAATTTTAAAGATGATGACTTAAGAATGATTTCTACATTTGATAATTCTAAAGATCATAATCAAAAAGTACAAAACAAAATATTTGATTCAATAAATAAAATAACCGACAAAAATATAGAAATTGTTGAATACACAATAAAGCAAATTAATGATGATTTTAATTTAAATTTTGATATGAGTACACAAAATTTAATTAATATACAAAGAATAACTAATTTTGAAAATTTATTATGGTATTTTATTTATTACTATCGTATTTTATATTTTGCTAAAAATAATGATTTACATAAGTGTACAATAAATATGAAATCATTTTTAACTATTTATTTAAATTATTATAAAACTTTTAAGAACAAAGACATAAATAGTTTTTTTAACTATTTAGAAAAAGGAACTTATATCATAACTAGTTGTGGATCATTCTCATCAGAACTTAAAAAAGTATATGAATCATTGGATGAAAATGAAAAATTAAAATTTAATAAAAGAACACAAGATTATGACACCTATTGGAGAAAAAAATATTTAAAATACAAAGAAAAATATTTAAAATACAAAGAAAAATATTTACAATTAAAAAGCAAGTATAATTTATAAAGTATTTAAACCATTAAAAATAATAATAGTTAATGGTTAAAATATGCCCTAGTTATTACCCTTCAGAAAATGAAATAAAATATAAAGATTATTTTAAAAAATATCCATATAAACTTTCACCTTTTCAAAAGTATTCAATTGAAGCAACAGTTGAAGGTCATCATACATTAATTACAGCACATACCGGTAGTGGTAAAACATTACCTGCTGAATTTGCAATTGAATATTTTGTAAATCAAGGAAAAAAAGTTATTTATACTGCACCAATAAAAGCATTATCAAATCAGAAATTTTATGAATTTACAAAAAAATATAAACATATTTCATTCGGTATTTTAACCGGTGATATTAAATGTAATCCTGAAGCTAATGTTCTTATTATGACAACTGAAATATTATTAAATACCTTATATAATAAAAAAATGTCCGAGTTTAAAATGGATTTCAATAATGAATTAGGTTGTGTAATATTTGATGAAATTCATTATATTAATGATTTAGATAGAGGTAGAATATGGGAAGAATCAATAATGTTATTACCTAATCAAATACAATTAATAATGTTATCTGCAACTATTGATAAACCAGAAAATTTTGCTTTATGGTGTGAAAAAATTAAAGGTAATAATAAGATTATATATTTATCATCAACTAATGAAAGAATTATTCCATTAACCCATTATAGTTTTATAACATTACCAGTTTCAATAATAAAAACAATAACAGATAAAACTATTAAAAAACAAATTAATGATTCAATTAATAATTTATATGTTATTAAAAAACCAAATAATGAATTTAATCAAGAAGGATATAATAAAATAAAAGATTATTTACAATTAACAAAAAAGTTTCAAATTAAAAAAAAATCCTTTGTATTAAATCAATTGTGTGAATTTATGGTTAACAATAACATGTTACCTGCACTATGTTTCGTTTTTTCAAGAAAACAATTAGAAAATTTCGCTAATGAAATTTTTTTTCCTTTACAAACAGAAAATATTCATCATATTAAAAAAGAATGTGAACATATTATTAAAAAACTACCTAATTATAAAGAATATATTGATTTGCCAGAATACACTAATATGATAAAACTTTTAGAAAAAGGTATTGCTATTCATCATAGTGGTTGTTTACCTGTTATTAAAGAAATTATAGAAATTTTATATGGTAAAGGATATATAAAATTATTATTTGCAACAGAAACATTTTCAATTGGTGTAAATATGCCAACAAAAACAGTTATTTTTACTGATATTAATAAATTTGACGGAAATAGCTTACGTAATCTTTTCCCACATGAATATACACAAATGGCAGGAAGAGCTGGAAGAAGAGGTATTGATAAAGTAGGAAATGTTATTCATCTAAATAATTTATTTAGAAAAATAGATGAAACTAATTATAAAAAAATATTATGTGGAAAACCTCAAGAATTAAAAAGTAAATTTAAGTTATCATATAATACAATATTAAATTTAATCAATATAGAAGAATTAATTAATATAGAAGATTTAATTAATTATACAAATAAAAGTTTATATTATTTTGATAATAAAATAAATGAAAATGATATTGATAAAATATTACAATATTTAATAGAAAATAATTTTATAATTAATAATACTTTATCTGATAAAGGAGTTATTGCTTCAAATATCAGAGAAGTTAATTGTTTGATTTTTGCTAATTTATTACATAATAAAGAATTGAATGATTTAAGTTCAACTGAACTTGTTGGATTATTTAGTTGTTTTACAAGTATAGGAGTTAGTGAAGATAATAAATTAGAATTTCCAATATGTGAAAATAAAAAATTAAAAGAATTTATTTTATATATTACTGAATTATATAATAAAATGCAAGAACAAGAAACGCAACTTATGATAGATTCTGGTACAGACTATTATAAACATTATGATTTAATAAATCATATTATTGAATGGTGTAATTGTAATGATGTAGAAACATGTAAATTGGTATTAAAAAGAATGGAAGTTGAAAAAGGTATATTTTTAGGAGAATTTGTTAAAGCTATTTTGAAAATTAATAATATTTCTAATGAATTAGAAAAAATAGCTGAACTAACAAATAATATTTCATTATTAAGTAAATTAAGAGAAATACCTTTATTAACTTTAAAATATGTTGCTACAAATCAATCATTGTATATATAATTGAAATTTCTTAATTGATTATATTTTTTTTATTTATTGATAATTACAACAAATATATATCTTTATATACTTAAAAATTTACATTTTTCTGGGCTGTAATAGTTTATTATAAGATTACCATATTCTTCAATAATATAAATTTCTTCATTTCTTGCTTTATAAAATCCATAATGCACCATTCCATTTATTTCAGAATTAAATAATATATAAGTTGTGGGTGGTAAAAAATTTATTTCATTAAATGTATATATTGCATTTTCAACATCGTAATTACATAATGAAGGACTATATAAATCACATATATTATTATTAATAAATGCTTCTATACGTTCAATATTTTCATTTGAACCAAAAAATACATTATCTATTGATAATTTATTAAAATTAGTTGAATCAAATACCTCTTTTGTGTACTTAATATTTTCAATTGACGATTGTAGTTCAAACATTAATATTAAAATTATAGGCATATAATTTATTTTTCAATTTTTACCAAAAAATTATAGTTTTTCAAATGCAATCACTTTCTTATTTAGATCTTGATAATTGATTTTAATGTCATGATTATTTAATCTGATATTTTCTAATGACCATCCAATTAATTCACATAATTGAATTACTTTATTTGGTATAACTAAATACATCAATGAACATGCACAGTTAAAATGTAATAAAATATCAAAGAAATCAACTATATTTCCAGTTTTCCATGGCATTTTATCAGTTAATTCTTTATTAGAGTAATCTAATAAATAATAAAGTGATTTTTTATAATTTTGAAAATTAAAATCAATAATAAACTCTTTTAAATTATTGTAATAAATATTTTTAAATTCAATAACTTGTTTAATATTATTTTCAATATAATTATTTAATTCATTTGCTATTGGATTTAATAATTTATATAATCTTTGAAATAAATTTCCAAAATTTTTTAATAAAATATTATTATATGCTTCTTTTAAATTATTTAGACTAAATAATATATCTGAACCTAATACTGTTTCGTTTATCAAATAAAATCTAACAGCTTCTAAAGGATAATTTGTAAGTAACCAATCAATATCAATAACATTTCCCAAACTTTTTGACATTTTAACTCCATTTTCATCTAATATATGACCATGTACTAATATTGTTCTATCATCAAATGTTCTATTAATTGATTTTAAAATCGCTGGATAAATAACACTATGAAACCACACAATATCTTTACCTATTAAATGATATTTTTTTGTTTCTTTATTTTCAAATAAGATTTCATTGCCTATATCATAATTTAATAATGCATCAAACCATACATATATTATATGGTTTTCATTAGATGGAAATTTAATACCCCAATTAAAAGTTGTTCGTGTTATGCTTAAATCGCTAAAATCATCACTAACAACACGTTTAAATAATTCATTAGTAAATTTATTTGGTAATATTTTATTACCGGTCAACACACCTAAAATTAATTCCTTGTATTTTAGTAATTTAAACATGTAAGTTTCTTCAGATACTTTTTCATATGGTTTATTAGTTAATTGATTTATATAATTAGTTAATTTAGCATTTAATTCTGTTATATAACATTCTTCTTTAACATCGTACCATCCTTCATATTCACCTTCATAAATATCATTATTTTCTATTGATTCTTTTACTGATTTTAATACAAAATCTTTATGAACTTTATCAGTTGTCCTAATAAAATGATCATATTTCATTTGTAATTTATTATTCATTTCTTTAAAAATTGTAGAATATTTATCACATAATTCCTGTTCAGTTATTAATTCAGTTTTAGCAGTCTCTTGAATTTTTTTACCATGTTCATCAGTTCCTGTTAATAGTTTAATATTAATATCAAGAATAATGAATACATTTTTTATAAAATCTGCAAGTACTGATTCATATAAATGACCAATATGTGGTTTACCATTACTATAAGATATTGCCGTTGTTAATAATATATTTTCCATAAAATATAATACTAACTAATAGTATATTTTTATCTCAATTTTTTATTTGGAATATTTCTTTTATATATGGATAAAATCAATACATTTAAGATCATAAATGTAACTACCAAAAATAGCAATTTATTTAGCAATCATATATATACATTATAAATTAATTTGATAATCTTTCAGATATAGTTTGTTTATTTTTACCATCTTCAAATTCAATTGTATAATAAACATCAGGAGGTGTATCAAAATGAACACCTATAATTTTAACTTGTGATTTTGTTCCATCTGAATTATTATATGAAACAATGTCATATTTTTTAAATTCTTTATTATTTTCTTTAGATTCTTTATTATTTTGTTGCTTTTTAGATTTTTTTTTATTTGATCTAGCCATAATGTAATTAATTTTATCCAAAACTAAAAAAAATCAATTTTTATGGCGGGAAAAAAAAAATATATATAAATTTAGATATCCACATTATCTACATTTGTAAATTAAATAAGGATATAATTTCTAAATATATATAATGGAGATAAATGTAGATAATCTACCACGATTGTTTAGTTGCCAAGTTTGCAATAAAAAACTTTCATCATATAAAAGCCTATGGAGACACACCAAAAATTTTCATAATGAAGTTGTACTGGATTGTACTGTTAATGTACTGGATTGTACTGGAAATGTACTGGCACAAAAAAATAAAGAATGTATTAAGCATAATTGTAAATATTGTAATAAAATATATAAATCTAGACAAAATAAATGGGATCATGAAAAAATATGTAAAACAAAGATTGACGAGTTAGCTAAATCCAAGGAAGAATTACGTAAAATTAAGGATGAATTAAAGAAAACCAAATTTGAGTTAACAAAAACAAATAAAACAATAAATAGTAATAATAATAATTGTAATAATACAACAAATAATAATAATGGTGTAATCAATAATATTACAATAAATTCTTTTGGTAAAGAAAATTTAAGTATATTAGGACCTTCTGAAATTAAAAAATTAATTAAAAACGATAATCCATTAATAGATATAATTGGTTTATTAAATTTTAATGAAAATTTTCCAGAAAATCATTCATTTTGTAATACATCATTAGAAGGTAATTATGTTTCAGTATTAAATACTGATAAAAATAAAGTAGAAAAAATAAATAAAAATGAATTTTATGATAAAGTATTAAATAATTCTTTTAATAAAATTGATGAACTTTCACTAATGTTAGAACTTGATGATTCTTTGAAAGAAACATTAAAAGATAAATACAAAAAACATTTAGACAAAAAAATAGATCATATTAAAGATATTTTTTTTACTGATAAAGTTTATAAAAACTGTTACAAAACAAATATAAATGAAATGTCATATAATAAAAAAAATTTGGTTCTTGGAACTTGGTCTAAATTAAAAGAATCAAATGATGATGATAGTATAAGTACATTAGAAACTGATGAAAGCTTGGAATCAGATAATGAAAATAAGTTGGAATCAGATAATGAAAAATATGTTGGAATCAGATAATGAAAAATATGTTGGAATCAGATAATTAAATTAATAAACTTATTTTATGTTTGTTATGATCATTAATTAAATCATAACTTTCATTAATTTTTTTTAATAAAATTATATAATCTTCACGTGTCATATTCTTAATTTTATCAATAACTTCACTATAATTATCTTTAAAATTTATATTATTTAAATTATATGTATGTATATATTCTTCTTGACATATCATAGGTTTTTTAAATGACATTGCTATTGAATGTACACCACTAAATAAATATTTGCTTAGATTTGGGATTTTTCTACCTAATAAAAATTTACAAGATTTTACATATTCAAACATTTCTTCACTATTACAATTATGTAAAACTTTTACATTAGGTAAATTAAAAGGATTAGCCCCTGTTGATGTAAAAAAAATAAAGTTGTATTCGGGTAAATTTATAAAAAAATTATGTAAATCGTTATCATAAATATTATTTAAAAAATAACCAATAAAAACAATTGTATTTTGTGGATTAAATTGTGGAGTAAAATTTGTATTATATAATGGAAATATATAGTTAACATCATTAATAACTGGAAATTTAGTATAATCATATGGATGAATTGGAAATTCCTTATTTACAAGTGGTGAAAGTGTAATAATTTTTTGATTTTTAATTTTGTCATTTATAAGTTCATATTTATGTAAAATTGTAAAAATATTATTATGACTAATTTGTATAACATCATCATTTGAAGTTAACTTAAACACAATATCATAGTTAGAAATATTATTATTAATTTCAGTATAATTAAATTGTTGTTTTAAAGATGAATATATTTTTTTAAAATAAGCAATATTACCATAATTATCACCATTATGATAAATATCCAATACATAATTATCTTCTAAATAATTATTGTTTGTAAATAATTCACAAATAAAACCTATACATTCAAAATGATAAGTAAAACCACCATAAATTGCTATTTTTTTCATATATATATATTGATTAAATAATTTTTTAAATCTTTGTTATGAAAAATTGAAAAAAATAAAGATAACACATAACTATCTCATTAATGGTAAAAGTATGTAATAATGAATATAATAATGATAGTTATAATGAATATTTTAAACAATTTTCATATGAATTATCCCCTTTTCAAAAGTATGCAATTGAAGCAATAGTAACTAATAAAAATGTAATAACAACCGCACATACAGGTAGTGGTAAAACTGTCCCTGCTATTTTTGCAATTAAATATTTTTTATCTCAAGGTAAAAAAGTAATTTATACATCACCTATTAAAGCTTTATCAAATCAAAAATTTAATGAATTTAAAGAATTAACATCTGATATAGGTATTTTAACAGGAGATATTAAAATCAATCCAGAAGGTAGCTTGTTAATTATGACAACTGAAATTTTATGTAATACTTTATATTACAAAAAGAATAATTTACCATCAATGCTTGATTTTGATATGGATTTTAATAATGAACTTGCTTGTGTAGTTTTTGATGAAATTCATTATCTTAATGATCCAGATAGAGGTAGGGTATGGGAAGAATCTATATTAATGTTACCTAATAATGTTCAAATAGTAGGATTATCTGCAACTATAGATAATCCGGTAGGGTTTTGTGAATGGATTGAGAGTAAATGTGAAAAAGAAGTTTATCTTGCATCAACAGATAAAAGAATTGTGCCATTAACACACTATATGTATCTAACTGCAAATGATTCAGTACAAAATATGAAACACATTACTAAAGAAGAAAAACAAATGATTAAAAATAATACAAATGATTTTTATGTTATTCAAGATTCAAAAGGTCAATTTAGTAATGATAATTATAAAAAAGTTAATGATACATTAAGTTTGTTACGTGATAAAAATGTATTTGTAAAACCACAACATGTACTAAATCAATTATGTAAAAAACTTGTTGAAACTGAAGATGAAGATGGTAAAAATATGTTACCTGCTTTATGTTTTGTATTATCAAGAAAGAAGTTGGAAGAATATGCAAATCAAATAACTGTACCATTATTAGAATTTGATAGTAAAGTATCTTATATTGTTAAAAAAGAATGTGAACAAATCATAAGAAAATTACCAAACTATCAAGAATATATTAATTTGCCAGAATTTACTAATATGGTAAAATTATTAGAAAGAGGTATTGCTATTCATCATAGTGGATGTTTACCAGTATTAAAAGAAATTGTTGAAATGCTTTATGCAAAAGGTTATATCAAACTTTTATTTGCAACTGAAACATTTTCAATTGGTGTAAATATGCCAACAAAGACAGTTATATTTACTGATATAAACAAGTTTGATGGTGTTAATAAAAGAAACTTGATGTCACATGAATATACACAAATGGCAGGTCGAGCTGGAAGAAGAGGTATTGATAAAGTTGGACATGTTATTCATCTTAATAATCTATTCTATATAGATTCATTAAGTTATAAAAAAGTACTATCAGGTATTCCTCAAAAATTAACTAGTAAATTCAAATTATCATACAATTTGTTACTAAATTTAATTCAGAATGATAGTGAAAATATTTTGTCATATGTTAAAAAAAGTATGTTAAATGATAGTGTATTAAGTGAATTAACTCTTCTTAATAATAAAAAAATAGAATTACAAAGCAAAATTGGACAAATCTTTTTACATACAAAACAGGAAGTAATTGATGAATATTTACAACTTCAAAAATCAATAGAAAGATTAAATGCAAATCAAAAAAAAAAAGTATTAAGACAACTAGATGAAATGAAAATAGATTATAAATTTTTACAAAATGATTTAGAAACAATTAAAAGACACGATGATAGAATTATAGAAATGTCAAATATAAATATACAAATTGAAAATGTGGAAAAATATTTTGAGAATGGTGTTAATAAAATCATTGATTTTTTAAATAAAGAAGGATTTATTAATACAAAAAAAGGTGAAATAGCTTCAGTTATTAAAGAAGTTAATTGTCTAGCATTTAGTAAATTAATCGATGGAAAAATATTAACAAAGTTACAACCAGAACAAATAGTAGGTTTATTAAGTTGTTTCACTGAAATCAGGGTTGGTGATGATATAAGAAAAATAAAACCAGATTCACATAATGAAGAAATTAATGAAATTTTAAATAATATTTCAAATGATTATAATTATTATGATGATGGTATAAAATATAATATACACTATGATATAATTGATGAAACATTATTATGGTGTAATTCTAAGACATATGAAGAATGTTTTGAAATAATTAAAATATTAGCATCAAAAAAAATATTCTTAGGTGAATTTAGCCGAGCGTTATTAAAAATCAATAATATTACAAATGAATTAATAAAAGTTACAAAAATATCTAATGATGTTGAATTAGAAAATAAATTGATACAAGTTCGTGATTTAACATTAAAGTTTGTTATTTGTAATCAATCTTTATATTTGTAATTTATATAAAAAAATATAGTTTACTTTATTAGATGACGGATAAAATTTTACTAATAGAAAATACAGTGGAAAATGCAGAAATATTATATAATTCAGTAAATAATGAAACATTTCCAATTATATATTCATTAATAACAACAAAAAGTGAAATACTAGAAATATTACAAAAGAATTTTAAAACAATAAATAAAATAATATTTGCTTTTCAACCAATTTCAGGAAATGTAAAATATTTTTTAGATAATCAACCATTATTTTCAAGTGAAAAAAATGAAAATGTTGATTTCATAATTTCAATTATAAAATTTTTTCAAGTTAAAGAATTAGATTTTTTATCAATTGAATTATTAAAACAAAAAAATTGGATTAGTTATTTTAATTTATTAAAAAAAGAAACAAGTGTTACTATAAATAGAAATAGTTTAAAAAATAATCTTTTAAAAACATTTAATACACCAAGATATTTAAATAGCGGAACATTTGATGATAAATATCCATTAATATTTTTTAGTAGTACGCCACAATATTTAGTTATTAGAAAAGATTTTATTTATGTGACATTAAGTAATGATAGAATTGCAGAAGTTTCAATATCAAATCCAAATAATATAAATGAAAATTATATTGTATTACCAAATGGTTATAATCCTAAAGGAATAGTAATTTATAATAATTATTTATATATTGCAAGTGGTAATGGATCTGGTTTTATTGGAAGATATACATTTAATAAAATTGGTGATAGCGAATGGATTAAAGTTCCTGGATATAATTTATTTGAAGGTTTAGTATGTAACGGTTCTTTATTTGTATCAGTTAAAAATTTAAATACTATAATAAAAATAAATATCGATCGAAAAATAATAAATCAAAATTATATAATTGGTTTGAATAATCCAAAAGGTTTATTTATTTTTAATGATTATCTATATATTTGTAATAATGGAAATAATTGTGTTTCAAAATTTAATTTGCATAAGCCTAATATTGATTTTAATTTTGTATGGTATAATTTTAATTCATTAAAACCAGAAACCATATTTATTAATAGAAATTTTATTTATGTAACTTTAAATATTGGATATATTGCTAAATTAGATTTGGATTTAATAAATGTAAATTTAAGATGGAGGAATATCGGATCACCATATGGTTGTTTTGCAAATTATAGTGATTTGTTTGTTATTAATCAGAGTGAAAAATATTTAGCTAAGTATAACTTTTACATTGAGCCTATGGAAATATATGCTGAAACGGGATTTGTACCATTATATTTAAAACAAAAAGAAAACTACATTTATATCATTAATTATGGTACTAATGATAATAATTGTTCAGTATCAAAAATAAATATAACGAATGCAAGTGATAAAAATAATAATTTTATACCATTTAATTATATTGAAGGTAGACCATTATCTATAGCATTAAATAATACACATTTGTTTATATATACATCATATGGTGTTATTGGTAGATATGATATTAATAATCCTTTAGATAACTATGAAAAAAAATGGGTTATAGGATTAGTACCTGGATGTAATGATATAATTTTTGACTCAAATGGTTCTGATTTATATTTAACTGACTATTATAATAATTGTATTAATAAAATAAATGATATAAATCACAGAGATACTAATTTAACTAATTATGTTGATATAACTTTTGGATTTATTATTGTTGGTAATAATCCTTCTGGTTTAGAAATTAATAATGGATATATGTATGTATCAGACTCTTTGGATAAAAAGATCGGTAAATATTTATTAAGTAATCCAAATAGTATTTACAGTAATCCTAATTGGTTTATATTTGATAATAACAATTATCCTAATGGTATTAGTATTTTAAATGATTTTATGTATGTTTCATTAAAAGAATATCAATCTGATTACATATCAAAAATTAGTTTAATTGATCAAACTAATTATAGAACTGATTGGTTACCAGTAGGTGGTAACTGTTGGGGTAATTTAATATATAAAACGCCTGTTTTTGATCAACCATCTCCTATTAATGGTTATATATTTGTTACTGATAATGTCAATAATTTATTATACAAACAACCCCTTTATGTAGATGGTCATATTTGTTTTGTTAAAGGAACGCCTGTATTAACTGATCAAGGCATAATTGATATTGATAAAATAAATACAACAGAGCATACTATAAGAGGAGAAAAAATTTATGATATTATAATGATAACATCTGCTGATAAAGAATTAGTATGTTTTGAAAAAGATGCATTCAATACAAATATTCCATCTGATACAGTTATAGTAAGTAAAAATCATAAAATAGAAGTAGATGGTGTAATGACTTTAGCAATTGATATTTTTAAAAAAAAAAAAAATAATAAAATATATCTTATAAATAAACCATATGAAATATTATATAATATATTATTAGAAAAATTATCTTGGGTTAATATAAATAATCTAATTTGTGAAACATTAAACCCTGATGAATATAATGCAAAAATGTTTTCAAATCAATCAAAATACTTACCAGAACAAAGAGAAGAAATTATAAATTTAATAAATAAAGATTCAAAAAAAATTAAAAATAAAATGTTAGAATTTGATAAAGTTTTAAGTTTAATCTAATAATTCAGCTTTAATTTTTTTTGAGAATTTGGCTTCATTATTGAATAAATATAATTTAAATTTATGTAAACCGAACAAATTTTTACTTTTAAATTTTATAAATGATTTTAATTCAATAATATAAATAGTATCATTATCAATAATATATCCATTATATATTTGGGTATCATTAATTTTTTTATTTAGTAATTCACACATTATTTGTAGTTTTTTAATTTTTTTAGTAGTATCGTTAATATAATCTATTTTTTGTATCCAAATATTATAAAAAATTATTGCATCATTAGATAGTTTTTCTTTGATAAATTGTACCATATTAATTATATCAATAATTCTTCTAATTGGACTTGTTATATGAATATATGAATTTAGATCTAATATATGATGTTGTGTTTCATTATAGTTTGTCGTATAAGTTCCAGAGTAATTAGACAATAAAAGTTGATTTTTAATTTCAGTTGGTAAATTATTTTCTGTAAAAATTGTGGATCTAAAAATACCACTTTTAGTTTCATATAATTTATTTGCACAATAGATATTCATAAATATCATAAGTTGTGAAACTAAATCATGACTATCATTAATTATTGGGTACATTTTTTTTACAATATCAAATAAAAGTTTATAATTATTATAATTTAAAAGTTTTTCAGATTCATATACAAAATTATATTTTATTTTAATAGCAACATCAAGTAATTCTGTATTTAGTATATTTCCATTTTCATCAACTAAAATATCCAAACAAAATGCAATTCTAGTTTCTTTTTCTTTTAAACTACATAGATTATCCGATAAAATAGTTGGCATTAAAGGTATTTTTCCATCTGGTAAATATATAGTAGATACTCTTTCAGAAAATGAATTCCATAAATTTAAATAATCAATTAGAATTGGAACATTCGAAATATAAATACTAATTAAAAAATTATTATCTCTTTTTACAATACTGAATGCATCATCAAAATCAAGACAATTATCTGGATCAATTGAAAATACTTTAAATGATTCTCTATTTACCAAATTATATTTTTGAATAATATCAACAAAATTTATTTCTTTAATTTTATTAACATCTTTACTAAATTTACTAATTGATATATTAAGTTTTTTATTATAAAGTTCAAATTTATAAAATGAAGAATCATCATTAACTGGACCAATAGTTTCTATCAATTGTCCAATAGGATGTTTACCTTCCCAACTAATAAATTTAAAAACAACATATTTATTTTGTATATTTTTAGAAAATCCCATATCAGATTTTTTAATTTCATAAGGAACTAAAAAATGTGGTAAACTTGTATTTCTTGGAATAACTTTATAAAGTAGTTTATTATTGCTATATGTACCATAAGTTTGGAGATTATTAATTACAATAACACCAAGTAATTCACTGTTTCTAATTGGTGATTCAATAATCTCTAAATCACTGTTTAAAATATCATTATCAAAAACTTTTTTATTAATTGGATTAAAATTTTCTATATTTGGTTCTACTGACCAATCTGTGTAATTAGCGTTTTTAATGTTAATTTTATATTGCATAAAATATTAAATATATTGTAAAATTAAATTTTTTCATTTTTTTCTTATAAAAATTATTTTAATCATTAAATTAATATGGATTATAAGAAAAAATATTTTAAATATAAAGAAAAATATGTAAAATTAAAACAATTAGGAGGTACTACTAATTCCAATATTCCAAAATATAATACTGATTTTACTGATGAAAAATACAACACAAATATTAAAATAAAAATTGATGATATATATTTTATGATAATATGTAAGAGTAGAGATAATAGTGGAAGAGAATTGTTGTTATTAAAAAGTTCATTAACTAATGATTTTAAAAATGAATTTAAAATGATTAAATTTTATAGATCATTATCTGAACTTAATTTTTTAAGACTTGCTACTAAGGATTTTCCAAGATCATCAAAATATCATAAAGGAAAATTTCATTATACCCAACAATCATTTATTGATATAAGATTACAAAAATTTATAAATATAAACATTTCTAATATACCATTTAATACTGATTTTTATATTGAGTATAATCCAGAGATAATTAAACATATAGATGATGAAGAAAGAGCATTAGAAAATGTATTGTTTCAAAAATATGAGGATCAATGTGGATTTTATACAGATGAATTAATTGATTATCAAGAGACATTAAAAATAATGAAAAATATATCAAAAGAATTAAAAGTTAATTATAATTTTAGTAATAACAGACATATTTATAATTATGATATAGATGATGTAAATATAAAATTTTCTTATAACTTATATAGTATTTATTTAAATAATTATTTAGATCCGAATCAAAATTTAATACTTTTATATATGATAATTGATTTTTGTAAATATGATAATTCATCATTCATTATCAAAGCATTCGATAATAATATTAGTCAATTCCAAAATTTAGATACAGGTAAACAATGTAAATATACAAATTTTTATATTCCAGTATTTTTAACAGCAGAAGATTCTAAAATTACAGAATATGGTACTTATAATAAATATGTGGTAGGAAAAAATTATATTTGTAAATTTTTAGATTATAAAGAACAATGTAATTATTTGGAAAAATTTTCAAATACGTGTTATCTAGATAATAACTATTCAATAATTGCAGATAGATATGTAGACTTATTTCCATTCAACGAATTAGCAGATACGAATTTAATCAAAATTATTAAAGAAGGAAATTTAACTAAAGAAAATATAATAGATAACATAAGTAGTATTAATATACCAAATTCGAATACAGGTATGACGCCGCTTATATATGCAATTATTTATAAAATAAGTATAGATAAAATAGAATTGATTATAGATAAAGGAGCAGATATAAATTATCATAATATTTATAATAATAGATCAGTATTATTGTATACTATTGAAAATAAAAGATTTGATATAGCTAATTTATTATTTAGAAAAGGTGCAAATATTAATTATACAGGTGATTGTAAATATATGAGTCAATTAATGATTGCAATTATTTTTTGTGATTTTGATGAGAACCAAGTAGACAAATTATTTGATCTTAAACCTAATAATATAAATTATGTTTATAAAAATAAATCAGCATTAGAATTAGCTATTTATTACTCAAAATTATCATTCATTGTAGCTTTAGTAGATGCAGGTGCTAACATAAATGACAATACAGGAAAATCTCTTATATTTTACATACTTGATGAATTAACTAAAAATATTAATGATGGAAATTCTTTTTTAATTGAAAATACAATAAAAATTTTAATAGAAAAAAATGAAAAAAACATTGCAGAATCATCATTTCACTTATTAGTCACAAATCAAGGTATAGATCAGTATTCAGAAAATAAATCAAAAATTATAACAATTTTATTTAAATTAATAGGAAAAAATATTATTGGTTATTGTGATGATAGAATAAATATATTTCATTTATATAAACTCAATACAATATATAAATTGGAAATGGATACTATAAAAAATTTATATAATAATTGTAAAATTAATATTAAAGATCTAACTGATATAATAGTAAATAATTATGATAATTATATTAATTTTATTAATTGGATTGATAAATATAAACTTTTTGTAAATAAAATTGTTATTAAAGAAAATAATACAGGTAAAGAATTAAAACCTCCTAAAGATATAAAAGAATTTTATTTTAATGATGAAGATTCAACAAGCGAAAGTGGGTCAATAGACGGGTTTAATTATGATGATGCACCTGTAAAATATTATACCAAAGAAATACATTTTTCTGTTAAACCACTTCTTTTTTTTAATTTTAATATAGTACCTGATAGTATTGTAATATAATAAATATTTTTTTTATCTAAAACATGTTTATTAAAATAATATAGATGACATAACATGTTTGATATGTAATAAAATACTAGATAAAGATGTTGCTCTAAACTCTTTTTATCACATAATTATTTTGACTGCTAAATATTTATTTTTGTATGACATATATATATAATTAATTAATCACTGCTAATCTAATTTTTCTTTTCAGATTATCTTCATCTATAAATAAATATAATTTAAAATTTAAATTATCATAAACATTATATTCTTCTGTTAATTTAACATATGAAGTCAATTTTAATTTAGGTAAATAAACATTATATGATATTACATTATTTTCAAAATACTTTTTTCCAATAATCCAACCTGAATAAGTTGTTTCCATTAATTGATTATTGTTAGTACATAATTCTAATAATGTACATTCGTTTTGTAATTTTCTTATTGATTTCATATTTATATTTATTAGATCAATATTATTGATCCAATTTTTATAAAATTCGAATGCATTTTCCGATAGAATATCTTTTTGTAATATTAACATATTTAATAAATCAACTAATCTTCTAATTGGACTAGTTATATGAATATATGCATTTAAATTTAATAAATCATGTCTTAACGATGAATTGTTGTCTATTTTATTAATGTCTAAATATTGACCTGATGTTGAATTAAATATTTTTAAGAAATTTAAAAGATCTGGTGATAAAATTTCTGGTAATTTATTTTCTTGTTTAATTATGGCTGATCTAAAAATTCCTATTTTGTTTTCAAGTAAAGATTTTGAAATATAATAATTCATTAAAATCATTAAATATGCTACTAAATCATGACTATCATTTATTTCTAAATATTTCTCAGGTAAATCTTTACATAAATTAAATAAAGTATTATATTCATTTAGTTGTAATAAACTTTCTTCTTCATATTTAAAATTTTTATAACATTTAATTACAGATATACCATAATTTGTGGTTTCTATTTCATTTTTATGATTTATAATTATATCTAAATGAAATGTTAATCTCTTTTTATTTTCTTGTAAACTACATAACGTATCTGATAATATATTTGGTAACATTGGTAATTTTTTATTTGGTAAATAAATAGTTGATACTCTTTTAGTAAAATGTTGCCATAGATTTAAATGATCTAATAAGATAGGAACATTTGCTATATAAATACTAACCAAATATTTATCATCTATTTCTTGTATACTAAAACCATCATCAAAATCTAAACTTCCTTTAGGATCCATTGTAAAAGTTTTAATATTAGTTCTATCTTCTATATTTTTCATTTTTATTACTTCATTAATAAGTAAATCATGATCTACATCATTTATGTTCTTCGATGTAGCTTGTTTAAATTTTTGTATAGAACAATTTAAATTTTTACAATATAACTGATATTCATAAAAATGTTCAAGAACATTAACTGGACCAATCACTTGGTTTACAAAACCATGTGGATGTTTACCATCCCAATCTTTAAAATTTATAACAATATAAATATTAATAAGTACTTTAGAAAATCCAATATATTTAATTTCATATGGAACCAAGAATGAAGGCAACGTATGATCTTTAGGTAAAAATTTATAATATAACTTGCCATCTCCCTCTTTTCTACCATATGTTTTACTATTTTTTAATATTAATACACCTGGAATTAAATTATTTTTAACTGGTGAATCAATTATTTTAATTTTATCATTATCAATAATAAACTTATCCCCATTAAATAATTTTATATTTATAGGATCTATAATTGGATTTACATTTTGATTATTTGAATCAAATATATAAAATTCATTGTAATTTCTATCTTTGATTTGAATTGTATATATATTATGTTTATTCATTATTTGTAATAATAAATTTTCTTTAACTAAATTTATTTAAATAAACTAAATTATTATCTAAATTAATATAATGATTAGTAAAATTTACTATATTAATTTAGATAGAAGACCTGATAGAGATGAAAATGTTAAAAAAGAAATAGCTAAACTAAATTTTGATGGACCTGTTGAAAGAATACCGGCTGTTGATGGTAAGGAATTAGATATACCTAATTTATCAGAAAAATTAGTTACATTAGAAGGGAAAAAAGATGCAATGAATAAAAATGGCGGTCTATATTATGTCATGACACCTGGTGCTATAGGTTGTGCATTATCACATCATAATTTAGCAACAAAGATTATTGAAGAAATGTCTGATGATCAATATGTTTTAATATTAGAAGATGATGTTGTGTTAGAAAATAATTTTATGGAAAAAATAAATAAATATATGCAAGAAATACCTAAATTTGATATATTATTAATCGGATACCATATGAAACAAAATAAAATAGTAGGTAATACATTTTATGATAAACCTTTAAAATCATGGGGAACTTTTGGATTTATTACTAACAAAAAAGGTTCAAAAGAATTATTACAATTATTTCCAATTAAACATCAAGTTGATACAGAGATGCATAAATTATATAATAATAAAAATTTAGAAATTTATTCATTAAAAGAAGGTAATAGATTAGTAACTAGTCCTCAATCACAAGAAGAAAGTCAATATGGAACCGATATTCAATTAAGAGAATATACTAATATAGAAAATTTTGAGAATCCAAATATAGAAAGTTTTGAGAATCCAAATATAGAAAGTTTTGAGAATGCAACAAATAATAATGATAATAGCATTTTATTATTTTTATTAGTTGTATTAATTTTAATATATAAATTCTAATTTAAAATTGGTGCAGGTGAAGAATAACCATAATTATTATTTTTTTTAATTTCATCATAATATTTTTGAATTTCTGCTTGACCTAATTGTGTATCAAAAGTTTTACAGTTTCCAAAATTATCAGTTTTTTTAATTGATAAAAATAACAAAACAAGTATAACTACAAGAATTAATAAAGTATTATCTTGTAAAAACATATATATATATTTAGATTAAAATATTTTCTAACATTTTTTTTGTTTTTTCCAGTGATATCATTAATTTAATTTCGCCAATAGATTCCATTAAATATTTTTTTATAAAATCTTTTTGTTCATCTTCAAAAGTTTCCATAATTTTATTTAGTTCTGTATTAAAAATATCTTCAATATCTTTTTCTGTTTTGTAGTTTTCTTTTTCTGATTTGTAGTTTTCTTTTTCTGATTTGTAGTTTTCTTTTTCTGATTTGTAGTTTTCTTTTTCTGATGTATAAATTGATAAAATATTTTCTTTTAATTTGATTTTTAAATTATTAATTGTAGTTGTTATTAATTGATCTTCATTATGAATTATTTTTTTATCAAATTCATTAACAATTTCTAAATTTTCTTGATTGGTTTTTATAAAATTATCAATAAACTTTAATTCATATGAATAAGTCTTCCAAAAAGCAATATTAATATTTTTATTAATTTCATTAAATTTATTGTACATATCTTTTATATATTTTTCTGGATATTCAGGATAAATTTTTTTTTTTTTTTTATTAGCAAGCTCAATTGGTATATCTATAATTGAGCTAGTAAAAACTAAATCAGTGATATCAATTTTATCATTAAAAAATTCTTTTAAGTTTTCATAAAAAATTTGTTTTTTACTACTAAAAAGTTTTTCTTCAATTGTTTTATTATTTTCAAAGTTTTTATTACCTATATCATAAATTTTTTCATATATAAAATTTACATTATCAGATAACAACAATTCTTTAATACTTGATATTATTTTTTCTGATTCATTCAAGTTTTCAGTAATACTCATATTTTGTTCATCAGATAGTAATTTTTCTGGATAATATTTTTTATCAAACATATCTAATTGTAAAATCTGTTGTTCTGTTAATCCATATGTATAATCATATGCATCATTATCAATAGATATTTTTGGTAATAATCCGTTAATCCGTAAATTATATATATTATCATATTCATCATTTTGTTGTATAAATTCCATAAATACATCATAATGTAAAAAATAAAAAAAAATATCAATTTTTCTAAATAATGAGAAATTATAATTTTTTGACCTTTAACACCAATATAAAAATATTATATATCTATTAAGTTTGCAAAATAATATTTTTCACCATCTTTAAAAATCCAACAATCATTATCGTTTTTATCATTAACATTACGATGGTACCATCCATAAGATGAACCCTTTTTAATAATTACGTTTGAATCTTCTTCTAAGTCAATTGGTGTTTTTAATGGTGTTATCTCAGCTGGTAGATCTAAGCCTTCAGGTAATTGTATTATTGGACCTATATTATCTCGTGTTATCCTCCAAATTGAGTAATCAGGATTTTCATCAAAATCTTTTCTTTTTTTTTTACCATTATATTCAAATGTTTTAAATTTTTCATTATATCTTTCTTCAATATATGGGATCATAAATGGTTTATTAATTTTATATAAAAAAAATCCTAGACCATATTTACGATTAAAAGTATTTCTTGGTGGTCCAATCCAACAATATTCACTAAAATAGAAATTATAAGGAGGTAAAGAAACTTTACCTTTGGTATATTTTATACGATCTGTTTCATTTCCATTTTTCCATAGATTATCTAAATAAGACCAATAAAATTCTTTTTCTTCTTCACCACCAAGCATATTTTTTAAATCAATATATTTTTTTTTATATTTCAAATATTTATCAAAATATGACATTTATATATATTATTAGAAAAAATTATACAATTGATTGTACTAAATGATAATTATAATTAGCTAAATAAATCTAACAGTTTAATTTATGATCCTATTAAAAGTAAATAAATCAATATAAAGATTTTTTAATAATTATATATTATGGCTATTAAAAAACGTACAAAAACTGTTTCTATTATTACAATCACGCAATATGTTAGATTTAGTTCATTAAAAGTTTTATTTGAAATGATAAAAAGACAAACATATAAAAATATTTTTGAATGGGTAATTGTAGAAGGAAGTCAAATCAAAGAAGATGCAGAAAAAAATAAAGAATTAATTAAGGAATTTATAAATGAAATAAAACCTTCTATTACATTTTCAGTAAACTATATTGATTACAGTGGACAAAAATTAGGTGGACTAAGAAATTTAGGAAATAATGCTTGCACTGGTGAAATCATAGTTTGTTTAGATGATGATGATTATTATCCTCCTTATAGAGTAGAAGAAGCGGTTACTAAATTAACCGATAGTCAATATTTAATAGGTGGTGTTAGTGATGTATATTTGTATGATTTCTTTGTAAATAGACTATATAAATTTAAAGGGTTTATGGAATATCATTCAACAAATAATTGTATGGCTTATAAAAAAGAATATTTATTAACAAATAAACATGATCCCGAAATACAAGTTGGTGAAGAAAGAAGTTTTACACATGAATTTACAATTCCACTTGTAAAATTTGATTCAAGAAAAACAATTATTGCAATAAGTCATAATTTTAATACTTTCAATAAAAGAGAGTTATGTTTGGGCGGAACTTTAAAAACATTAAATACATTAACTGAAATAAATGAACCAATCACAAATTATATTGAACCTGATATTTATAAAATGATGAAAAAACTATATTATAAAGAAGAAGATAGTCCATATGATTTAGTATATTTTTTAGGATATTTATCAAATAAATTTCATCCAAAAGATAATGATTTAGAAAATAGTGATTATAATATTATAAAATTGTGTGAAACAATACAAAAAAAAGGATTAAATGTTGCAATATATGGTGAATTTGATTTAGATAATGATTATATATACAATGATGTTAAATATATTCATTGGAAAAAATTTCCATACAATTATAATTTTAATATATTAGTTCTGGGTAAAGGAACTGGATTAATAAATACATTACCATTTGAAGTAAATGCAAAAAAAATATATTGGGATTCTTATGAAAATCCTATAGGAAACAATTTATTAATTGATTTATATAAAAAATATAAAAATAAAATTAATAAAATATTTTTTAAAAGTTACTTTCATTATAAACAAACTGAACAACAATTAAATGATATACCAAAATATGAAGTAGTACTTCCAGGTGTAAGATCATTAACTAATAAATATAATGTTGAAAGACAACGTTATAGATTTATGTATGATGCAAGTTATGATAGAGGATTAGAATTTATAATTACAGGAATATTTTCAGTTATAAAAAAAATAGAACCACGTGCTGAATTACACATTTATGGTGGTATGGACAACATTAAAGATGAAAATTTTAAAAATAAGATGACGAATTTATTTTCAGAATGTGGAGTTACAGATCATGGTAAGCAACATTTTGATATTATAATGAGAGAAAAGTATTTGTCAGAATTTCATATTTATATTTCAAATATAATAAATGAAGTTGATTGTCAAAGTATTAAAGAAAGTATAACAACAGGTTGTATACCATTAACAGTTAATTTTGGTGTTTTTATGGAAACAGAAGGTGTTAAATTTATAACTAATCATGAAGATCCAAAAATAATGCAAAGATGTGCATTAGAAATATTAAAATTAGCAAAAGATACTATAAAATTAGAAGAATTAAGATGTAGTTTTAAGAATACTAATACAATTCAAACATTAGATACTTATTGTAATAAAATGGCTAATTTATTACTGGAAAATATATAAAAAAATTGATAATAAATATAATTATATACTGATAATTAAATTAATGAAATTAACTAATTATCTATTAAATATAAATCCTTTTATGCTTGGTACATGGTTATTAAGATATACTAATGATCCACAATTAAAAATTGGTAATTCATATTTAATTTTAGATTATGATAATAACCTAAAATTAAAAACTACTTATAATGAAGGAATAATAGGGAAAAAGAAATCAAGATCAGGATTGCTTGAAAATATTTTAATCAATGATAAAGATATAGTAGTGACTATTAAATATAGTACCTGTAATGAATATTCACAATCTATACTAGGAATAAAAATACCAGAAATTAAATCTAAAAACTATGAATATGAAATAGAAAGACAATTTACAATCAGTCAAAACAATAATAATACTCTTTTGATTAAAGATATAAATTTAAATTTATACTATTTGTTTGATCTTGAAGTTTGTAAAACAAAAACAGAAATTAGTGATACAAAAATAAATACAATAATATTTTCACAAATAATTAGTTTTTTTTTGAATTTATTTTTAGCATATTATATTCATTTTTAAATATTTTTCACCCATACTAATAAAAAATAAAAATATATAATAAGGAGGAAATGAAAAAAAACGATTTTTTTAAAATATTAATAAGTAGAAATAAAAAAAAAAAAATAAATAAAAAAATTTTTAATATAAAAATAAAAAGACTTAAAAAAAATAAATAAAAAAATAAA